>ERZ1292633.5514-Hain-H41-02um-R1-5514-length-11400-cov-6_pt1 | contig 11400 bp, 8 predicted proteins | sample MGYA00564406_ERZ1292633 | MGnify/ENA primary metagenome ERZ1292633 (study PRJEB36523, sample SAMEA6512639) | groundwater metagenome | collected 2019-01-08 | study: AquaDiva: Metagenomics assemblies of 32 groundwater samples
TCGTCACCAAGTTCGTCGAGCTATTCCAAGACATCCGCTGTAAAAGGTACCAATTAGCGCAATCCCTTGTTCTGTAGCTTGACCCGAACCTTTACCTTCTTGGTTTAGCCTCCTGCGGTAGGGACGAATTAGATCATGGAAAGTTGAAACGTATTGAGAACAGAAAAAATAGTACTGTTATGTTGGTACTCAAGATCAAATTCACTGTTTCCTCACCATTTCCGCTACCGTGAGCTTACTTCGGTGCTCTAAAGGAAGAGAATAAAAATCTATTCGCGGGGTTTGGGGTTTCCTATACGCTTGACTAAACATTCAATTTATATATAACGAATTTGAGAAAAAAGCATTTATTTTACTATATGCCTCTGATTGTATTGGCACAAATTACTAAAACAGGGAGAAACAAATGGCCATCATCAATGGAACTGAACTGAACGACATTCTCATCGCGATAAATGTGGATATCAACGGGATTGGCGACGAGATATATGGTCTTGGCGGCAACGATAGAATCACTGGATTTTTAGGTAGTGACAAGTTGTTCGGTGGCGCAGGACGCGACACGATCTATGGTATGGACGGTCACGATACGATGGATGGTGGCACTGGCAATGACCGGCTGTTTGGTGGCAACGGCAATGATGGCATGGCCGGCGGTGCTGGTGACGACTATCTGGACGGTGAGCTGGGATATGATGCGGCGGACTATCGCGGGATCACAGGAACGCTTGGAGTGACTGTCGATCTGCGCATTACCAAGGCCCAGAATACAAAGGCTGACGGCTATGACACGATTGTCAATGTCGAGCAGGTCTGGGGCTCAAGCCTCAATGATACGATCACCGGCTCGAACGGAGACAATGATCTTTATGGCTTCAATGGCAGCGACATAATCAACGGCGCTGGCGGCAACGACAATATCTTTGGCGGATTCGGAGAAACGACAGGTAACATTCTGTCCGGTGGCGATGGCAATGACAGCATTCTCGCCGCGTCTGGTGCAGACACGCTGAGAGGCGATGCGGGGAACGACCGCCTGACGGGTTCGCTTGGTAACGACCGGTTGACGGGAGGCACTGGCGCTGATCGATTTATATTCGACAACTTGGCCGATTCCACTGTGGCCGCAGCCGACATGATCACAGATTTCAATGGCGCTGAAGACCTGATCATGCTGGCACCCCTACAATTCACCGCATCGCAGACCTTCATTGGTTCGGCAGTTTTCTCGGCAACCGGTGGGGCCGAGCTGCGGGTGACAACTGCAGCGGGCATTCAGACGCTTCAAGTCGATGCCAATGGTGATGGCACAGCCGACATGGCCATCAAGGTGATCGGTGCGGCACTTGCCGCTGATGACTTCATCTATTCACCTTTTGGCGGTTCCGGTATCTGATCATCCTGTAAGGGATTGCATAGTTGTAAGCTGGGATTCGCTATTTGGCGTGTCCCGGTTTCAATTTATTGTCGCTTGCTGACATAGTCTGCAGCATGATGGGCAGGTGGAGACCGATCAGGGGGGAGCTCGACCGCCGACCGAAGTGATGGCGATGTTTGTCGATCAGCATGAGGAACAGTATGGGGTCGAGCTGATCTGCAAACAAATACAGATTGTTCCGTCGAATTACTATGAGCGTAAAGCACGACAGCGAGATCCTGATCAGCTAGCCGATCGCGTCAAACGAGACCGGCACTTGAACGCATTGCGCAGTATATCTGGGAAAAGAACTTCCAAGTCTATGACGCTGACAAAATCTGGTGGCAACTATTACGTGAAGGTGTTCGCGTTGCCAGTTGTACAGTTGAACGGTTAATGAAGAGGCTTGAGATACAAGGTGTTAGGCGTGGTAGATAGTGCCGGACGACAATTGCAGTTGATTTTTTTGATCGGTGAACAGATAAGGTTAGCCGGCAATTTGTTGCAACTCGGTCAAATCAATTGTGGGTTGCAGACATTACTTTTGTTGCATTGTGGACGGGATTTGTCTATGTGGCTTTATCAGCGATGTTTTTGCCCGGTATATTGTTGGTTGGCGAGTCAATCAGCCTATCATCGCATGCCAAAATGGTACTCGATGCATTGGGACAAGAAATTGTGGGTGCGGAAGAAGATCGAGGGATTAGTTATAGTGTGGCCAAGGTAGCCAATATTGATGCTTCTGCTGGTAGTGTTGTCGATTCTTATGACAATGAGCTAGCCGAAACGATTAACGGATTATGTAAGACTTAGGTCGTACGGCATCGTAGCCCGGGTGCACTATTGACGATGTGGAATTTGCTACTTTGGAATGGGTTGATTGGTTCAATAATCGCCAATTAAAGGAGTCAGCTGTGCAGTTTGACTCAACACTAAAAGTTCTCCAGAAGAACTGGGGCGATTCCAGTTTGGTTGCAGGGAAGGTTAAGGGCAATCTATCTTATGATCTAAAATAAATTGCCCCATTTTCTTTAGCTGGATAGCAAAGGCGGTTTTACAGTGCTGCCAAGAATGCTACGAGATCGGCTTTCTCATCTTCAGTCAGACCAATGCTAAAGCGATCGTTGTAAAACTCAATAACGGCTGGCAAATCTGCAGCAGAGCCATCGTGGAAGTAGGGTGGCCGTGAAGCGACCGAACGTAAGATAGGTCCTTTAAAGCGACCAATATCTTTCCATTTACCGGTAATTAAAGCGCGACCAGGGTCGGTTGTTTTAATGATTTCGTTAGTCGTTTTATTTTTTAATGTATACAGCGGCATATCCGGTGTCCGGCGCGATTCATCAGCGATACCGATGTCTAGTGGCATTGGCGTTGAGTGATTACCCGAGTTCGGCGTGTTATGGCACGTTGTGCATGTGCCTGGAAGCACGCTCACGCTTAAGTCATCATTGATCCCTTTTACACCGGCGATCTGGATAGGTTTGGTATTAAACAGTGCTTGACCACGTGCAATGGCGGCACGTGCATTTTTAGTGCCATTGGATGATTTATTTTTGTTAAATTTATTCCAACTGTCATAGAGTGACATTACATTGGGATTAAAAGGCTTGTGCGTTTGATAATCCCCAACCAAAGTGTCATTAATACCAAAGTGATATTCTTGCTTCTTCAGTTTTTTTGGACCACCGTCTGCTTTTTCTTCGGTTAGATCGCCGGCCTTGTTGTCATGTATTTGCGCTGTAAATAATCCGGATTCAAATGCCACGATCGATTCGCGTTCTGCACCAGTTAATTCCCGAAGTGCCTCAGCATGACCTAATGTGGCATGATTGGACTGAGTTGATAAATCAAAAGGCACAGGAGAAAAACAAGTTGTAGTCCCCGAGATGCAATCAGTGGAACCTGGCATCAGGGTTGTTTCGCGACCATCCCACATGACAGTACTTAGAAATTTAAGATTGGTAGTTGGCATAGGGCGGCGGAATAGTGATAGTTGATCTGCGCTCGCAAATCCATAAGGATCATCGGCTTCAACCAATTCAAATTCCGCAGTATCAGGAATACCAATTCCTACGCGGATATTTCCTTTTTCCAAGAGCATGCTGTAGGCGGTACGACGTTTTTTAACCGTTGATACATCCGCAAGTGGAGAATTTGCACCATCAACCAAGCGGAAAAGCGGATCTAGACCCTTGGTATCGTCGAAGAGCTTCTGAACGCCTTGGGGTGTAATTGTCCACCCTTGTGAAGGAATGTGACAGGAGCCGCAACTACGGCCATTGCTTCCCAAGCTTTTGAAAAACGGATTATTAAGATCAATAAACCCCGCTGTACTGTAGGTTGCATCTTTACCGTGGCTATTTTTCGAGCTAAACATATTGGGCAAGTGATCTGAGTGATGATCATGATCATCTTTCGCGAATATTGGTACAGGTGCCGCTAACACAATAAATAGTGCTGACACTGTTTGTAATTTAATAAAGTTTTTCATTAACCCTCCTCGGTTATGTATAAAAGAGCTAAATTTTAAAAAAATTTAGCTCAACAAAATTCTCGCTAATTAATAACTAACTTGCGAATTAGTTTAACTAGACTAGTTGAGATTAGATATAGTCTCGATGTACTAGTGGTTATAGTATAAATGAACTGGCTGCGGCCCACTGTGAGAAAAATCACATCTGCTAGCATGCTCGTTAAAAAACTATCTGCATTGCCGCTGAGGTGTTAGAAACAAGCTCAAAATGATGTGGTCAAATAGACCCGGACACTCCAGTTAAGAGAAAATAGACTTAATTGGAGGAAGAAATGGAAACGAGGAAACAATAAATACAAAGGAATTCAAACTGGATGCAACTCGCCTCTACGATCTACCGCTACCCCGGCGTCACGGCGAATTAGGGCGAAGTAGGAAGTATGGGGAGAATACACGCCGGAACATATTGACCAACTGCATCATACCATCGCAACGCTCAAGATTTACGGCAAAGAACAACGCGTGCGATTGCGCAGCCAACTGGTCAAAGCGCGCTTTCTCGATGGTCAGTTAGTGCATGCCGTTTGGTGCGAATTTGGAAGAAGCAATGGAGAATGGAAAGCAGCCAGCCTGATATTGAGCACAGACATCACGCTGACGGCAGAACAAGTGATTGAAAGCTATAGCCTGCGTTGGTCGATTGAGCCCATGTTCAATCAACTTAAACAAACTTGGGGCATGAAAGAAGCATGGCAGCAAACACGCAAAACCTTACATCACTGGGTGCAATCACTATGGTGAGCTATGGCTTAGTACAATTGCTGAGCTGCTTAAACAACCCAACAATCGATGCGCTTTATCAGCATACGCCTTGGCGCAAAGAAAATCCCAAAACTGCCGGACAAATCCGCAGAGGATTGACTCTTCTTTTTCGACATGTTGCGATCAGGCAGTGGTGGGATGCTACTTGCAAAAAATTCAGACCACCTGATTGGGACAAAAATGAAGATTATAGGCATCAACAGCGTAACACAACGTAGTACAAAGAAAATTAGTGAAGCAATCAACAGATTCAAGCTGAAAATTACCAGCTTGAACTGATGGATTCGCTCTAAACTCTAGTTACTAAAGAAGAATCATATTTCCAGAATTGAATCTAACGTCGTCCATCGTACCAAATCGGAAGCTTTTTCTTGTCTTGTAAGGTTTTTCTCGGACTAAATAGAACACTGAATATCTGACAGGCAATTTCCCGTCCGGAGTACAGTAGCACTTTGCGGGGTGAAGTGACGAGCGGGTGGCGGGTGAGGATGGTGAATTTAAGGCCGCGTTTGCGTCCCCATTGTTTGAGCAATTGACTGAGGTCGATTTCATCGGCGGCGAACAATTCCTGATTAAACCCGCCCACATCGCGAAACGCGTCAGTACGGCATACTACCAGCGCACCCGATGCCCAGCGGAATATAACTGAAAACGCGGTCCATAATTGCATCGCGGCGTTACCCCACCACGGCAGATTGGGCATGTGCATGACGCTGCCGCAGCCAACATGTTTGTCGCCTTCAATCATTCGTAAAATATCTGCCACCATTCCGGGATTGAGTAAGCTGTCGGCGTCCACAAATAACAACCAATCGCCCATTGCAGCCGCTGCGCCAGTGTTGCGTGCGCGGCCAATCTGATTGATCGGTTCAAACACGACTTTTGCACCAGCTTGCGTGGCCAGTTCCGCGGTTTTGTCGGTTGAGTTGTTGTCCACGACGATCACTTCGTGAGTAAAGCCGGGTTTCTGATTGGCGTTGACTGATTCTTGAATGGAATTCAGACAATCCAGAATCAATAGTTCTTCGTTAAAAGCGGGGATGACGATGGATAGGTGCATGGGTAAACGCAGGAATTTCGGTGAGAGTGGCTATCAACTGGATGAAACGATGGTGGAGAGCGGGAAATGACCACTCTCCACAGCAAGATTAGAACTCGCCTTGTTTGATATAAGGTTGTGACCACAGAATGACTTGCATCAAGACTGATTTGCGCCACGCATCTTGCATACGATCCACATCATCACGGGAGTGGCCGGCTTTTTCCAGAAATGGGCGCAGCGTGGTGGTGATCGGAATGAGCAATGCAAAAATGTAGTGCAAGTGAATGATCGGCACTGATTTTACGTTGTCGGTAGTATTTTTCTTCGTGGTGTGGTGGCGCAATCCAATTTCGTACTGGTAGTTGAGCCAATCTTGGTTGTATTCGGCTTTTGCGGTATCCAGAATCCATTGGCCAAAGCGTTTACGCACTCCACCCAAATAATCCATGTTGGGTGTGCCATCGGCCGCATTGGTGAAATAGTGCAGCAGGAAAGGTGTCGAGCCTACAAAACCATACCAAACATCCAGAATTTGTTCGGTTTGATCTTTGAGTATGTCGTGCGACATTTTCAGATAGCGCACATCATCATCGCCAAACAGAGTAGCTTGTTTCAGATTGGCAAAATCATCGAGTGATACGGGGGATTTTGCAAGCGAAGCACTGCCATAGGTGTAGCCAGGTATGTTTGTTGTCATAAAATTTCCTTTTATTAGATGTTAGTCACATAGGTAACAGAACTTATCGTTACACTATGCATTTGATATCATGCTGTTATGCAATGAATTCTTGTCAAATTATATAGAAAAATGAGCCAATTGAGTATTTGCATGGCGGATTCTACAGGATTGATAATTTGTGCGGGAGTACTTTTTGGGATCGGATTAGTTTTCGTGCGTTTTCAGTAAGTCATCCAACCAATTTTTCCAGTGTTGGAATTTTTCTGATAATGCTTTGTTTCCGCAGTTGATTGCTATTTTATTTGCTTGCGGGCGGCAGTTTATTTTAAGCCCGGTGGCGAGTAAAGCAGCACCCTGAAGGCTTGCTTCTTTTTGTTGTAAATGAAAAATTGGGAGTGGCACGCACTGAGCGATTCCTTGCTGCAAACAGGGTAACTCGGACAGGCCGCCGGATAGGAAGACCTGCGTCAGCGGCGAGTGGTGATGGAAATCTTCCAGAATCCGTGCAACCCGGAAAATGATAGCTTCGAGCATCAGTACGGTAATTTGTTGCGTGCTCAAGTCGGACACGAATTGAGAAAAATAAACTCCCCAGTCCTTGCGGAAATACGGTGCACCTAAACCACTCGGCTCTGCAAGGCAGTAAATGTCGTTACTTGCCAAATCTTCAATGCAACAATCTCTCACAGGATAAGGCGCCAGAGCAGTGGCGATGGAATTGAGCGTGCCTTCAACGGCAAATTGCACCTGCTGATCCTCATTCTGGTAAATCAATGTCTGAAGGTAGCCATCAAACGCCAGCTCGTGCTTGGCGAGAGAACGAATCACAAACCCACCAGTGCCAAGATTAACCAAAGCGTCGGTTTGGCTATTGGTCATGCTGGCGATCAGTGCGGCCGATTGGTCACCGACACTGGCTTGTAGCGTCAAACCGAAATCCGGTAAAGTTAAATTCAATCCAGTTGAAGGTTTGATTTGCGGCAGAATCGAGCATGGAATATCGAAGAGTTGGCATAAAGTACCTGACCAGCGTTGCTTGTGGATGTCCATCAGCAATGTGCGTGCAGCCATCGACGCGTCGGTGAGAAAATGTTGACCGTGCGTCCAGCGCCAGATCAGAAAAGTATCCAGCGTGCCTGCCAGCCATTCGCCCTGAACAAGCTTATCACGCCATGCCGGATTCTCCTGCAACAGGAAGCTGAGCTTGGGAGCAAAATAATAAGCGGTCAAGCGTAAACCGGTCAGGTTATGAATGGTGTCTGTTGATGCGTGCAGGCGATCACAACAACTTGCCCCTCGATCATCTTGCCAAGAAATCAGGGGTGTTACCGGGTTACCACTGATTTTGTCCCAGATCAGGAAAGACGAACGCTGGCTGCATAACCCTAAAGGAGGATTGTTGCCGGTTTGTGCAGTACATTCTTTCAGAACTTGTTCGGCAATCTCTGCATAATCGAGCGCATTACTTTCATAGTGCCCATTGTGACTATCAATGGCAGGTGCAGAGCGGGTGACGATATGCTGGAGATTTCCTTGCCGATCCATTAAAGCTGCTTTAATGGATGTCGTTCCCAGATCGAGGGCAATTGCCGAGGTCAGTGCGTGATCCATTGTTTGCAGCAGCGCTCAACTTCTTGGTGAGTCCTGGCGTCGTCCCAATGCATGGTTTCGGCTACGCGCAGGGCAATTTGCTGTAACTCGTATTCCGTCAGCTTGGCTAGAATGAGTAATGGCAGGCGGCGGCGTAACAAATCTTCTAAGTGGATAACCATTTCCGTAGCGGCGCAATGTAGCAGATCGGCTACAATAAACGGCAGAGACGGAATAATGCGCTGCGCCAAATCAGCTTCTGTTTCAATACTGCGAAGAATCTCAGTTATTTGTGTGCCATGACGATGCAGCAGCCATCTGGCACTTTCTGTATCAATGCCTAGCTGTGTTGCGTGGCCCAGCATGCGGGCAGACCAGTCCGAAAAATTTTCCTGCGGCGCCCAGGGAAATAATCGATCCTGAGTTGTACAGGGAAGAGTGGTGCCTAGTTGTGAGCACACGGTATCGACGATACGGGCGGCATCCTGGCGTGACGAAGTTATTTTTCCACCGATAGCATAATGTACGCCGTTGGAAGCGGTTTTTATTTCCCAATCGCGGCTGACGGCAGACGGCGAACCGGAGGAAGCCGATGGCGTGCTGTGCTTAAAAACCCGTACCCCGGCAAAATGACCGATAATATCTGATTCTCTCCACGGCGTTTTCAAATAACCATTGGCGGCAGCCAGCAGATAAGCAATATCGCTATCACTGGCAGACACTTGTTCGACATTGCCATTGAAATCGGTATCGGTTGTGCCTAACAGTGTTAAACCATACCAGGGAATCATAAAAAACACGCGGCCATCCGATTTGGCTGTTAGCAATAAGGCTTCATCTTTCAGCACGGTGGGCATGACCAGATGAACTCCTTTCGCAAGGCGGCACCATTCACGGCTTTGTGCTTCTTCCGCCAACCACTGACCGGTGGTAAAAACAATCTGTTTGGCGCTGATTTTCTGCTCGGTTTGAGTAAGCTGATCCTGGACGATTGCTCCATCCGCATTGCCGTTGGTCTCCAGTAACTGAATCAACTTGCAGTAATTGATGCAGCTTGCACCGGCATCTTGCGCGCCTGCGATTAATTCCAATACCAGCCGCGCATCATCGGTTTGCGCATCGGCATAAGTAAAGCCACCTTTCAGTGCAAGCGCATCGAGGCAAGGGGAGCGTTCGGTGAATTGTTTTGGATTGAGATAGCTGTGACGCATTTGCGGATCGGTATCACCGGCCAGAAAATCATAAAGCGTTAACCCTAATTTCAGTTGCAGCCGGTTCATTCGTTGCTGTGCGTAAACGGGGACACCAAAACGCAGTGGCCAGACACGGTGAGGTGCTGTGTGTAGCAGCATTGTTCGCTCTTTGAGCGATTTGCTGACCAGCTTGAAATCATAGGTTTCCAAGTAGCGTAGGCCACCATGGATGAGTTTGCTGGATGCCGATGAAGTGGCGTTGGCCCAATCGCCTTGTTCAATGATGGCTACTTTCAGACCGCGTAGCGCCGCATCATACGCAGTCCAAGCACCGTATATACCGCCGCCGCAAACCAGGAGGTCGAAGTGTTGATTTTGTAATGTTGCAAAATCTCTTTTCATTGATTGCGCATCATCAGCGCTTTATGGGGTAAATCGCTGATGAGAATATCAACACTCAATTGCAGAGCTTTCTTGATTTCTGAGTCACTGTTACAGGTATAAACGGCGATACACTTTTGCTGTTCACACAGCAAGTCGACGATCGCTTGATCCACACTCGCGATAGGCAGGCAAAGACCGTGAAGAAAAGCGTGCGTGTTTGATAGCTTGCGTGCATCTGTGATGGTTTGCGTGGTTTCAAAATTGTAAACCAAGGGAAGCGTCGGATTGTATTGGTGCGCATAAACCAGGCTGGGAAGATTGAATGATGAAACAATGATCCGTTGATCAAGGTTTTGACCAACCAAATCAAGTGTCTGGCGGATTTTTAATTCGTGACGGGAAACAGGTTCCCAGTCACGATTCTTAATTTCAAGCAATAAACGGCAGCGTCTTCGGTAAGCGGCCAGAAAATCTTGCAAGGTCATAATGCCCTCGCTTTCAGATTCCGGATTAATCAGCGCTTTAAGCTGATGATAATCAAAATCGTCAATATGCTTATCGCTCAATCCGATTCTATCGAGAAAACGGTCATGCCAAAGTACCGCAATTTCATCCCGGCTTAATTGGATATCCGTCTCAATGCCGTCAATCGTATACCCCAATGCTTTATCAAATGCGTTTCGGGTATTTTCCATTGCTTCCGTATTTGCGCCGCGGTGGGCAAACACCAAGCAATTCTTAAGGGAATGACGGGTTTTGCTTGGCATCTATTGATAGATGGCTATTGTGTTGCTGCTTGCAGTAATTCAATAATAGCTGGATCTTTGGCAATTTCGAGTGCGGTTTTTTCTGTTTTGCTTTTAATTTTGGGGTTTGCACCTTTTGCCAGCAACAATTTCACTGCATCGGTATGATCATGTAAAGCAGCCCACATCAGCGGTGTAATGCCATCTTCATTTTGCAGGTCGATTTTAGCGCCACTCTCCAATAATTTTTCTATGACTGACGTATGCCCGTTCTGCGCCGCCAGAATTAGTGCTGTAAAACCATTGGAGGCCTTGTGATCCACTTTGGCGCCATGTTTGATCAATGCATCGACGATTTCAGTATTGCCTATGAGAGCAGCGAGGGTCAGTGCTGTCGCGTCATTTTTATCTTTCAAATCTACTTTGGCGCCTTTTTTCAGTAGCGCGTTGACAACATCGGTATGTCCATTTTGTGAGGCGATATAGAGTGGCGTGGTATCGTTAGCTGCTATCAGATCAACAGGCGCATTTTTGGCCAATAACGTTTCAACGATCGCTGTGTGCCCGTTTCTGGCGGCCATGTACAGTGCAGTGGTATTGTCAGACGCTTGTACAGCAATTTGCGCATTTCTTGCCAATAGCTTGTTGGCTATGCTTTCTCTGCCATCCAGTGCTGCAAGCATTAAGGCAGTCAGTTTCTCTTTGGTCTGCAAATTGACATCGGCCCCTTTGGCCAGCAGCGCATCCACAATACTTTCATGTCCTTTTTGTGTTGCCAGCATGAGAGCTGTAATTCCATCCGTAGTCTGCGCATCAACTTTGGCACCTTTATTTAATAACGCATTGACAACTTCGGTATAACCATTTTTTGCAGCAATGATCAACGCTGTGGCGCCGCCGGCGTTTTGCAGACCCACATCGGCTTGATTCTCCAGCAACAGATTGACGATATCAGCATGTCCATATTGGGAAGCAATGATGAGTGCGCTAAAGCCTTTGTCATTCTGATAATTAACGTTAATACCCTTTTCCAATAGTTGCTTGATTGTTT
>ERZ1292633.4116-Hain-H41-02um-R1-4116-length-13642-cov-5_pt1 | contig 11393 bp, 13 predicted proteins | sample MGYA00564406_ERZ1292633 | MGnify/ENA primary metagenome ERZ1292633 (study PRJEB36523, sample SAMEA6512639) | groundwater metagenome | collected 2019-01-08 | study: AquaDiva: Metagenomics assemblies of 32 groundwater samples
AGGAACCTTTATTTTACTATAGTATTACTTTCCATTCTTTGCTGGCTGAGCGGTTAAATAAGGCCAGCCACACGGCGTTAATGCCCCACTCCCACAGAAGCTTCGGCCAACCCAAAGTGTGCGGCCTACGGCCGGTATGGTAAACCACCAGCTTGGAATCTGTGCGGGTGTGGCCAATGCGAGACAAGCGATGAAACAACTCACGGTCTTCATCCACCGGCAAATCTTCCCGGTAACCATTTAATTGCCAAAAGGCTTCCGCTTTAATCATACCAAACTCGCCGCAGTTAGCGCCGACTTTTAACCAGTTATTATAAAAAGAAAAAGTTCTGTTAGATAACAAACCATAACCAATCCGGTCGCCTAGGGTTTCCATTTTTTTAAACACTCTAAGCCACCCGCCCAATCCCACTAATTTCGGGTTATTTTGAAAATGCGCTAACGCTTGCTCAAAAAAATTGTCGGGATTAAAAATATGCACGTCGGCGTCTAAAAATACCAAGTATTCTCCGCTCGCCGCCGCGGCTCCAAGGTTTCGGCCCAGACCAATGGTTTGCCGCGTTTGCGATGTATGTTCTAAAGTTTTATCGGCCAGGCCTTGAGAAATCTTTATTGTGGCATCTGTGCTGCCGCCGTCGGAAACAATCACTTCATACTCAAAAGTTTTTATTTCCCGCAAGTTGGCAATTAATTTTGCCAGCACCTTCTCTTCATTCAGAGTGGGAATAATAAATGAGAATTTATTTTTAATGAAATTTTTAGTTTGCATTGATTATTTTTATTAGCGACGTAGAGCGAGACCGGCCATTTATGGCCGAGCGAGCCGAGGAGTTAATACAGGTTCAATACCTCGGAGCTCTGCTCCGAAATGATAATTGTTCCCTTGCAGTAATACCTCGTCAGCTCTGCTGCGAGGAACCTTTATTAAGCCTAAAGTGTGAATTATAAATATTTATTTGCCAAATGGGTTTTAAAATATTTTCCGGCCCCGTATAAAACCGCCGCCAGCATCACGCTTAAAAAAACCACAAAAGCGGCTTTAAAACTCTTGTCGATTAAAGTGTAGAGATGGCCAAAAAAATAACCGACTCCAATTAACAACGCCGTCCAAATAAATCCTCCCAAAAAATTAAACAGCGCGTATTTTTTTAACGGCACCCGAGCCATGCCGGCCGCTATTAGCGTAGCTAAGGCAAAACCAAAACCCATGGTAATTTTGGATAGAAATAATATTTTATCATGGTGGTGCTTAAATAAATTTTCCAGTTTTTCCAGCGCCTCCGGAGTAACGCTAAAATATTTTCCCCAACGAACCGCGAATTTTCGCGCTCCGTAATACCCGACAAAATACCATATTATATCTGCCGTAAAATCTCCAAACATCAGCACTAAATAAACCGGCCAAAAACTAAAGACTCCTAAACGCAGCAAAAAACCGCAAGCCACCATTATTATTGGGCCCTCAACTATAGCTAGCGGAAAAGCAATGAAATATTTATATATTAATAATTTTGCCAACCAATATTGCGCCCACATAACAAAATAAATTTAATGGGTCTGTTGCCAAATGCGCTTTTAGGGCGAAATTTCAGAATTTTGACTTGAGCTGGTCCGGGCAAAGCCCGATACCCATCAAGAATTAGCGGATTGGCACAAACAAATTTTGATGTTTAACCTTGAGTTAAGCGGATAAATTTTTTGGGGCAAGCCGCCAAAATTCTGAAATTGCAGTCAAAATGGCGTTTGGCAACAGACCCTTAATACCCAACTACCATTCTTATGCCGGAAATCGCGGCCAGCGCCGCTGTCTCGGCCCGAAGTAAAACCGGACCCAAAGTTAAAGTCCTCACATTAGGCAGCGCTTTAAACTCAAGCATCTCCGCCTCGCTAAAACCGCCTTCCGGGCCGACAATTATTCCTATTTTTCCGCCATCGGCCTTTGGGCTCGGGCGGCCGCCATTAATAGCTGTTAAATAGACGCGGCCACAATCTTCAAATTGTTTTTTTAATAAGTCATTATTTATAACAAACTCTAATTCCGGCCAAACCACCCGTTCGCTTTGTTTCGCCGCCCCGGTTAAAATTTTTTCCCAACGCTGTTTTCTCCCGGCAAATTTTTCTTTACTCAATTTTGCGGCGGTATTTTTGGCATTAAATAACATAATTTTTTGCAGCCCCAATTCCGTGCCTTTTTGCAGAATAAAGTCCAAAGCTTTTTCCGCGATCACCGCTTGAAATAAAACCAATCCCACTTTTGGCTCACTGGGGATTGGTAATTCCTGGACGCACTTTAACTCCAACAAATTTTTTTCTGCCTTAACCACTTCAGCAAAAAATCTTTTTTTGTCGGACCCTTGTAACTTTACCGTCTCCCCCACCCGAACCCGATGAGATAATAAAAGATGCCGCGTTTCTTCCGCGGCAGGACTGACAATTTTTCCAACAGATAAATTAAGCTCACAAAAAAAATATGGCATAAACGAACCAAAAAAAATTAAACCTCAAAGCATAGCGCAAAGACCACCTGTTTTCCAAGCAGCTGGTTTAACGCCGAAACAATATTGGCGGCTAAAACTTTTAATTTACGCGCCACCTCGCGGGACAAACAAGCCACCAGTAAAACCCCTTTTTTCAAATCCAGTGCCTGAGTCATTTCTTTTGCCTCTTCCACAAAGGACCCCGCCACCTCTCGCCAACATTTCACGATCCTGTATTTGTATAAAGCTTGTTCAAAATTATGCTCTTTGGCGTTTTGAAAAATAAGCTTGTCTATTTTAGAAAACCCTTTGGTGTGATTTCTTAAGGTTAGCATTTTTATTTCAACATTTAAGTTTCTTAATTTTTAACTTCCTCTTCCACCGCCGGGGTTAAGGTGATGTGTTGTGCCGGCATTTCCAGCGGATAGGTGGTGGTAATAAAAGTTTGAAATCTACCTTGCAGATATTTAAGTAAAAAGGTTCTTCGTGTTTCATCCAGCTCCGACAGCACGTCATCCAGCAGTAATATTGGCTTGTCGTCCCCCTTACTTAAATACTCCAATTCCAGAATTTTTAGAGCCAGCACCTGGCTCCTTAGCTCGCCCCGGGAAGAAAATGGCGATAAATAAAGTCCATCGCTTTTTAAAGAAAAATCATCCCGGTGCGGGCCAACCAAACAACCGGCTAAAAACTTCTCCCTCGCGCTTTGTTCCCGCAAGCGATTATTAAAACTTTCGGTTATTTCTTCCAGAGTTTCGCCGGGCAAAGTTTCGTAAAATACTTCCACCGGCCTGTGAAACCCCGAAATTTTGGTGTAGATATCCGCAACGCTAGTATTTAAAAAACTAATGAATTTTTTTCTTTCCAGAATTATATAACTTCCTAAAGCGGCCAACTGCTCGTCCCACGCCCCCAAATCTTCACCATGGCTTCTGCCCGCCTTCATTTCCCCAAGCAATTTATTTTTTTGATAAATGGCTTTTTTATAATTTCCCAGCGCGTCTAAATATGCCAAATTTTTTTGGCACAAAACCATATTCAAATATTTCCGCCTTAAGTCCGGCGCCTTAGTAAACATATCCACATCGGTCGGATCAAAAATCACCACACTAATAAAACCCTGGGCTTCTTTGCGCTTCTTTTTTACCCCATCAATGGCAAAATTGGCATAGATTTTTTCCCGCTTTTCTAAAAATATATCCAGCCGGCGGTTTTCCCCATCTTTTTCTAACACCAATTTTAGTTCCAGATTTACGGAGTCTTTCAGGAAAATAAACTCGGTATCATCTCTGAATGATTTAAAAAGCGAGGCAAAATAAACAGACTCAAGGAGGTTGGTTTTTCCAACCGCGTTTGGGCCGGTTAGCACAACGGTGTCGCCACTAATTTGAATTTCTAAATCCGGGTAATTTCTAAAATTTTTAATCTGTATATTTTTTATCTTCATGCGTCCCAAAAATTTATTAATGTTTTTCTTTAAATCTTAATTGGCATAACTAAATACAAATAATCATCCCTTTCGGCCGGAACAACCAAACTCGGCGAACTATCATCAATAATTTTTAACACTACCCCTAAAGAGTCTATTCCGGAAAGACAATCTAATAAATAACGATGGTTTAAAATTACTTCCCCATCGCCGCCCTCAACTTTGCACGGTAACTCCACCACACTTTTTCCAAGTTCCGAAGATTCAGCGGTTAATACCAGCTGTTGCGGGGCGGATAAAAATTTTAAATTCACACTGTTGTTGGTGCGGCTGAACACGGAGGTGGTTTTTAAAGCTCCGGCCAAAAGCTGTTTCTCCACACCAGCGGAGATGATAAAATTTGTTGGGATTATTTGTTGATAATCCGGATAATGCCCATCAACCAACCTACTCACCACTTCGGTATTATTAAAAGAAAACATAGCTTGGGTAGCGGTAAAAATTATCCCCACCGGCCCTTTTTGCGGGCCGATTATCCGGGAAATTTCCACTATGGTTTTTTGCGGGATGATTACTTCTAAATCTCCCGCGGAATAACCCACCAACTTTATTTTTTTCTCCGCTAAACGATACCGGTCAGTAGCCACCACCCGCAATTCATTCCCGTTAACAATAAATAAAACCCCGGAAATTTCCGGCTGGGTTTGGTTGTTTGATGCCGCGAAAACCACTTGATCAAGCGCGTTTTTTAACTCTTGCGCTTCAATACTTAAAACACACCCATCGGCCACCACCGGTATAAGAGGAAAGTCTTCCGCCGGCATTGTTTTAACTGAAGTATGGTAGTTTCCTACCTCTACTCCCAAATCAGTACCGTTGGTTTGGATTGTCGCGTTTTGGTTTGGCAGGTTGTTTATTAAATCTGTAAAAGTTTTCCCTACAACTGTTATTCCTCCTTCTTCTTCGGTTTTACACCTTACTTGAGTGCTAATAGCCAACTCAAGGTTAGTGGAAGAAATCTTTAACACCCCATACTCCGCTCTTATTAAAATATTATTTAGGATAGGGAGTGTGTTTGTGGAAGAAAGAACCTTTCCGATTATTGACAACCCGTTTTTTAAATTTTCTTGCGTACAGACTACTTTCATAAATAAATTAACTTAATAATATATAGTAATGGTTGTTGATATGTGGATTAGGTTAATATTATAACATTTTGTTATAATATTAACCCCTTTTCCTGTTGATAATTTATGCCTTGGATGAGGAAGGAAAACCAGAAATAAAATAATAAAAAAATATTTATTTTTTATGCACAACCCCACATGTTTATATAAACAGTTTATCCATAATTAAATCCACCTCTTGTTTAAATGATACTTTTTCCATTGTAAGCCTTTTTACTTTTTCTACCGCGTGCATAACTGTGGTGTGATCGCGGCCGCCAAAAAAATCACCAATGGAAGGAAAAGAATTATCTAACTCTTTTCTAATTAAATACATCGCGATTTGCCTTGGTTTAACAAATTCTTTTTTTCGGGACTGTTTTATTAAATCATCCATGGAAATATTGTAAAAACCGGCAACCGACTCGGCGATTTTTTTGGCGGAGGTAACCCGTTTTTTCATCCCTACAATACTGGCTAGGATGGTTTTAGCTTGCTCCAACATAAGTCCCTTGTTTTCCATTTGCTGGTAAACCGCTAAGCGATTTAAGGCGCCCTCAAGTTCGCGAACATTGCTTAAGATATTTTCCGCGATATAAAATAAAATATCTTCCGAAATAGCCACCCCCTTTTTTTCCATTTTGGTGCGTAGAATTGCCATTCTGGTTTCTAAATCCGGGGCTTGAATATCTGCTACCATTCCCCATTCAAAACGCGAAACCAGGCGTTGTTCAATGGCCGGGATGTCTTTAGGAAGCCTGTCCGAGGTGATAATAATTTGTTTTCCTTTATCCCTGAGTTCGTTAAAAGTATGGAAAAATTCTTCCTGGGTGCCTTCCTTGCCTGCCAAAAACTGGATATCGTCAATTAATAGCCCATCTACCCCCCGATAGGTTTTTTTGAATTCATCCATCCTTTTTTGGCTGATGGCGTTAATATAGTCATTAGTAAATTTTTCACTGGTAACATAGAGAATTATTTGTTTACTGTTGTTTTGGAGCAATTTATGGCCGGCGGCGTGCATTAAATGAGTCTTACCCAAACCAACCCCCCCATAAATAAATAAAGGGTTATATTGGGAGCCCGGAGTTTTGGCGACTGCCTGGCTGGCCGCGTGGGCCAATTCATTATTTTTACCAATAATGAATGTGTCAAAAGTATATTTAGGGTTCAGGCCGGAAAAATTTTGAAAAAAAGTTTCTTTTGGTTGATTCTGATTTTCTGATCTGTTTTTGGCCAACCCGCTTTTTTGAGCCGGTTGCGCTGTTTGGGTGTTACCAAGTTGATAGCGAATTTCTTTTATTTCAGGGGCTTGGTTTTTTAAAGCTTTTAGCATTTCGTGATGATATTTTGCCGCTATCCAGTCCCTGTTAAACGCGCTGGGTACGCCAATTATTATATAATCTTCCCCTCTTTCTATGATGCTGGTGTTTTTAAACCATGTATTAAAGTTCGCCTTACTTAAGGATATTTCCAGACTTCCTAAAATTGCTTGCCAGAGCTGTTGATTGTTCATAGGGATTAAATTTGGATTTTTAGCTTCGGTTTATTGTCCTCTTAGGGTTCAATACCCCGCAGCTCTTCTGCGGAGGTTCCCCTGCAGTCCCTCCTCGCCCCGAGTGCATCCGAGGGGAGAGGATTGAGGTGAGGGTGCAGTTTGCATCTGCAGTTAATACCTCGTCATCCGCCTCAGGCGGATGCGAGGAACCTTTATTATTACAAGTTAAATACTACTTCTGCATTTTATCAGGGACTTATTAACATGTAAAATTGCCAAAACCCCGCACAAATATAAGTAAAGTTTTTGCCTCTGTGTATATGCTGTGGAAAATTTGTGGTAAACTTTTCTTGCCTGCCATTATTTTTTTAATGTTTTTGTAGGGGGCGGACTTACCTACCCCCCGATGCTTTTTGTGAGCAGTTAGAACCATGGGAGTTGACTGTTGGCCTTTTTTTCTTTATAATAACCCAAGAATTAATTAACTAATCCGAATACTCCGAAAGGAAGAAAGCAGGATCGGGGAACTTGAGCAGTATTCAAATATCAGGGTTACTATAATATGAAAAGAACTTACCAACCAAAAGTGGGAAGAAGAAAAAAAAGACACGGCTTTTTGAAAAGAATGGAAAGTAAGACCGGCAGAAACGTGCTTGCCAGGCGCAGGGCCAAGGGCCGCAAGAAGTTATCCGTTTAAGTTAATTTAATGTTAAAAAAAGTAAACCGCCTTGCAAAAAGCAAAGATATTCAAAAAGCCTTTGCCCGAGGGCGGACTTTTTTTAATCCGTCTTTTACCCTAAAGGCGCTGCCCTCTGATAAGGAGAAGCGCTTTACCGTTGTGGTATCTACTAAGGTATATAAAAAAGCCGTGGATCGAAACAGGCTAAAACGGATTATTAGAGAGCATATTCGAAAAAATTTGAATGGCTTTAAATTAGGGAATTATGTTATTATTACCAAACCTGTAGCGGCGCGCAAGGATGAAGCTTTGGTGTTAAAAGCGGCAATAGATATTTTAAGAAATATAAAGATATGAAGAATTTACTTGCTAAAATCAATGTATTGCCGGCCAAGGCCTTGGTTTTATTGATTAAAATTTACCAGCGCACTCTTTCTCCGGATCACGGCTTATTTAAAGCAAAATACCCGTATGGATTTTGCCGTCATTATCCTAGTTGCAGCGAATATTCCCTGCAAAGCATAGAAAAATTTGGCGCCATTAAAGGCGGGTATTTAAGTGTTAAACGAATTGTCGCTTGTAACCCATTCACTGCCCCAAAAATTGATCAAGTCCCTAATAATTTTTAATTAACCATATGTTTTTAACTTTATATAACGATATTATTTATCGTCCCCTGCTTAACCTGCTGGTATATTTTTATAATATTATCCCCGGCCATGATATTGGTGTGGTAATAGTGCTTTTAACAATTTTAATTCGCTTAATTTTGGCGCCGAGTTTTCATAAATCTCTTAAAAGCCAAAAGGCCATGAGCGATTTACAGCCGAAGTTAAACGAACTTAAAGAAAAACACAAGAATGATAAAGAAGGCCATGCCAAGGCCATGATGGATTTATACAAAGAGCACAAAATCAATCCACTGGGTTCGTGCTTGCCTCTTTTGTTGCAGTTGCCGATTTTAATCGCCCTTTACCAGGTTTTTAGCAAAGCTCTAAATAATCATTTGGCCGGTTTGTATTCTTTTGTCCAGCAACCGGAATTTATTAATCCGAAATTTCTCGGGCTGGTGGATTTAAGTAAGCCAAGTCTGGCTTTTGGCATAGCCGCGGGCTTGGCGCAATTTTGGCAGTCAAAAATGATGATGCCGAAAGCCGGGGTAGCGCAGGATGCCACAGCTAAAGCTATGCAGTTGCAAATGACTTATGTTTTGCCGGTAATTAGTGTGATCATTGCCATAAAACTACCCGCCGGGTTGCCGTTATACTGGATAGTAACCACCCTTTTTGCCGTCGCCCAACAGTACTATATAATACGAAAGCAAACGGATGAACGCAAATAAGAGACGAATGAACACGGATCCGTGTTCATTCGTTATTAATTAGTGTTAATTTATTCCTTATATGACCGACTATAATAAAATTGAAATTGTTAAGAATATTATTGTTGAGCTGTTGGAAAAATGCGGCATCCAAGGTTCTGTGGAATTTGAGGAAAGCATTACTAAAGGCTTGGTTTTTAATATTAGCTCGCCGGATTCATTTATGATTATCGGCCGGCAGGGTTCAACTTTGCATGCCATTCAGATTTTAACGCAGGCCTTGGCCGCCAAGCGCCTGTATCCGCCGGCCGCCGAACAAGAGCCGTTTTGGTTTTCTTTGGATGTAGATGACTACAAGAGAAAGCGTGAATGGTTTTTAAAAGAAACCGCCAAGGCCGCTTCAGACCGTTGTAAATTAACCGGCCGGGCGCTGTCGCTGGAACCTATGCCCTCTTATGAACGCCGTTTGGTCCACGCTTATTTGCAGGAGCATTGCCCGGACGTGGAAAGTTCCTCCATTGGCAACGATCCTTACCGTAAAGTGGTGATTAGGCAAAAAAGATAAATTTAAAACCCTCTTTTAAATTTAGGAGAGGGTTTTAAATATTAATTCTTTTACCCAAGGGCTAAAGGATTAGTGATAATATTATCCAAAAGACCATGGCCAGATCATTTTTAAAGTAAGGGTTGTCAATCAAGCCCTGAAAAATAATAGTGATTAAAAACAACGCCACACCAAGTTTAAAAATATCCCGCCGGTTTTTTACGCCGGTTTTTATAAATACCCAAAGCAGGCCAATAAAACTAAGAAGTCCGAGCAGTCCGGTTTCTACCCACAAATCTAAAAAGATGTTGTGGGGGAAATTATGGGTATCGGTAAGGCCGGGGTCGGTGTTTAATTTTTCCCAGTTTTGGCTAAAGCCGGTAAGCCCAAGGCCCAGGATTGGTGACTCATAAATGGCCTTCCATCCGGTATTCCATAAAGACAGCCGGGAGACGGCGGACTTTTCGCCGTATAGCGGTAGGGTAAAGCGCCAGCGGAGGTTAGGGATGCTGACAATAACTATTACGAGAATTATAACAATAACACCAGCAAGTTTGCGGATTTTTTTGTCTGTGGCAACAATTAAATAAACTAACACTGCCGCGCCAAGGCCGAGCCATCCGGCTCGGGAAAGAGATAATAAAAGCCCAATTGCGCCAAAAAGCCATAAGATAGATTTAAGATTTACAAGCTTAGATTTAAGGCTTGAAAATACATCTGGGATTAATAATGCAAGGAGCGGCGCAGACCAGAGTGCGTAAAAATTTGGATGAATAAAAAAACTTACCGCGCGTTTGGGCTCCATACTATTGCCCCAAAAAGCTTGCGGCAACCCCCAAAGGGAAAAGTATTGCAGTATGGCATATAAGCCGGAAAGGGCAAGGGAAAAGTATATGGCATTGAGCAGATAGTATTTAGTATTGGGAGATTTTTGAATTAGAAAATTGCCAATAAAAATCATGCTGATGGGTTGTAAAAATAATACAATAAATTGTCCAAGTTTTTCTAAAGTTGCACCTTTAACAAATAGACTAATGATTCCTGATAACAAGAACAGCAAAACAAAAATTAAAATTGACCTATCCCAATTTCTGACGGCCGTCAGAAATTGGGATACTTGTTTTTTTAAAAGAAGATAAATGAAAAATATTAACCACAATAAAAACACCCAAACCATTAAGACATTGGTTGGAAGGCTTAAGAGGTGGAATTTTAATACGTATGCCGGGGCCAGAAGCAGGGCGGCAATAAGTAAGCTAATCATTAGACCTGTTGCGTTTTAATTTTTATCCAAAAAGTGCTATTTTGCCAAAACCTAGTTAAAATTTTTTCCGCTTAACTACGGTTAAACATCAAAATTTTTAACGTCGGTTTTGTCTAAAATATCCCATTTTGTCTAGTAAAATTAAAACGAAACAGGTCTATTTTAAGGAATAGTTACTCTTATTTTTTTACTAACAGTGTTGCTATTGGTTTGAACATAGAGTTTGTAACTGCCGCTGTCGGGCGCGGTTAGCCATTTGTACGTGTAGCGGTAAATTCCGTCCACATTGTCAACATTGGCCGCTTTGCCTATGAGCGTATTTTGGCCTTTGTTGTTTTGGGAATAAAAACCAACTGTTGCGTATTGGTTACCGCTTTCAGCCGTTAGAGTAACAGGAAAAACCAGCAGGCTTTGGTCTAAGGGCTCGGCCAGAGCAAGCGGCGCTTGGGTCATAATGTTTACAGTGGCGCTGGTGTCGGCGCTATTGCCATTTATATCAATTGCCTTTATTGCTAAAGTGTAGGTACCATCGCTCAAATTTTTATCAACGCTGAAAATATAGGGTTGTGCCGAGATGTTTTTGTATAATTCCCCGTTTATATAAAGTTCGGCTTTAGCAATCTGGTTTGTCGATGAGATGTTGGCAATTACTGAAAAAGGCAACTTTGAAATGACACCGCCGTCCGAGGGCTCTAAAATATTCACGCTAATTTTTTGCTCACCGCCGGCCGGCTGCAGAATTTGGGCGCCATTGGGAGGATAAGTGTAGCCGCGAGCTAAAGCCCATGCCACCACAGGGTTTTCCCAGTTGGGATTGTCTCGTCTTTCACTGTGTAGTACCGTATAAACTTTATAAACTATTCTTTCTTGTGGCGTACTTGCATCGGCGGGCTGATCGGTTAAAGAGTCGGTGGCAACTTTAATATGTACGTCATCGTAAGCCGTGGGCACGGAATAATCGGCAAAGGTCTCAGTTTTAGTATTGGGGGGCGCATCGGTGGGCAGTTTGCCTGAC
>ERZ1292633.5518-Hain-H41-02um-R1-5518-length-11392-cov-16_pt1 | contig 11392 bp, 7 predicted proteins | sample MGYA00564406_ERZ1292633 | MGnify/ENA primary metagenome ERZ1292633 (study PRJEB36523, sample SAMEA6512639) | groundwater metagenome | collected 2019-01-08 | study: AquaDiva: Metagenomics assemblies of 32 groundwater samples
GGGTTTTACCAAATGCTTCAACAAGATAGCTTTTGCCTACCTGTCTTGCGCCCCTTACTATTAGCGGATAACGCCCTTTTTGTAATTTCCACGAAATCAGCTCTTTTTCAATATCTCTACGCATTATTGTTACCCTTTGTATTGATATGGCTAAAATACAGGGTAATTATAGCCATGTTTTGGCTAAAATACAAATATGTTTACGGTAGCGGGGAGGGTATTGTGTAATACGTGGAGTCAATCTCGGTTATCGTAAAGCCAAGTTTTTGTTCGTAATACGGGAGCATGTCTTCCCTTTTTATGTTGGCAGGATAAATAGTGCCTACCCAATCCGGGAAGGAAAAACCTGATGCGCCAGTCTTAATCATGCATGCGGTTTCTCATTATGGCTAATAACTCCAGTTTTCATGGCGTAATGGACTTCTATTCAATTCCGCTTTACAAGATCTCCACGTTGGTAAATAATTGTCCATAAAAGCAATAAATCTTTCATTATGGTGTCGTTCCAAAAGGTGTATCATTTCATGCACTATGATATATTCCAAACAATGTATGGGCTTTTTTGCCAATTCAAGATTTACCCAAATTCTTTTCTTTTCGATGGTACAAGAACCCCATTTGGTTTTCATGAGTTTTACCTGCCATTCGACAACTTTGACATTCAGTTTTTTTCCCCACTTTTCAATCAGTTCAGGAATTTGCCTTTTTAGTTGAACCCGATACCATTCGTTCATTATTTCATGCCTTTTGGCAATTGTTGCTTCAGGTCTTGTATGTAAATCTATATATGTTTTGCTTCTTAAAACTATTTTGGGCGGTTCGTCCACTTCAACGACATTCAATAAATATCTTTTACCCTGAAAGTAATGGCTTTCCCTGTTTTTATATTCTCTTGGCGAGAGTCTTTCCTGTCCTTCATACTTTCGTTGATTCCGTCTTATCCAACCTAATTTTGAAATGGCAAATAAACGAATAGTTTCTTCATTTACACACAACGGTACGGCAATACGAACTCTGCCTGTTGGTGGGTAAACGGCAAGATGTATGTTCTTTATGCCTTTACGAATGACATCAATTTTAATACTGCTTATGGTGATTTGTTCCATTAATAATCCTTCTGGTTTTTCACCAATTCAATGATGTATGCCACGTCAGGCTCTTTTATTTGAAACGTATCCAGAACTTCCTTAATAACATACTCTACTTCGCGTGTCTTAATTTTATTATCCCGCCAAACATCTTTTTTCGTTGTCATAATTTTATGGTCTAATTCGATTGCCAATTCCTCATTCTTACCCAGGTTGTCATACAATGCTCTTTTCGCATTTGTATTGAGTGAAGCAGGATATTCCGTTGCTGTATTTGGCTTTTTAACCTTCCTTGAAAGGGCAATGATTTCATTCAAATATTTTTCATATTCTAAAGTGGCTTCTCTTCTCCTTTTTATTAACTCGTCCAAAAGCACACTCATTTTCTCGTAATACATTGGGTTGGTTGGACTTTCCTCAATGATTACCCTTCGTAAGTTGTTTTCAATGGTTTCTGCCATTGCATCCTTGTTGCTTCGTATGTTTTCAGGCACATCTTTGAGGGCGTCTTTGCCTTTCTCCACCAACAACTCCACTAAACTCAAATCATCAAAGTTGGCTAACATGCGGCTCTCTTCTGCTCCAATGTAGCTGTCGATCAAATAACGCATGGCTGGTTCGTATTGCTTCAAATCAATATAATCGCCACTGGCTAACTGAATTTCTTTTCGCAGATTCTCAAAGTGTTTAATGTCGTTTTTGATGTGTTCGGTTTCCTTAACGGTAAAACCTGCTTCTTTCATTTCATCGGCTATGTTGGCGTACGCCCGAATGAGTGTAATGGTAAGCTTGTATAAGGCAACTCGTCTTGGTTCGGTATCTTTTAGATCGTCCGGGTTTTCTGTATTCTTGCCACAGAAGTAACGAATGTGAGCCAATGTGTCTTTCGGCGGTTCAACCGGTTCACACAGCGCTTCGATGGCTTCCAATGCTTCATCCAGGCTTTCTTTGCCTTTCTTCAACCGGTCTTTCAATAAGCCTTCGACATCCGATTTTTCATAAGCATCAAAGGCCCCCGATGTGTAATCTTTGAAGGCATGTTTCAGACTGTCAAACAAATCCATGTAGTCTATGATGTACCCGTAGTCTTTATCCTCGCCATCCAAACGGTTTACACGGCACACCGCCTGAAATAAGCCATGGTCTTTCAGGTTTTTATCAATGTATAAATAGGTAGCCGGAGGGGCATCAAAGCCGGTAAGCAGTTTGCCTACAACAATAAGCAGTTTCATTTGGGCAGGTTCTTCTACAAATTTTTTCTTTACCTCTTTCTCAAACTGCTCTACTTTATTGATGGCGGTATCGGGGTCTTCGTTGAAATAATATGCCAGCATCTTTCGGTAAATCTCAAAACGGTGTAATTTTTCCGTATAACCTTCGCCTGTTTCCTCGCCTTTGATGTCGGCATGGGTCGGAACGAAGGAGGTAATGATGGCACAATTTTTCAGCCCTGCACTTTGAAACAGTTCGTAATAACGGCAGGCATTGTAGATGCTATCTGAAACCAACAGGGCGTTGCCTCTGCCGTTTTGCAACCGTTCTTTTTTCTCCATGTCCATCATGATGTCAATCACGATTTTCTCTAAACGGGATTTTGAACTGAACACCTTTTTCAGCGTACCCCATTTTTGCTTCAGTTCGGTTTTGGCAAACTCGGTAAGTCCACGGGTTTTCAGTTCAAACCATTCGTCTATCTTTTCAAGGGAAGTGATTTTTTGCTCGACGTCTCTGGCTTCATAGCGCAAATCTAATACTGTTTTATCACGTACCGCTTCATCAAATTTATAGGTGTGAATGTATCTGCCAAAGACTTCCAGACTGGTCTGCTTGTCTGCTTTCAAAAGCGGCGTTCCGGTAAAACCGACGAATAAGGCATTTGGCAAAAAGCCTTTCATGGCATCGTGCAGCTTGCCTGATTGGGTGCGGTGGCACTCGTCCACAAATACATAGATGTCGCCTTTGGCTTTAAAGTCGGTCGGAATGCTTTTTTTCAATTCCTGCAAATAGGCGTCCACATCGCCTTCCTCTTTTCCGCCAAACTTATGCACCAGAGAACACAAGAGCCAGGGCGAATTGTCGTTGAGTTTGTTCAGTAAATCTTTTCCACTTTTGGTCCGATATATCTTTTCGGAAACACCGTTGTAAACCTTTTCAATTTGCTCGTCCAGTTCTTCGCGGTCGGTAATGATAAGCACCCTGCCGTTGGGATTGTATTCCCTTATCCATTTGGTAAGCCACACCATCGTCAAACTCTTTCCGCTTCCCTGTGTGTGCCAGATAATACCGCCTTCCCTGCGTTTAATAAAATCCTGTGCGGCTTTTACCCCAAAATATTGATTTGGCCGGCACAGTTTCTTAATGCCACGGTCATACACAATGAAATCGTGCAGTAGTTCAATAAAGCGCTCTTTGTTGAGTAGTTCCACGATGTTTTTATCCAAAGAATAATCGTATTGGGCGGCGCTGCCTCTGATGGGTTTGGTGAGTTGCAGCAGGTAGGCATCGTTTTTATTGATGTCTTCGCTTACTTCTTTCCATTTCCAAAAGTAATTTTCTTTGGTATCAATGGCGCCGTAAGCGATGCCTTCAATGTCGTTTCCTGCCATTACATACTGAATAGTAGAGAAGAAAGGTTTGATGAAAATATGTTTCTGGCTGTCTAAATTTTGGCGGATACCCTCGGATATGGAAACGGTGCTTCGCTTGAGTTCCAGGACGCCCAATGCAATACCATTTACATACAGCACAATGTCGGGGCGTTTGTTGTGAATACCTTTTATGGTGACTTCCTCTGCAATGGCAAAATCATTCTTCCACCACTCTTTCCAATCAATGAGCCAAACGGTCTCTTTGTTCTGCCCGATTTCGGATTGCACGTTTACGCCATAGCGAAGCATGGAATAGACTTCTTTGTTTACATCATACAGCGATTTGCTTTGGTCGTTGGCAGCTTTGCCAAATTCGTATAAGGCCTTGCCTATCAGGTTTTCACTGTAACCTTTTTTGGTGAGCCAGGCGGTCAGGATTTCTTCTTCGACGTTGCCGTTGTTTTCCCGTTCTTCCCAATTACCCAGATAACGATACTTCAATTCGTTTTGGAATAAAGCAACCACACGGTTTTGGGTTTCTCGTTCTTTTTTGCCGATGTTGCTCATACTAAAATCTCCCACCGCCCTCCCTTTTTTGGGCCTTTGAAGGTAATTTTTCCTTCTTTCTTTAATTTTGCCGCAGCTCTTTCAACAGTGCGAACTGATTTTTCGATATGCGCGGCAATTTCAGCAAGAGTAATATCAGGCTTTTCCGCCATGAGCCTGATGATGGCATCCGGAGTTTCTACCGTCGTTTCTACCGTCGTTTCTACCGTCGTTTTGTCCGAACTTTTACCGCCGGGAAAAAAGAATATCAGCCATAACCCATTGGGCTCATGCTGTATTTCAAACCTTGAAGAACCGGATTCAAGGCATGCCTGGGAGATTTTTTCAATTCCCCGCCCCCATGCTTCTATCATGCCCGCACGAAATAGTGCGTTGGCAATGTCGGGATTATGCGGTTGTGAAGAATGTTTTTCGGTAAGTGTTTTTACCGTCCATCCGTCAGGTAAAGTTCCGGGATTCCAAAACATGATTTTATTGTCATAGACACTGATCTGAATGGGCACAGCACTGCCGTAATCTTTATGAGCAACGGCATTGAGAAGCGCTTCCCGCAAAGCTGCCTCAGGAACCGGATAGGTCTCTATGCGCTGAATACGCCGGTATGAAATTTCTCCACGTAAATATTTGGCAAGCAAAAGTTCCATGGTTTTATCAACCAGAGTAAACATATCTCCATGAATTTCATCATGAAAAACCAGGTCGGCATCATTTTTAAAATAGCCGACCTTAATAAACGCGCCGGTTACATATTTCTCAGGATCGGGATGAAACAACAGGACTGTCGCCCTTTTAAAATAATTCTTTTCCGTAAGATGAAGCTTATCCAGCAAAGAATCATCAGACTCATTCAATATCTCTTCGGACAATCGTTTGCTCAGCAGGGCTTTTTCCCGAAATTTACCGATTATTTTTTTATCGAAATCTGCTAACCGGACATAGGGAACCGGCACGCCATCCCAATGTCTACCCTGTTTGCGTAGTAAAAATCTGTCAAGAGCCGCGCCCTTTAACTCCTGTTTGGTGCTGCCGCTTCTGTAATGATACTCACCCTTAAAACTGACCGGATAGGGATAGGGATCAACCACCACTTCAAGATATTCTTCCCCCTCATCCGATTTCAGGTTAACGTCAACCATGATTCCAAGAATGTCCCGCACTTTATTGGGGATATCTTCAAGGAGTTTTTTGATATGGGTCAGGCCCACAACATTTCCGTTGTCATCTTTGCCAATATAGAGAATCCCGCCATCCGCATTGGCATAACCGCAAATCCATTTCAGGTATTCATCACGCCACGACGTCTTGAATTCTGTATTCTGGCTCTCTTTCATATTAACCTCACTCTGCGGGTTAACAAATTCTGCATCATGCCCTGCTTTATCATTTTGTATTTCTCTAGTTTCTTTTCCAGGGCTTCTATTTCGGCATCCATATCGGAAAGAATTTGGGCTATGCGGGTTTGGGTTTCAATTGATGGAAGTATTAATACCAATTCTTTATACTCATTACCATTGATACCAGGTTGACCTGTCCTCATTGAATTTGCTCTAATCCAATTCCAATAGGAAGAAGTTTGTGTATAATATTGAAAATAAACAGGATTAAGGATTTCTGAATTAGTTTTAATGCGTATTAAGAATCCTGCAAAGACCAATTTCCCATCATTAGTATTATATAAATATGTTTTTCCAACACTTGCTCCTGTTCTGGCAAAAACCAAATCTCCTTTTTCTAAATAATATGACAATGAGTTTATGTTGCTAACTGAAACAATATTCTTTTTAGAATATCTACCTTCCTCGGTAATATCTGTAATTCTTAAATACACAGGTAATGATTCATTAAATGTTACAGCGGCTGCATTTATTCCATAATCAGGATTTTGCCTTAAGCATTCTCCTAAACTTTTCACTTCCCATCCCTCTTTCGGTCTCAGCAATTCCTGCATTGCCCCTTGCTTGATGTTTCGCTTTTTGGCAATGAGTTTTTCTAATTGGGTAATGAGTGCATCGGCATCGTTTAAGGCGGTGGCAATGGCGGCTTGCTCGGCTTTGGGTGGAAGAGGAATAAGCATTTTTGCAATCATCTCTCTGCGAACAGAGTCAACAGAAGATTTGGCTGTCATCTGCATTATTCTGTTATAAAAATTATTGCTGAAATAGAGATAAAAGAAATATCCATCAAGGCGTTCTGAAAAATTGCTGATTTTATAAACCCTTTGATGAAAATCAAATTTTCCATTTATATAATGAAACACCTTCCCTGTTCCCACACCATCACCAGCCGTTAAAATTGCTTCACCATCGAATGAATACGAATTTATTCTTTCAACAGTTTGCGAACGTACATAAAATGGATAATCGCCATCGAGTATTCTGTCTTGTGTATTCTTTGCCCCGGTAGTAATATCCGCTAAGTTTTGAATTTCATCAAGGTCCCACTCCCTTGGGATCACCCCCACTTCCGTCTGCTTATATCCTTCAGCTATCTTACTCATCGCCGCCCCCTGAAAGCTCCGCTTCGATTTCTTCAATGCTCGGCAGGGATGAACGAAACTCTTTTGGCAGGTTTTTAGTGATGATATATTCGCTCACTCCAATAGGCTTGTGAATATCCTTCAAAGCATATTCCACTACCGTATCATTCTTCGATTTGCAAATAAGAATACCGATACTTGGGTTATCAATTTCTGTTTTTAAGATACCATCAACTGCCGAGATATAAAAATTAAGCTTTCCTGCAAACTCAGGCTTAAACTTCACTGTCTTGAGTTCAATTACCACATAACAATGCAATCGGACATGGTAGAACAACAAATCAAGAAAAAATTCATCGCCGTTTATTTCGAGTCTATACTGGCGACCAATATAAGAGAAACCCGCGCCAAGTTCTAATAAAAATTTAGTAACATGATTTATAAGAGCATCTTCCAGTTCTTTCTCATCATGTTTTTCCCGAATAGTAAGGAAATCAAACGTGTAAGGATCTTTTAATGTTTGTCGTGCCAGATCGGATTGCGGGGTCGGCAATGTTGTTTGAAAGTTAGTAACCGCCTTACCCTCGCGCTCATATAAACCACTTTCGATGTGATGTGTCAGTACTGCCCGTGACCAATTATTTTGGATTGTTTTTTGGACATAAAAAATCGCTTCATCTACATTTTTAATTTTGGTGATGATGACAATATTATGTCCCCAAGGGATTTGTTTTAATTGGCCAACAACCTGTTGGCTTTTTTCAAAGTAAAGATACCATTGGCGTATGTATTTCAAGTTAGAGATTGAAAATCCTTTCATATCAGGAAATTCAGCCGTCAAATCAGCGCTGAGCTGACTCAAAAAACTATCGCCCCATTTGGTGATGGATTGCCTTTGCACAATGTCAGCGCCCAGTTCCCAGTAAAATGTCAGCAGTTCTTTATTAACAGCAACGGCTGCTTTTATTTGAATGCTTTGGACTTTATTTTTGAGTTCAGCAAGCTATTTTTTATACTGTATGTCAGCATGTAATTTTTTCATACGCTAAAACCCATCTTTTTCAAATGTCCTTCAACTATGGCAGTAAGGCAGTTTACTTCATTGCTGAGTTCAGGCAATGGTGTTTCATACCGTTCTGCCAGTTCCTTAATGCGTTGGGTCAGGCGGTGGCTGATGTTGTCCATTTCGGTGCATATACGTTGCTCCATGCTGTGCATCCATTTTTTCTCCACCACGATGGTTTTAATTTCGTCTGAGCTTAATTTGGGGTATTTGGCAATCACCTTCTTTTCCAAATCGGCCTTTGTGGTTTTTATGTTTGCCTGCACCCCGGCCTCGTCATCCATCAGCTTTTTATACTGCCAAAGCATGTCGTATTCTTCGGCATTATCGGCATTGCGTTTCCCTAATTCCTTAATGGCTTTTGCCAGGTTGCCTTTACTTATTTTGCCTTTATCGTCTATCGCATTGGCTAGCAAACCGTCTTCGCCCCCGTGTTCTTCCCGCAGTTCATCCATCCTGGCATTCAGGGTTTCGGCTTGCGCCTCCAAATCGTTAATGGCTTTTTGTTCTTCGGCAAAATATGCCTGGATGATTAAAGCAGGGGGAATCAGCCTTCCTTCCAATCCTTCAATACCTGCCACCTGCTTCACGACTTCTTTATCACCTTTTTTTGTCTTCTTCTCGATGCGTTTTACCTCATTGCCAGCCTTCCAGCCATCGGCTGCAAGTTCGTACATATCGTCCTGCATCGTTTCAGCCCAATAATCCATCAGGTGCTGGTACATGGCGTATTTGTCGGTCAATTGTTTGCCTGTGTAATGCTTCAAAAGATTTTCAGAAATCTTGTATATTTCCTGCTTGGGATGAAAACCTTTGTTTAAAGCCTTGGTGTAAGCGGTGGTTTCTTTTTTCCATGTGTCAAACACGGCGTTCATCTTTTTGCTGAAGGCGGTAAACTCCGGATGGTGGAAAATCTCATTTTTTAATTGTGAATGGTGAATGGTTAGTTGTAAATAGTTCTTTCTCTCCGATAATTCACCATTTACCATTTTCAATTCAGCATTTTTAAATAAATAGTTTTTTAAAGAAGGATACACTGTCCAATAATTTTGTAATGCCTCAATATCCCGGTTGGGAATATCGCCCAGCAAATGCGCTTCAATGTCCTGTAAATCCTCCGCTTCCTGGCTGTCAATGTATCGGGGGATGTTCAGGTTGTAATCGTTCTTCGGGTCGGCAATTTCCGAAATGGGAATGATGCGTGAATATTTTGGAATTTCGATGCGGTTGTTGAAGGTGTCCACAATCTTGTGGATGTCCTGCTCACGAAGGCGGTTTTTATTGCCGTCTTTGATGAAGCCCTTGCCCGCGTCAATCATAAAAAGGTCCTTGCGGTTTTGGGCGTCTTCTTTATCAATGGCGATTAAACAAGCGGCAATGCCCGTTCCGTAAAACAAGTTGGGCGGTAAACCAATAATGCCTTTGATGTAACCCTTTTGAATAATCTTCTTGCGAAGATCGGCCTCAGTATTGCCACGAAACAATACACCCAATGGCATAACAATACAACCCTTGCCTTTTGATTTCAGGGATTTAATCAGGTGTAAGAGAAAAGCATAGTCGCCATTCTTTTTGGGCGGCAGGGCATTGTATCCTTCAAAACGTTTATAAATATCGTTGGCGGGGTTCCATCCATTCATCCAGGCCTTGTGGCTAAAAGGCGGATTAGCAACGGCATAGTCAAATTGTTTGAGTTCGCCCGTGGACTCGTCAGTAAACTGAGGCGATGCCAACGTATTTCCTTGCACAATTTCAGAAGCAGGGTTGCCATGCAGCCACATATTCATAACTGCCAGGGCGCGTGTGGCATTGTCGTTTTCCTGTCCGTAAATGGAAATTGATTTACCGGCTTCATCAGCTACTTTTAGCAGCAAAGAACCAGAACCGGGGGTGGGGTCATATACCGTGGTTTGTCCGGTGATTTTATGCGGATTGATGCCAATTACTTTTGCCATAATGCGGGAAACTTCGGCAGGTGTGTAGAATTGTCCTTTGCTCTTTCCGCTTTCCGTAGCGAAATGTCGCATCAGGTATTCGTAGGCGTCTCCCAAAATGTCGTCACCTTCTGCGCGGTTACTGCTGAAATCCAGTTCAGGTTTTTCAAAAATTTCAATCAGGTTGCTCAGCCGGTCAACCTTCTCTTTGCCTTTACCCAGCTTTTCATCATCGTTAAAGTCGGCGACGGTGATAACACCGGTCAGGTCGTTGGCCTTGGCAAGTTCCCCGATAATTTTATTGATTTTGTCGCCAATGTCGGCCTGTCCTTTCAGATTCACCATGTCTTTGAAACTGCCGCCTTTGGGAATATCAACCAATGCGCCGCCTTTGTCGGACACGTATTTCATAAACAACAAAACCAATACATAGTCCTTGTATTGGCTAGCGTCCATACTGCCTCTCAGTTCGTCGCAGCTTGCCCAAAGGGAGCTGTAGAGTTCGGATTTTTTTATGGCCATTATTCTATTCCCGCATCACAAACACCTTATTTGGAAGGATTAAAAATAAGCGGTAAAACCTCTTTTTCCCTCATGCATCCATCGTTTGAGTTCAGAGGCAGCCGCAGGTCGTCCACTGGAACGAATGGTTAGGTTCCGTCCGCATCTATTCCAGAAATTAGACCTTGTCACACAATATCGCCTCGCCCTTTGTTAGCCATGAAATACCAAAGGCCACAACGGCTATAGCCTCCAACCAAAATACTGGATTATATTCTTTGAGAAGCAACGCCCTTTCACTCGGAAGAATGGAGTAGACAACAATTAGTAATATGCAAATACACATCGTATGACCGCATCCCTTGTAGACTTTATTCCTTTGTAGTTTTCTCTTTGTGGGCAATCTGTCCTTATGTGTTTTCGTGAATAAGTATAGCGAGAAAAAGATAAGCGTCAGGAAGAATAGCGTGGCAAAGGCTAAGTGAACATACCCAATTAGCCGGGCATGACTTGAAGCTGCACTATCAGGCGTAGTCGGAAAAAGCGTTACACCAAGGGCGAATACGCAGCCAAAACGACCAGCAATGGTATCAATAGTATCGTGCCCTTTGTATGAAAGCAGAAAAAAGCCAATTACGAAGAGAGTGCCGACGAACACACCTCGCATACCAGTATAGTAATAGCTGCTTATGGAACTCTGAATATTAATCTGAAAGATTATCAGTGCGCCCAAATACAATACGAAGGGTAGCGCAATTCCCAGAATCCCTATGATTTTTCTAAGCGTTAAATAAGAAATGATCAAAGATTTTTCATTTCCTAGTTTATTTTCCATGTGTATCCCATCCGTTTTGGTTTAATATCTGATCGAGTGAGAAGCCTGACTATCATTAACAATTCCATTATTCGTTACTGTTTATTTCTGCTCCGGCAAACATTAAAAAAATGCTATAGTTTTTTGGCAAGAATGGCAATATAGACAGGAAAATCCCTTTTCAAGGGTAGCTGGCTAAGTATGATAGCACTTTGCAGGAACAAATCAATACAAAATCATTTACATGAAAATACGTCTAAACTGATTAAGCTTATTAAGAATCCACAAGAAATGGCAAAAAATAGCTAAACAATCCCTATATCAAACAGAGAATCAAATTGCGAAAGGTTTAATTTGGCAC
>ERZ1292633.5521-Hain-H41-02um-R1-5521-length-11390-cov-4_pt1 | contig 11390 bp, 9 predicted proteins | sample MGYA00564406_ERZ1292633 | MGnify/ENA primary metagenome ERZ1292633 (study PRJEB36523, sample SAMEA6512639) | groundwater metagenome | collected 2019-01-08 | study: AquaDiva: Metagenomics assemblies of 32 groundwater samples
GCCGGCCTTTGGAGCCGGCTACCTAGGTTCGATTCCTAGTCCCCCAGCCATTTCCCTCTCATTGCAACGATAATCCTCAACGTTTTGGCGACCTCTCTACTTGTCGCGCGGAGTGCTGCTCGCGTGCTCTGCTCCGGTCTTCCCCGTGATGTCCTGTAAGAACTCCGCCATCGGAAGGACATACGCGCACAAGGGGATGCTGAAGACAAGCGCCCCATTTCTTATTCACCTTACAAGGAGGATTGCGATGAAACGCACGGTGATGATGGGACTGTTGTCTCTGGTGATGGCAACAGGGTTGTTTGTAGCGTCGAACGGCATGGCGGCCGATGCGCATACCACGAGCAAGTTTGAGGGGGTGAAGGCCAATACCGGCACCGCAATGCATGGCCGGCAGGGGAACAACGATACGTTGACCTGGTCGGAGGAATTCAAGATTCCTGACACGCCCGCTCCGCACTGGCAGGTGGTCGACACCAAAGGGAATGTGTTCTTGTTACAGCGCTTGAAGATCAAGGGTGACAAAGAAAATCGCACAATCACCATCCCGGCATATATCCACGATGTGGCGAAGGTGCAGATCTACTGCGCCTGGGCCGAAGCGTTGCTCGGCGAGGCTTCATTCGCCAAGCCGATTATGACGGCGGCCGGCGAGGCCGCTTCGATGCATGCGGACAACGCCATGGGGAAACGCAACAGCATGGCGATGGGACGGTAGTGATCGGCCATCAGCGGTCGGCTGTCAGCCCGTAGCTTCTTTGGAAGTGTGAGGCTGGCAGTCGCCGGTTGAATCCTGCGTGATGATGGTGACAAGGAAGGGTCTATGCGTCGAATAGCGATGATAGCGATCATCGGGATAGTGATGGCAGATCCCGCTGCCGCGCAGCTCATGGAAAAAACCGCGCTCACGCTGGAGGGAGCGAAACGGATTGCGGCCGTAGCCGAGGCGAAGGCCAAAGCGGAAGGCGCCCGCGTGGTGATCGCGATCGTGGATGACGGCGGCAACTTGTTGTTGCTGCAGCGGCTGGATGACACGCAGGTGGCCAGCGTCAATGTCGGCATCGACAAGGCCAGAACCGCTGCGATTTATCGACGGCCGAGCAGAATCTTTGAAGAACAGGTCAAGAACGGCCGTGTGTCGGCGCTGGCCCTGCACGGAGCCGTGGCCTTGCAAGGCGGCATTCCGATCGCTGTGAATGGAAAAGTCATCGGCGCCATCGGCGTGAGCGGAGAAACGCCGCAGCAGGATGAAGACATCGCCCTCGCGGGGGCTGCCGTCGCTGAGACATTCACGAAACCGTAGCCTCCGGCGGCCAGCTCTCCGCTTGGGATGATCCGTATCGGAGCTGAAGGTCGAGCGCTGGCAGCTGAAGGAAGGAGAAGCCATGAAACAGATAGGTGTGCTGATTTCGGCGGTGGTGTGTTTGGGTCTGACGCCGCTGGCTCATTCTGAATCTGTGTCCGACACCCGTGCGCTTACACTCGAAGGGGCCAAGAAGGTGATGGCGGAGACCGTGGCAGAAGCTCAACGCGTGAAGGCCCCAGGCGGGTCGATAGCCGTCGTCGATGAAGGCGGCAACCTCTTGGCCCTTGAACGCCTCGATCAGACCTTCGCCGCCAGCGCCAACATTGCAATCGGTAAGGCGCGCACCGCCGCGCTGTTTAAGAAGCCGACAAAGCTGTTCGAGGACGTCATTAAAGGCGGGCGCACATCCATGGTGACCCTCGGCGGCGATCTTCAGAATTTCACTCCGCTTCAAGGGGGCATTCCACTGGAGTGGGAGGGCAACGTTGTCGGAGCCATCGGGGTGAGCGGGGCGGCCAGTGCGCAACAGGATGAAGCGCTGGCCCTGGCGGGAGCCCGTGCGCTGGGGTCGATGGAGGCGACGAGTTCAGGCCCGTTGCCTGTCACTTACATCGAGAGTCAGAAAGTGGCTGCGTCATTTGTGAAGGGCGCGGTGTTGGCGGGCGACGACGAAAGCATGATGCATGCGGCTCGTAATTACATGGTGCACGCCAGCCATCGGGACAAGCCGGGTATCGTCGAAATCCATGAGTTTGATACGGACATCGTCTACGTGCTGAAGGGCTCGGCGCAGTTGATCACCGGCGGGACGCCGGTCGGCACGAAAACGATCGCGCCGCATGAGTTCCGGGCGCCGACTGTCACCGGCGGCGAGGTGCGGAAGCTGGTGCCGGGCGATGTGGTGATTATCCCGAATGGCGTGCCGCATTGGTTTAAAGAAGTCGAGGCGCCGTTTGATTACTACGTGGTGAAGGTGAGGTAGGGGCGTGATGGAGGAGGGGCCTCCTTACTCGTGGAACGCGCACGCAGGACCTTTCAGATTTTAATTAAGGTCGGTGCTCGCTCTATGCGCGCGGTAGAGGCCAACTCCTCCCTTGCCCTCCAACAAGGGCAACCGGTTGGGAGAGGAAGTGAAAGATGAAGAGTTGGGGGCTGCTCACGGCAACGGTACTGGCACTGATGACACAGTCACCCTGCGCACAAGTCACGGGCGATGCGCCGGGGGTGAGGCCGGACGCAATCGTCGATCTGAAGGCCGATGAGGGAATCGCGCTCGTCAAAGGCCAGTGGCGTTACAGCAACGTCAGAGTAATCGATGTCGATCACCACGTTCCGGGGACGGATCTTGCGCCGTCCGGTCCGCCGAATCGCACTCAGGACATCGATATTCATGCAGGCGCAGCCGATTTCGACGATTCGAAATGGGAGCAGATCAGGCCAGCCCAGTTGGAAGAACGGCGTTCAACCGGACGGCTCTGCTTCAACTGGTATCGCACGAGTGTGACGATACCGGACAAGATTGGGGCATTCGATCCGACCAGTGCAACGGTTCTCTTGGAAATTGCCGTCGACGACTATGCGGAAATATGGGTCGACGGGAAGTTGCCCCTTGTCATTGGACAGCCTGGCGGGCAATTGATCAAAGGCTTCAACACGCCGAATCGCGTCGTTCTGACGAGGAATGCCCGGCCGGGCCAAAGAATTCAGCTCGCCGTTTTCGGTATCAATGGCCCCCTGTCGAATCCCCCCGGTAATTTCATCTGGGTTCGATCGGCCACGCTCGACTTTTACAAGGCCGACCAAATCGGCCCGACTCAGTTTGTGAAGACCGAGATCGTCAAGGTCGATGAGGCGCTCGATCAGATCCTTGCGCCGAACACACAACTCGAACACCTCGCTGGTGGCTTTCTCTTTACCGAGGGACCGGTCTGGGTTCCGGCCACCGCCAACACACCGGGATACCTCCTCTTCAGCGATCCCAACGCGAATAGTATCTATCGTTGGTCACCTGAAGGGCAGGTATCCGTCTTTCGCACCAAGAGCGGGTACAGCGGATTCGATGTCGGACAGTATCCTCAACCGGGTTCGAATGGACTGACGCTCGACCGCCAAGGCCGTCTCACGATCAACCAGCATGGCAATAGGCGTGTGATCAGGGTTGAGCCGCGCGGCAACATCACGGTGCTCGCCGACAGGCATGAAGGCAAGCGGCTCAACAGTCCGAACGATCTGGTCTACCGCTCCGACGGTGCCCTCTATTTCACCGATCCGCCGTTCGGATTGCCCAACGTATTCGACGATCCTCGCAAGGAGCTGCCCTATAGCGGTGTCTACTGCGTGAAAGATGGGCAGATGAAACTTGTGAGTGCCGATCTTGAGGCGCCCAATGGCATCGCGCTCTCGCCGGATGAGAAGACGCTCTACGTGAACAATTGGAGCGACAGGCGGAAGGTCATTCTGCGCTATGACGTGAATCCGGATTGCACGCTCTCAAACAGCCGACTGTTTTACGACATGACGAAGGCGTCCGGATCGGATGCGCTCGACGGCCTCAAGGTCGATCGGCAAGGCAACGTCTACTCGACCGGGCCGGGCGGCCTCTGGATTCTCTCACCGGAGGGGAAACACCTCGGACTCATCAAAGGGCCGGAGGATCCGCACAACATGGCCTGGGGCGATGATGACGGGAAAACGCTCTACATCGCCGCGCTGACCGGCCTCTACCGCATCAGGATGAAAGTCCAGGGGGTGCGGCCATGAGTCACATGGTACGCAGGGGGATGCTCTCGGTTCTTCTTGTCCTGCTGCTGCATGCGGCAGTGTGGGCTCAATCGGTTCCGGTGTCTATCATCAGCCTCGACTCACGGTTCGATCAACTTGTCCCGACGGATGCGAAGCTGGAAAAGATCGCCGATGGTTTCATCTGGGCCGAAGGGCCGGTATGGGACAGGCGAAAGGGGTACCTGCTGTTTTCAGACATTCCCGCCAATGCTGTCTATCGATGGAAAGCGGGCGAAGGTACGAGCCTGTTTCTCGAGAACAGCGGCTACAGCGGCTTGATGCCGTTTGCAGGCAAGGAGCCGGGCTCGAACGGACTCACGCTCGACGAGAATGGGCAGCTGGTCCTCTGTCGCCACGGCGACCGGCAAATCGGGCGGCTCGAATCCAGCGGCAAGATTTCGCCCCTTGCAGAGCGCTATGAGGGGTACCGGATCAATAGTCCCAACGATCTCATCTTTAAATCGAACGGCGATCTCTACTTCACCGATCCGCCGTTCGGCCTGCCCCTGGTGTTCGACGATCCCAATAAGGCTCCGGTCCAAGGCGTCTACCGTGTCACCAAGGATGGCATGATCGCACGCCTGATTTCGGACCTTAGGGCTCCCAACGGAATTGCGTTTTCTCCGAATGAAAAGACGCTCTACGTCTCCGACGTTGACCCAAGCCGGGCGGCCTGGCTGGCCTATGACGTGAAGCCGGATGGCACCGTGACGAACGGTCGTGTGTTCTTCGATGCCACTCGTTGGCGCAAGGACCCATTCTTCGGCCCGGACGGATTCAAGGTGGATCGGCATGGCAATCTCTTCGGTGCCCGCCCGGGCGGAATCAGCGTGATCGCGCCGGATGGAACGCTCCTCGGCACCATCGAGACGGGGCAGCCGACCTCCAACGTGGCCTGGGGCGAGGATGGCCGCACACTCTTTATCACAGGCGGCGGCTCGGTCTATCGCCTACGCTTGATGACATCAGGGGCACGGTACTAGCCTTCCTGTAAGAGAACGCTCCGCCCCACGACTCAACGCTAACGAGATATCTACCGAAGGAGTCGTATGGCCATCCATCGCCAGTCCCACGCCCATGCCCAACCGGCGCTCCTGGCCGAACCACAACGGCTCGAAGCCGACGCCAAGCGCAAAGAACATTGGAAACGGTGGGGGCCCTATTTGAGTGAACGGGCCTGGGGTACCGTGCGCGAAGACTACAGCCCCTACGGTAACGCCTGGGAAGCCTTCTCCCACGACCAGGCCCGCTCCCGCACCTACCGGTGGAACGAAGACGGTCTCGCCGGTATTTGCGATCGCCACCAATATATCTGTTTCGCGATTTCCCTCTGGAACGGTCGAGACCCGATCCTGAAAGAACGGCCCTTCGGCCTCACCGGCAACGAAGGCAACCACGGCGAAGACGTCAAAGACTACTACTTCTACCTCGATTCAACCCCGACCCACTCGTATATGAAATTTCTCTACAAGTATCCGCAGACGGAATTCCCTTACGCGAGGCTGGTGGAAGAAAACCGGCGGCGCGGGCGGGGCGAGCAGGAATTCGAATTGATCGACACCGGTGTCTTCGAGGAGAATCGCTACTTCGACGTGTTTGTGGAATATGCGAAGGAATCGCCGGAAGAACTCCTGATCCGAATCCAGGTCATCAATCGGGGACCAGACGAGGCTGAGCTCACGCTGCTTCCAACTCTCTGGTTCCGAAACACCTGGTCATGGGGACTCGATGCCCGCCGCCCGCGGATGCGTCAAGCGGATCCGGTCCAGGGTGTCAGCATCGTTGAGCTCACCCATGAATACTATGGTCGCCGCCGCCTCCTCTGCGACCGCCAGCCGACGCTGCTCTTTACCGAGAACGAGACCAACACCAGGCGGCTCTACGGCGACCGGGAAGGCGCTCGCTATGTCAAGGACAGTTTCCACGACTATGTCATTCACGGCGACAAGGAAGCGGTCAATCCCGACAAGGTCGGTTCGAAAGCCGCCGCCCATTACACGCTGACACTGGCGTCGGGTGCTTCGGACCAGATCCATCTCCGGTTCACGCATCAGAAGGATGCTACGAGCCTTTCGCGTCACCAGATCGACGAGACGTTCAAGAAACGCGTTCAGGAGGCCAATGAGTTTTACGACAGCCTGGCCCCCTCCAATCTCTCCGAAGACGCGCGGCGCGTCCAACGGCAGGCTTTCGCCGGGCTCCTCTGGAGCAAACAGTTTTACCACTATGACCTGAAACGCTGGCTCAAAGGCGACCCCGGAATGCCGGAGCCGCCGCGGGAACGGCTGTGCGGCAGGAACTCCGAGTGGACCCATCTCTACAACGCCGACGTCATCTCTATGCCGGACAAGTGGGAGTATCCCTGGTACGCAGCCTGGGACCTCGCCTTTCATTGCATTCCGCTCGCACTGGTTGATTCGACATTCGCAAAAGAACAGCTCGTGTTGATGTTGCGCGAATGGTACATGCACCCGAACGGACAGATCCCCGCCTATGAATGGGCCTTCGGCGACGTGAATCCGCCGGTCCATGCATGGGCCGCCTGGCGTGTCTATAAAATCGACAAGAAGCGAAGGGGTGTGGGCGACCGCGTGTTTCTCGAACGGGTGTTTCACAAGTTGCTGCTGAATTTCACCTGGTGGGTGAACCGCAAAGACGCCGAAGGGAAGAATATTTTCCAGGGCGGGTTCCTTGGTCTCGACAACATCGGCGTCTTCGACCGGAGCGCGCCCCTGCCGACCGGCGGCCACATTGAGCAATCGGACGCGACCAGCTGGATGGGCATGTATTGTTTGAACATGCTGACGATCGCGCTTGAATTGGCCCGCGAGAACCGCGCCTACGAAGATGTCGCGAGCAAGTTCTTCGAGCATTTCGTCTACATCTGTCAGGCGATGAACAACATCGGCGGCGAGAAGATCGAGCTATGGAACAAGGAAGACGGGTTCTTCTACGATGTGCTGCATCTGCCTGACGGCACCACCCGCCATATGAAAGTACGCTCCATCGTCGGCCTAATCCCGTTGTTCGCCGTCGAAACATTGGACGGCGACCTGATCGACAGCCTGCCGCGGTTCAAGCACCGGATGCAGTGGTTCATCGAGAATCGGCCGGACTTTGCCCAGCATGTTGAAACCCGCTCGCACGACGGAGGGGTCAGTCGGTTCCTGTCGCTGGTGAATTGCGATCGGCTGCGACCCGTGCTGCGCTACATGCTAGACGAGCAGGAGTTCCTGTCGCCGTACGGCATCCGTGCGATCTCGCGCCATCACAAGGACCACCCCTATGTGGTGAATGTGATGGGCCATGAACATCGGGTCGACTACGAACCGGCCGAATCCAGCACCGGCCTCTTCGGAGGCAACTCGAACTGGCGCGGTCCGGTCTGGTTCCCCATCAATTATTTGCTGCTCGAATCGCTGCAGAAGTTTCATTACTTCCTAGGCGACGGCTACAAGGTCGAGTACCCAACGGGCTCAGGCCAACAGACAACGATCTGGAATGTGGCGGCGGAGTTGTCGCGGCGCCTTACTCGCATTTTCTTGGAAGATGAACAGGGCCGCCGGCCGGTGTTCGGCGGGACCGAGACGTTCCAGGACGATCCGCATTGGCACCATGCCGTGCCCTTCTATGAATACTTCCATGGCGATACCGGCGCGGGGATCGGCGCGAGCCATCAGACCGGCTGGACGGGCTTGGTGGCGAAGCTGATTCAGCAGTCAGGGGAATAAGCGCGTGGGGGGTGAGGCGTGAAGATCTCGAGAGAGGACTGCCAGGATCTTGATCGGGCCTTAAGCCTCGAATGGCTGGAGTCGAACGGCCGCGGTGGATTCAGCTCCGGCACGGTCGCAGGCGCCAATACTCGCCGGTATCATGCACTCCTGCTCACCGCACGGAAACCGCCGAACGAGCGATTTGTACTCGTCAACCACCTCGACGAATGGGTCGATGTCGAGGGCCGATCAATCCCGCTCTCGACCAACCTCTATTCCGGCGCCGTCTACCCTGACGGCTACAAGGCCTGCGTCAGCTTCACGGCTGATCCCTGGCCGACCTGGACCTACGACTGTGACGGCGCGGTGATCCAACGAGAGATCCTGTGTTTGCAGGGCCGCGACCTCGTTATCGTCCGCTGGCGGCTGCTCCGGAGCACGAACGGTGAGGTGACACTCCGTGTGCGGCCGATGCTCAGCGGCCGCGACTACCATTCCACGCATCATGAAAATCCCGGGCTTGACGGTGCCTGTTCGGAAGCCACTCAGCTGGTTGACTGGCAGCCCTACCACGACCTGCCGGCCGTCCGTGCCCTCCATTCAGGCGGCTACCGCCATGAGCCCCAGTGGTTTCGCCGGGTGCAGTTCCCCGTCGAGCACCAGCGGGGACTCGACCATACGGAAGACTGGTGGTCGCCCGGTGAGTTCACCTATACGCTGAGAGCCGGAGGCCATGCCGCTCTTGCCTTCACCAGCGAATCAATCGCGCAACTCGACATCGGCGCCTCGATTGCCAAGGAGCAAAAGCGACGAGTCAGACTGGAGGCCGCCGTTCCGGCGAGTGATCCCATGACCCATCAGCTCTGGCTGGCAGCGGAGCGCTACTTCTCTGCGCGGGGCTCCCGGCAAACCGTCATCGCTGGCTATCCCTGGTTTACCGACTGGGGGCGGGATACCTTCATCTCACTGCCGGGCCTTTGTCTCGCTACCGGACGTCATGAGATCGCCTGGCAGGTGATCGAATCCTTTGCCGCCTATGTGTCCGAGGGGATGGTCCCGAACCGTTTCCCGGACGTCGGTGAACAGCCTGAATACAATACGATCGATGCCTCGCTCTGGTTCGTCCATGCCATCGACCGGTACCTGACATACACCCATGACAGCGAGCGGGTGCGTCAGACTGCGTGGCCTGCCGTCAGGCAGATCATCGACGGGTATCGCCGTGGCACGAGATACGGCATCAGGATGGATCACGACGGGTTGATTGCCGGCGGCGTACCGGGGTTGCAGCTTACCTGGATGGATGCCAAGGTCGGCGACTGGGTCGTCACCCCTCGTTCCGGGAAGCCGATCGAGATTCAGGCGCTCTGGACCCGTGCGCTGGCGATCGGAGAATCGCTCGCCATGACGTTTGGCGACTCCGCCTACGCGGCGCGTTGCAAGGCGGATCGGGCCAGGGCGGTTGACTCCTTCCGGCAGCGATTCTGGTATGCGGACGGGGGGTACTTCTATGATGTCATTGATGGTCCGGATGGGAATGATGCGTCGCTTCGTCCCAATCAACTGTATGCGCTCACTTTGACCGATGACTTGGTTTCGAAGGAGCAGGCGACGAGCCTGCTGCGCATCGTGGAAGCAAACCTGCTCACGCCGGTCGGGCTGCGCACACTGTCCCCGCAGGATGGCCGCTATCGTTCGCGATACGAGGGCGGGGTGGGCGACCGCGACGGAGCGTATCATCAAGGGACCGTCTGGCCGTTCCTGCTGGGTCCCTTCGTCACGGCCTGGATCAAAGTGCATGGGAAGGAAGCCGGCGCACTCACGCAGGCGCGGACGTTCTTGGAGGTGATCGGAGCCCATCTGCAGGATGCCTGTCTCGGGCAGGTCTCAGAAATCTTCGATGCCGAGGCGCCGCATCGCCCGCGAGGCTGTGTCGCCCAGGCCTGGTCGGTCGCGGAACCGCTACGCGCGCTGATCGAAGATCTGGGCGCCCTGGAAGGGCAGAGAAAACCGACGCTAGAACAAGTGGTTGTGCAGCAGCGTAAGAAAACCGCCCTTCGTTCGACACAACGGAAGAAGTGAAGAGGTGTGAAACCCGTCTCTGGCAGAGAGACCCGACTGAACACGTGGTCGTTACGATTTACATGATGGTATCTTTTTTCGCCCGCATCACCCCCTCCTGCAAAGACGTCACGGCTCTCGTATCGGAGTCGATGGACCGGCCGCTCCCGTTGTCGACCCGAATCAAGCTCCAACTCCATTGCTGGATCTGCGAAGCCTGCACCCGTTACCGGAACCAACTGCGCCTTATCAGGCGATCGCTGAAAACCTCGGCTCGGCCGGATGGGCCCAGCACACCTCCGGACGAGAACAAAAAGAAGTTGGTCGAAGCCTTTAAATCGAAGCATCGGTAAGCCTGCTCCTGACTGGTTGTTTCTCCTGTAAGATCGGCGCTCTTTCCATGACGGATCGTCATGCGCTACACGTTTCTCCTTCTCGCCCTCCTCCTAGCCGGATGCCAGACGGTCGTCCATGTCACTCCGGTCTTGCCACCGAATGTCATGTCGGTCTGGGCACAGTACCGAGACTGCCTCCGCTCCCATGACGTGGCAGCGTTGTCCCGGTTCGTGGATGACATAGGCCGGGCTGCGCAGACCGGTCCGGAACCTCCACGCTGGATGAAATCTTGGAGTGTCCATGTCAGCACCCATCCCCTTCGCACGGCGGTTGATCCTCGGGCCCTCGGCGCAGCCTGCACCCTCCATGCCGCTTCGGTAATGACTGAGCAACATCAATTCCACTACGCACGCCTGTTCTATCGTCTGGTCCTCTCCCAATATCCGGAGCCGGTATGGGCCTTCTACCGCGAGCAGGCCCACGACGCTCTCTCGCTACTTGAGTCCACAGTATCGCCGGTCATCGCCCTTCGCCCCGGCTCCGCTCCGACGCCCGCACCGTAATCGGCTGATCCCTCCAACTGTAAGAATCCGGCTGACCTCACGACCTATCGCCAGGAAGCGAGGTGGCTCATGAAGACGAAACTCTTTTGGACGATCCGGCACCTGAAGCAAACCGCGCGGAATCTGTGCTTCACCGCCCAATGCTGGCGGCTCTCGCAACAAATCGATTTTTTTGAATGGCGGATGACGGTGAATGGTGCGCTCCCTCAACCAGTTGCCCAACCGGTACCGGCGGCGGTACCACAAAGAGGCCGCTATGCCGTGCAGTCACTGTAATGGACAGATCGTTAAGGAGTATTTCTATGACGCGGTAGACGACGAGGGCATCCTGCGGCTCGGCGCCTGGCGCTGGGCCTCAAGTCGCGCGCAGTGCGGGGCGGTGATCGCCGATCAGATTGTGGAAACGGCGGCGCTGCTCCCCGCACAAACCCCGCTCCGGTCTCGTCCAACCGAGGGCCCGAGTATCTTCATGATGTTCTAGCTCGACACGGAGGAAGCCATGCACTGCCTCACCTGCCGCAAAGCGATGGTGAGCACCAGCAGCCAGGAAATGCAGGATGAGCAAGGCGCCATGACCGTTACGCGTTGGCGCTGCCGCCCCTGCCATGAGACGGCGGAAGAGATCTGGAT
>ERZ1292633.5524-Hain-H41-02um-R1-5524-length-11387-cov-5_pt1 | contig 11387 bp, 6 predicted proteins | sample MGYA00564406_ERZ1292633 | MGnify/ENA primary metagenome ERZ1292633 (study PRJEB36523, sample SAMEA6512639) | groundwater metagenome | collected 2019-01-08 | study: AquaDiva: Metagenomics assemblies of 32 groundwater samples
GAAGACATCAGGATTGATTTTTATCCGCAGGGCGATTCAACCGGCGGAGAGATAAAATTAATGAATGAAAAAGGCTCTGTAATGGTTATAACAATTGAAGAAGTTTCAGGCAAAGTAAAAGTAGAAAGATTTTAATTAATTTTTATCTTGCTTTTTTATTGCGCAGTTTAGTAGGCTTTCCATGTTCTGTTCGGAATCTCTTTTAAGGGGGAGAGCCTGAAGCGGATAGCCAGGTCTTTAATATCAACAGGCATTTTCATCTTTGTCTTCTTGCAGGCAATGAGCCCGTCTTTGTCCTCAGCCGGTTCTGTCAATTACATCTACGATGATACAGGCAGGCTCATAAAAGTCATATCAGAAACCTGCGATACAGCAGTATACAACTATGATGCAGTAGGGAATTTGATTTCCATAACAAGAGCAACAGCCAAACAGCTTCCTCCTGTGCTTCAAGGCATAAACCCTGATGTTGTATTCATAAGAAACATTAACCCTGTAACCGTCTCAATAACCCTCACCGGCGAAAATCTTATCTCAACCGAAAACATCTGGTCTGATAACAGCGGCCTCGTCGTGAATTACTTTACAGCCTCGGATACATCTATAACAGTTAATGCAACTGTATTATCAGATGCATCATTGGGGGCAACAAAGATCAATGTCAGCACGCTTTATGGGACAGCAGGCATTCCTTTAAATGTAGCAAAACTCTACTTTGATCCGGCGCAGGTTACGACTGTAGTTGGTACTGCTGATATTACGGCAAGGATTGAAGGGTTATCAAAAGATTATACAGTAATTCTTAACAATCAGAATCCAGATGTTATAAGTGCGCCTGCGTCTATTAATATTCCTGCCGGAAGCAGCGCAGCTTTAACTGTTAATGCCGTTAAAGAAGGCACCGGCGTAATAACTACATCTCAAAATGCAGGAATTACGGTATATGTTACGCAGCCTTTTACAGGGGAAGCGACAGCAGCAGCAAAACCAGTAAGCATAGGACTTCAAAAGACGGCGACAATAAATTACAATGCTATTCCTTCACCGTCCGTGAGTATTGGTTTTCAAAAGACGGAAACGATAAATTATAATTCTATTCCTTCACCGGCTGTGAGTGTCGGTTTTCAAAAGATAGAAGCAATAAATTATAACTCCATTCCCTCACCATCTGTGAGTGTGGGCTTTGAAAGCAATAAGACAACAAATTACGGGCCTGTGTTATCACCGCCTGTCAGCGCTATAATTGGACAATAAATTTTAAACATAGGAGGTATGAGATGAGAAAAAATATGTTTATAGTTATGGTAATGGGGCTTATGTTAATTTTAAGCCTCAATGCAGAGGCAGGGGATTTTGTTAGCGGAAGCACAGGAGCAGACGGCGCATTTGCACCGACAGCGGATATAACGGTTCCTCTGCCACCAAATGGTGTATTCAACTTTACAACAGTGAATATCCTTGCCGGTGTTACAGTGAAATTTCAGAGGAATACTGCAAACACGCCTGTATATTTCCTTGCAACTGGTGATGTGACAATTGCAGGCGTGGTTGATGTGAGCGGCGAGAATGGAACTGATGGCAACACAGGAAATATTGCGCCTGTCCCCGGAGGCAAAGGCGGCCCGGGTGGATTTGATGGAGGATATGGCGGTGAGCCGGGAAGTGAAGGAATAGATGCCAAACTGCCCGGAAATGGTTTAGGAGCCGGTGGCGGACCGAGCGGTTCGTATTGCTCAATTTATTATACAGGGGGGAAGGTCTCGGAGGCGGCTTTGGAACCAATGGAATTGGCAGTTGTGATGCCGGTAGATCTTATGGAAACCCTGCACTGCTTCCTCTTATTGGAGGCTCCGGAGGCGGAGGTGGAGAATATGGTGATACATGGAATAAATACGGCGGCGGTGGTGGCGGTGGTGGCGGCGCCATACTTATAGCATCATCTACAAAGATAAATATCACAGGTTCAATCGTAGCAAATGGAGGCCAGGGAGGAATTGGTGATGGGATTGCGAAGACTGGCGGGGGTGGAAGCGGAGGCGGCATCCGTTTAGTATCTAATGTAATAAGTGGCAATGGCATATTAAGTGCTCAAGGTGGTAGTAGGTCCTCTACCTATGGAGGTGGCTATGGCAGAATTTGCATGGAAAGTAATGCTATGACTTTAATCAATACTATCCCTCTTCCTTCTGTTTCTACACCTGGTCTTGTATTTATTCCTCAAGCTCCGACACTTGCAATAACCAAAATCGCAGGGAATAATGTGCCAGCTTCTACAACAGGTTCATACTCAACGCCTGATATAACACTCCCATCAACCACGACCAACCCTGTCTCTGTAGAAATCTCAGCGACAAATATTCCGGCGGGGACAAGCGTTAAAATAACCGCAATCCCTCTGCATGGTTCTCAAACCTCTGCAGATGCAACACTGGCAGGGACTAATGCAAGCGCAACAGCCACGGCAAGCATGAGCATCTCACTGACAGAGCCTTCGGTCATTACTGCGACAACCACCTTCACTATCCAGACAGCCATGTTCTACGACGGTGAGAAGATAGAGAAGGTCAGGGTTGCGGCTAATATGGGCAAACAATCAGAGGTCACTTATATAACAGAATCAGGCAAGGAGATACCTGCCGCTATGTTAACGGCAAAGGTTATGAAATAAAAGGATGCAAGATGCAAGTAAAGGAGGGATAAAGTGAGGGCAAGGTTTTCCTGTCTCATACTGATTTTGTGTGTGTTCATTCCACACAGCTCTAATGCGCAGGATGTGCTGCTTCTCGGAAGCATCCCTGTTGAAAAGGAGATAGACAGCCTTGCGCTTTCGCCCAACACAGGCATTGCATACGGCATAAGCAAAGAAGAAAAGACCCTCTATATCTTCGACCTTAAAAACTATACCGTCAAGAAAAAGATAAAGCTAAACAAAAAGCCCCGGGCAATCGCAGTAAATCCAGTAAACAATTTTTCATTCATAACAGCAAAGGCGGACGACGGCAAAGGCGCGCTCTATGTCATAGACAAGGACGGCAATGCGCTTAAGACAATAGAGCTTCCGAAAGACCCGCAGGGCATAGCCGTAAACCCTAAGAACAATACAGCCGTAATTGCGATAGAAAAAGACAAACAACTTCTTATCCTTTCTACTGACACGTACACGGTCGCTAACACTATTACCCTTCCGCACAGGCCAAGATTTGTTTTTCTTGACACTGATACTAATAGAGCAATCGTTGCAGCAGGAGAGGCGGAAGGAGAAGGCAAACAGAACAGGGTTCTCATAGCAGACCTGAATACAGGGCAGACAATATATAACCTCAAATTCGGGCGCGAGATAAAAGCCCTTGCTGTTGATGCAGGAAAAGATATCGCAGTTGCGGTATCTGATAACGAAGCCTATGTAATTAACATAAACACAGGGGAAATAGTTTCCACAATAAAGACAGAAGACGCTATTAGTGTTGATGTCAACCAGTCAACGCATATTGCCGTAATTGCAGGCGAAGAAGGCATATTGCTTTTAGACTTGAATACGCAAACAATAACGGAATACAAACTCACACCCCCCTTTAATTCCCCCCTTGCCAAGGGGGGACACAGAGGGGTAGACGCTGAATTTAAAACAGTTGCCGTGGACAAATACAAAAACACCGCATTTTTTGCAGGAGAAGACAGGATTATCGAAATCCAGCTTCCGAATCCCGTGCCTGTAATAACAAACCTTATCCCCGGAACCTCAAGGGCAGGAGAACCCGGATTCAGCCTCAAAGTGGAAGGCGATAAGTTCATAACATCATCATCGGTGCAGTTTAACTGGAATAACCTCTCAACCATATTCAAAGACAACAAAGAGCTTGAGGCATTAGTGCCTTCAGCGCTTCTCACGTCACCCGGCACGGTTCCTGTAACAGTAACAAACCCTTCGCCTGACGGAGGCATATCACAGCAGTATCCGTTCATGATTAAATATCCTGCTCCGGCGCTTACATCAATAACGCCTGACGCCATTGGAGCAAAAAGCCCTGACTTTACGCTCAAGGCATACGGCTCTAATTTCATATCCGGCAGCCTGCTCAACTTCAACGGGCAGGACCTGACGACAACATACATAAGCTCAAGCGAATTGAATGCAGCTGTGCCTTCATCCCTTATATCATCAAAAGGCGTATATCCCGTTGTTGTAATAAATGCAGTAGGCTCTGACAGGCAGAACTCAAATAGCCTTAATTTTACGGTTACAGAACTCTCGCCTGTAATCACTGATTTCACCCCGAAGTCCGGGCAGGCAGGAGCGGTTGTCACAATAACGGGGAATAATTTTTCGGAGATTCGCCAAGGCGAAAACAATACTCCCACAAAGGTATCATTTAACGGAATACAGACAACTATCCAGAGCCTCAGCCAAACAGAGATACGGACAATAGTTCCGCTCGGAGCAACTACAGGACTCATAACAGTTACAACATCCACAGGAAGCGCAACAAGCAGCGAAAATTTCACAGTTCTTTCAAGGAATGATTTTGCACTAAACATAAGTCCTCAAGAAGTCTCTATTCCCTTAAACGGAAACGCCTCAGCAATAGTAAGCCTTCAGAGCACAGGGCTTGAGTCTTTTACCGGTCTTGTGAAACTAACAGTGTCAGTGAATAGTGTCAGTGACAGCATAACCACAAATTTCAACCCGGAATATATAGCGCTTAATCAATCCTCAATTCTTACACTTTCAACTTTTAACTTTCAACTTTCAACTTCAGTAACAATCTCCGGCACATCAAACATAGACGGAACGGACATCGTAAGGACAGCGTCATTGACAATTAATCCGATACCCTCAGGTACAACTACACTGAGCGGACAGGTGCTTGCCTCAAAAGATGCAAAACCCGTAAAAGGAGTGACTCTCACAATAGGAGATAAGACCGCAATAACGGACAACGCGGGGAATTTCATGTTCATAGACCCTCCGGCAGGCGAGCAGATACTCATGATGGACGGACATACCGCAAACACCGCTGATGCCACATACCCGTCCCGCATTCCCGTGCCTGTAACGATAACAGGAGGAGTAGACAACAAACTCCCGTATGCTGTATATCTGCATGAAGTCAACACAAAGACCGTCACTGTTATTGACCCGACGAAAGACACAATCGTAACAGACCCGGATATACCGAATTTTGAGATGAAGATACCACAGGGCATTCAGATTATAGGATGGGACGGGCTGCCGAATGAAAAAATATCCGTCAAGCCTGTTGCTGTTGACAGGCTTCCCATAAAGCAGCCTCCGCAGGGCGTTTACGCAAAAGAGATTTATATGTATTACTTCTTCAAGCCCGGCGGCGGTACGCCTACACAGCCCATACCGGTTAAGATGCCGAACCTTTTTCAGGCAAATCCAGGAGAAAGGATTCAACTCTGGTATTATGACGAATCAGCAACGCCTGACCCGAATTCAAACCAGTGGAAGCCTTTCGGAATGGGAACGGTAAGTGATGACGGAAGGAATATAATTCCTGACGCAGGTGTGGGAATTCCAAAGTTCTGCTGTGGCGCGTCTACGCCGAGTCCTTCGCTTGTGACAGAGAGCCCTCCGACAGGGAAACAGGCATCGCCGCAGGACGGCACTTGTCCGATAGGAGACCCTGTTGACCCTTACAATGGCATCTTCATATATACAAAGAATGATATTGGTTATCCTTCGCCCTCAATGCTTAACATTGCAAGGCTTTATAAAGCAGACAATACGACTATAGGTCCCTTCGGAATGGGAACAAGCATAAACTACAATCATTATCTGCAAGGAAGCAGCGATGCCCTCACATACATAACGCCTGAGGCAGGCAGATACATTCTTTCCAAAAATGCAGACGGAACCTACACAAACGACAACTACCCATTTCTCAAAGGCGCAAAGGCATACCTGAATGCAGACAGCACAAGGACGTTAAAATTTAAGGATGGTAGTTCATACACATTCGATTCAGCAGGAAGGCTGACAAAACAGACCGATATAAACGGAAACTATGTCTCTATAACAAGGGATTCATTAGGGAACATCACAGGCATAAGCGACAGCTTTGGAAGAACCTTTTACATCACGAACACCAATATAACCATAGGGCTTTCCATCTATACAGTTATAGCATCCATCTCGGATTCAGCAGGCAGGACTGTAAAATACTCCTATGACAGCAGCGCAAGGCTCACATCAGTTACAGACTCTGAGGGAAATGCAACAACATATACTTACGATTCGAGCAGCAGGCTTGTCTCAATCAAGAACAAACGAGGCATAACAGAAGTGACAAATGAGTTTGACGCTGACGGCAGGGTGATAAAACAGACCCATGCAGACGGAGGCATATTCACCATCAACTACACAGTTTCAGGTGGCACAATCACAGAGACAAAGGTGACAGAGCCGAACGGAAAGATAACAACATACAGGCTCAACAATGCCGGCTATCTGACAGAGCAAACAGACGCCTTTGGACAGAAGACTCTTTATGACAGGTCATTCAGCGCAAACGTGCTCAACTCAATTACAGACCCGCTGGGAAGGAAGACGACTTATACCTATGATTCAAACGGCAACATCGCAACCGTAACAGACCCGGCGGGGAATGTAACGAGCTATGAATATGATTTAACATTCAACAAGCCCACTAAGATAACAGATGCGCTTGGGAATGTGACGACAATGACTTATGACTCAAAAGGCAATCTCATTCAACTCTTAACTCCTAACTCTCAACTCACAACTATCGCCTATAATTCAAACGGTCAGCCTGTCTCAATAACAGATGCATTGAACAATACCACAAGCTTCACATACGACAGCAAAGGGAATCTGATAAAGGCAACAGACCCATTGGGGAACATATCACAGATGACTTATGACGCTATAGGAAGGCTTATTACAGCAACGGATGCAAAAGAAAATAACACGAATTATGTTTATGACCAATTGAATAGGGTAAAAGAGATAACAGATGCATTGGATAAAAAGACGTCTTTTACTTATGATGCCAATGGGAATCTGCTTACTGTTACAGATGCGAAGAATCAGGTGATTACTTATACGTATAATGTGAGGGATAAAGTTGCGACAATGATTGACCAGCTTGGAAAGGTTGAGACATATACTTATGACAATAACGATAATCTTATCTCTTTAAAAGACAGAAAAGGGCAGGCTGCCAGTTATATGTATGATATGTTGAATCGGGTTACAAGAGTTGATTATGCAGATGGAAGTTATACGGATTATTCGTATGACGCGATAGGGAGGCTGGTATATGTAAACGATTCACTTTCAGGGCCGATAAGCTATGTTTACAGTAATACCGGATGCAGTCTGGGCTGCGGAGGAGGTTTTGTTGATAAGGTGATTCAAGAAATCACCTCTTTGGGTTCAATCTCTTATGAATACAATGCATTAGGTCGCAGAACGAAGATGACAGTAGCAGGTCAGCCGGATGTTAATTATTCTTATGATGTCATCAGCCGTTTGACAAATATTCAGGCTGTAATTAACGGAATAAATCAGAATTTTGGATTTACATACGATGCGGTTGGAAGAAGGACGACAACGACTCTGCCCAATGGAGTAACCACAAATTATAGCTATGACAACGGAAGCCGTCTTTTAGAGATGAAACATTTAAATCCATTGAACTTAATTCTTGAACAGATTAATTACACATATGATGCGAATGGCAACAGGACAAAAATGGACAGACAAAACGTATCCGTGAAACTTCCAAATGCGGTGACAAACACAACATATAACCAAGCGAATCAGATGCTCACGTTTAACGATAAGTCTATAGCTTATGATAATAATGGCAATATGACATCGGTTACGAATTCCTGCGGCACAACAACATACACATGGAATGCAAGAAATCGGTTGGTTGGGATAACTGGCTTTAACGCTGATTGCTCGGCGGTGAATGCTTCTTTTAAATATGATGCGATGGGAAGACGTGTTGAAAAAAATGTCAATGGTGATACTACTCAGTACCTTTACGATGGGCTGGATATTATTCAGGAAATCAAGAGTGGAATGGTCTATTCGAATTACATAAGGACAATGAATATAGATGAGCCTCTTGCAAGAATTAAATCTGAGGGGACTGTGCGTTATTACCAACAGGATGTTTTAGGAAGTGTGATTGCATTGACGGATGAGAGCGGCACAATCAAGACAACATATTCCTATGATCCCTTTGGCAATGTAACCATCAGCGGTGAAGCATCTGATAATCCGTTCCAGTTTGCAGGTAGAGAGAATGACGGGACAGGACTTCTCTTCGAAAGAAATCGTTATCTCAGCCTTGAGCTTCAGCGTTACATCTCTCAAGACCCCATAGGGTTAGCTGGTGGAGATGTGAACTTTTATGTTCGAGTTTTCAATAACCCCATCAACTGGATTGATCCATTAGGATTACAGACAAACCAGAAAACCAATTCTTCACAGTCTGAAAAATGTAAAAAGAAAAATAAAGGTAAAGGGCAAGGGATAAGACACGAACGCTATAGGATAATTAATTCAAGACCTGGGCCAGATGGTCGAGTAGTTCCATATGTTTATGATACTGTTACGAAGAAAACTACTATTGGATTCCCAGAGACTAATTATGTTGACCCTATAAGTGATGCGTTGGCAGCCCTTGCTAAAGATGTTGCCCCTGTGATTCCATACGCCACAGGATTAGCAACTACACTTTTAACTGGCAATCCGAGGCTGGGTGTATTAGCATATGAATTGACAGATGTAGCAACAGGTCTTCTATTGAATCAACCCGCTGGCATACCACGCGTGCCTATAGACCCGCTAATTAATCCACCGACGGCATACTAAATAAATGCTGGCGCTATTTATTATAATAGGAACTTTAATATCAGTACCATTAACTTACACATATGCTTTTTTGTTAATCGAACTGCCCAAAAAATTAGGATATTTCAAATTTGTTTTGATACTGATTTGTTATATCTTTTTTTGCGGGATAATGGTTTTCTTATTATCTGAAAGTTATTTAGATTTAATATTATTTTTTATATTGCTTATTTTGCCTGATTTGTTAGGCGTATATTATTTGAGGAGGGAGTTTATTGATACCATTAAAAGAGATTTTCAAAGGAATAGAAAAGGGACGAGGAACAGAAAAGGGAACGGTTCTAATAAAAGAGAGAGATGATGATACAGAGAGACATAAATAAAATCTTGGCTTTTCTTTTCAAAGAGTGGCGGGGAAAACAGGGACACATGTTCTAATTATTGACATGAATATGATGCCATTGGTAGAAGAACAAAGATGACAGTAGCCGGTCAGGAAGCAGTGAATTACAGTTATGATTCAAACAGCAGATTGACGCAGATTCTTACCGACCTTTCTGTCATTGCGAGCGGAGCGAAGCAATCTCTCAGTTTTGCTTTTAACTACGATGAACTTGGAAGGCGAATCTCAACCATTCTCCCAAATGGCGTTACAACGAATTACTCGTATGACAATGCAAGCCATTTATTAGAGCTGAAGCATTTGAATCCCTTGAACCAAATACTTGAATCCTTGAATTATGTTTATGATGCGAATGGTAACAGGACAAAGATGGATAGACAAAACGTATCTGTGAAGCTGCCGAATGCGGTGACGAACACAACTTATAATCAGGCAAATCAGATGTTGACGTTTAATGATAAGAGTATCACTTATGATGCGAACGGCAACATGACCTCAGTAACAAACGCCTGCGGAATAACAAACTACACTTGGGATGTGAGGAATAGATTGGCAGGGATAAGTGGCTTTAATACAGACTGCGCACCGTTGACAGCTTCGTTCAAATATGACGCATTGGGGAGAAGAATAGAGAAAACAATAAACAGCAAGACTATTAATTATCTCTATGATGGATTAGATATAGTGCAGGAAATTGAGAACGGAACGGTTACGGTGAATTATGTTAGAACGCTGAACATCGATGAGCCGTTAGCAAGAATAAAGACTGATGGGACGATACGCTTTTACCAGCAAGATGCATTGGGTTCTGTTATCGCATTAACTGATGAAACTGGAGTTATTAAGACACAATATTCCTATGACCCCTTCGGGGCTGTGATAATAACAGGTGAAGCATCAGATAATCCTTTTCAATTTGCCGGTAGAGAAAATGATGGCACAGGGTTGTTGTTCGAAAGAAATCGTTATCTCAGCTTTGAGCTTCAGCGTTACATTAGTCAAGACCCCATCGGGTTTGCGGGTGGAGATGTGAACTTTTATAGCAGGGTGGGCAATAATCCGGTGAACTGGATTGATCCGCTGGGACTTGACGCTGAGCTTTGTACGCGGTCTTTTTATCCTTCCTTCTGGATGCCCGCAGAACATTGTTATATACGTTTTAATGGTAACAAAGCTGACACACGTAGCTTTGATAGTAAGGGTGTGCATCCTGATAAAGCTCCAACATGGTGGCCAGGACAAAGCTGCTCTCCCACAAAGGGCAAGCAAGACGACGAGTGTGTGAAAAAGGAAATGAATAAATGCAAAGCCGACCAATATAATTTTACAGGTTTCAATTGTTGTCACTGTGCTGAGAACGCGCTGAAAGCCTGCGGACAGAGCTCGTCGACTGGTTGGCCGAATTGGCCAATCAATCCTGGGCCTCAGCCAGGAGAACCAGGGTACAAACTATAGTTAAGTTAAAAAGGAGGACTGTTTTTATATGATTCGAGCTTGGGTTATCGGTTTTATGATATTGCTTGCTGTAGATATGATGGTGGTCATCGCAACTCTAATTGAGGTTTATCCACGGGCGTTATTACTCCTGCTGCAGATATCACCGTTTGTTGCAGCATTAGTATCTGCTTATCTGGCACCGCGCAAGAAAGTTATTTTGGGAACTTCGATGGCAATACCTGGTACGATTCTGATTGTTGTGATGACTTTCGCCTACCAGTTATTTGGCAAGGACGTAGACTTTCCGGGTCTTCGAGGGGGATTAATCCTTTTTACGATTAGCATAGCGTATGGCGGCATCCTCTGTGCATTAGGCGGCGGGGCTGGCTACTTTCTGACTAGGAAGTCCAGAAAGTCTCAGTAGAAGGCAAAAAGGGGACAGGCTGAATGCGCCTTACAAAGCAAGTAATCCGCCGAGAAACAGAAAAGGGGACGGTTCTATTAAATGAGAAATCTGTCAATACAGCGTAATTATCTAATACTCCGCTATCTGCTGATTCAAAAAATCATAGTATATTTTGTCGTTATAAAATGGCTGCGGGATAAGGTTGCAACGATGACAGACCAGCTTTGTAATTAAAAATGGAGCGGAGACTATGATTAGGCTGATTGGCATCATTTTAATTCTCTTTGGAA
>ERZ1292633.2335-Hain-H41-02um-R1-2335-length-19486-cov-6_pt2 | contig 11384 bp, 4 predicted proteins | sample MGYA00564406_ERZ1292633 | MGnify/ENA primary metagenome ERZ1292633 (study PRJEB36523, sample SAMEA6512639) | groundwater metagenome | collected 2019-01-08 | study: AquaDiva: Metagenomics assemblies of 32 groundwater samples
CCCCCCCCCCCCCCCCCCCCCCCCCCCCCCCCCCCCCCCCCCCCAACAGGTACGCCTCCCCACTCCACTTATCGCCCAGACTACTAGGTGCGGGCCATCGCCATGTCCTCCACGTTGCGGTCGCTTCTGCTCGTGCCACCCAAACTGGCGCTGCTAACGTTTGCGCTCGTCTTCGCTATTTACATGTCCAAGCTAGTGTGCTGCGCGACGTTTATGGCGTCCGAAATGGGCGCTAGGCATCCGCAGCTCGCTTCTGGAGTTTGGAGCTGCGTTCTTCAGTGAGCATGCGCATGGCGGCCCGGCACACTACTCCTGCGACGTCAACGATTTGCTCGATTTGCTCTCCCGTCGTGTGCTACCATGAGGAAAATTTTGGGTTTTTTGTTTTCCGAAACTAGTCTGAGGAATGGCGATCTCCCATGAAGGGATCCACGAAAACACCCAAGGCGTAGAAGCGTTTATTCGTTGTTATTTACGACGCATGATGACGCATCGATGCGTTTCTCGTTTGCTGATTCCGAACGCAATTGCATCGCAGTAGAAAGCTTCTCTCTTTGCCGTTTTCCTTCCCAGATCACACCATGGCGGCTGGGAAGGTGACTGGGTGCTCCATCGACGACGCCTTTCGCGGAAAGACGATTTTCGTCACCGGTGCCACGGGCTTCCTCGGTAAGGTCTTCATCTACAAGATGTTCAAAGAATTTCCCGACCTCGAGGCGCTCTACGTGCTCATTCGACCCAAACGAAACGTGAACCCCCGTGACCGCCTGAACAAAGAACTCTTCGGCTCGGCGTGTTTTGGGCCCTTGAAAAAGCAAGTTGGCGACGCTGAGTGGCAGCGACTGCAGAACAAGTGCCATCCCGTGACCGGCGACATCATGAACGACCGGCTGGGCATCGACGACGACACGTACCGAATGCTCTCGCAGAAGGTGAATTACATCTTCCACCTCGCCGCGACGATCGACTTTCAGGAAAAGTTGAACATTAGTGTGCAAATGAACGTCCTGGGTTCATTGCGCGTGCAAGCCCTCGCCCACCGCTGCACGCAGCTACACGCCTTCGTCCATGTTTCCACGTGCTACGTGAACTGGAACCGGTACGGAAATCAAGTCCATGTCAAGGAGGTCATGTACCCATTGCCGTTCGATCCCGAAGGGATGTGCAAGCGCATCCTGTCGCTCCACACGATGCAAATCGCTGCCGAAACCAAAGCGCTCCTCGAGCGCTATCGTTACCCAAATACCTACACCTTTACCAAGTCCATGGGGGAACAAATTTTAGCCAAGCACAAGGGTAGCCTGCCGATGGTGGTCGTACGGCCGGCGATTGTGGGGTGCTCGCTCGAGGAGCCGATGCCAGGGTGGATTGACGTCTTGACCGCCGCGGGAGGGATTATTCTGACCGCTGGCCTCGGCGTGCTGAAGGAGTTGCATTGCAATGAAAGCCTCGTGGCGGATATCGTGCCGGTCGATCATGTGGTTCGCTGCATGATTAAAGCCGGGTACAAGTGCGCGCTCCACCACGGCCGTTTGTCACCCACGGTTGCTTCGACGGCACCTTCTGCTAAACTTATGTCGCCCGCCACGCAAAGTTCCGATGCGATTCTAGCGAACCTGAAGGCCATCGGTCAAGGCCCGACTGCCGCCGCGGGGGCGGCCACACCGCCAGCGGCAGCCACGAGTCTCGTACTTGGACCATCCCCCTCGCAAGGGCATCCCCTTCCGCTTCTTCAGGCCGGTGGGGGCGGGTCGAGCGGAGGCAGCAACGACGATGGAAACCAGCTCGGCGGCGTGGGTGCAAGCCACGGCGGCGGTGGTGTCTTGCCCTTCATCTTTCAATCAGCGACGAGCGGATCGATGAACCCGATGTATTGGCGCACCCTGAGGCTCGCGGTCACGGCGTACTGGAACGCGAATCCCCATCCGAAGAGGGTGTCCGCCTGCACGCCGGAGCTCATCGCCAACGATTATGAGTACATGCTGAAGCTCGGCATTCGACGGCGCGTCCCCCTGATGGCGATGTCCATCGCGTCGCGACTGCCCATCATTGGCAACAAGGAGCGCGTCGCGCAGGTAGAGAAGTACACCAAAGCCTTGCTACGCACCATCGACATGAACTTTCAGTTCTCTCCCTTCACGCGCTATGAGTGGCGGTTTGATAACGACAATTCGCGTGTGCTGGACGAAGGCGTGATCAACGACGAGCGCATGTTCCAGCGTTTTGGCACCGACGTGTACGCCATTAACTGGTTCAACTATGCGGAGCTGTATTCTTACGGGATCATCCACTACGTCATCAAGGCCCCAGATGGGCGCGGCTTGCCGGCCGTGCCGCCAAGTGGCGCGGAAGTGTTTTTGAAGGCGTCGCTCTAGTGGTCTGTTTTTTCTCTCTTTTCCGCCCCCGCGTATCGTCCGCGGTCTGCTGCGATTCCCCTATTCGTCGTTGACGTCGGCGTGTGTGCGCTGAACCGAGAAGCGAACACATCCTTCCCCCCGTAACCCCGAAAACATCCTTTACCCTTCCATCATTGATTTGATCCGTGTCGGTGCGGTCGCCACTCGACGCCCCTTTTCCCTGTCCGCCCCTACACAGTGCTCCCCACCTACCTGGGGGTGGGGACCCCTGCCCCGGAACGATGTCCTGCCTGAAAAGGCTATCGGCAGGTGGTTCCGCAAGGTGGCAAGGAACAGGCGGCGCCGGTTGGCCAGCGCAAAGAGGGAAAGAAAGGAAGCGATTTGATCCTCATACGTAGCCAGCCACATACCCGCCGTGCGTTGTTATCGTTTCCAAAAACCGAATTTGTCACCGCATGTCTACCCTACCTTTCCCACAGGTCCAACCGTTATTTGTTTCTTTGCCGCCGACGGATCGTTATTATGCGACGTCTTGGGGTGTCGGCGGAAAGGCTGCGTCCTGCTGCCGTGTTGCGTCTTCCTCTCCGCTCGCTGGTGTTGCGTTCTCCTGCCAACCTTGTCATCTCGACGTTGTCGTTGTGTCCGTGCCGTCACAATCGCGCCTGCTCCTCTTCCTTTGCGGCGGCTTGTGGCGACGCGACGGGACCTCACGTCATGGAAAGGATGTCCGCCCCAGCGGCCCTGTCATCGAGCAGCAGATCGCTCGACGAATCCCCTTCTGGTTATGCCTCCGCACAGGGCAGCGGCGACGATGATGGCATGGAGGCGCCTCCCCTCGCCCCCCTGGGATCCAAGGATACCCTCCGCGCACCATCCCCTCCGCTGTCGACGGCGCCCACTGACGGTCTTTCCAGCACCGCCTCGTCGTCGTATCGGTTCTTTGAGGACCACTATCCCACGCCGCCTCCCGCGCCGACGTACTCCACGTACGAGGACCAAATGTTAGGAGGTCAGGTCACGAATTGCGACGTGACACCAACGCTCACCGAGTCCGAACGCCTTCACAAGCTGTTCGACTGGGATGACAGCAAACCTGCGGAAGGGGTAAAAATTCCAGGCAACTTTGGCTGGTCCAGCGAATGGGGTCCTGAGCCAGGCGAGGCGGGGCACTACGAGTGGTACAATAAACCCCGGCAATACATGTCCAACGAAGAAAAAGTGAAGTACGACGCCGGGATGATGCGCCCGTTACCCAAGGGCGCGCTGCGGCACCAAGAGCTGCCCTACAATGAAAAGCTAGCCTCGTCCTTTAATAACCTGGTGGAAGACAAGCCCGATTTCATTCGTCTGTCCGACAAGGGTCGTGACGCGTCGTATTCGCTCACCGACAAGCGCGACTACATGGGCCAAGCCAAGGAGGAGTTCATCAACGAATGGCTGTCGAAGCCTGGCGTCGAGCCGTCCAACTTAGGGAAGAAGATCGCCGACTACAACGGAACCGCGAAGCGGCAGCGGGTCATCAAGGCGCCGCGAAAGCCGGAATGGGAGATGTCCCCGCTGCCGGATGAGTAGTCGTGCAGCCACACACACACCGTCTCTCTTATCACCGCCGCGACACCCCTTTTGCAACGCCCGGCCACCCAAAAAGTGCATTCTCCTTCCATCCGTCATCACACGACGATTGAGTATACAAACCGCACACACATAGCCCTCGGGTCTCACACAAAACTTCCATAAACACCCCGGTCCCTTTTATCCATCACTCTCGTGTTCGGTTTCGTTCTTCTCTGTTATTATCATCTCAAAATGCGAACGGAGGGAGTCGCCGAGCGCATCAAGGGACCCCTAGTCGTATCCCGGATCGCCACGATCGCACCACCAGCATCCAAGACAACGCATCAGCACACGTCGATCTACATCGTCGCGGCCATCATTGCCGTGGCGTTGGCACTCGCTCAGCTCAATCCGGCGTCCTGGATCTGGTCGATCTCGCCCACGGAGTACATCATTCCCGGCTACTCCGGCCCGATCACCTTTCAGCCGCAACTCAATTCCCCACTCGGTGGGATTTGCGGCACCGACTCCGAGATCAATGCTCGCATGCTGTGCAACGCGATCGGCCACCCAGTCCCAGAGTGGGCCAGGCCGCCGGTCATCGTCATCGACGGCTCCAACACCGAAGTGATGTGGCTTAGCGAGTTCAACTGCCCGTCCACGGCCACGACCATCGCTGACTGCACGTATCACTATGACTCAGAGGGGAGCGCGTGCTCCAGCGCCTACAGCCTCTACGTCAACTGCGCGGCGCTCCCGCCAACGACGCCGAGTCCCACGGAGGCGCCTGGCCGCACGTGGACGGTGCAGTTTCGCCCGGTCACAGACTACCTCGATAGCACCTTTGGGCCCAAATTCAAACTGGATGTCGGCGCGGCGGTAGAAGATCCGTTTTCAGGAGCCCGCGTCAACATTATCAGCATCACGCCCAGCGCAGTGAGTGTCATCGCGAATACCAACGTGGCCGTTGTGTTTCAGTTCACCCCGAAGATTCAGGACAACGACCCGCCCACTTGGCTGCTGGACGGAATTTTTGAGCAAAAAGCCGCACGGTTCGTCATCTTTGGATCCAACTTTGGCTTTCTTGGGGTCGTCGGTGTTCTCCCCGAAACGCCCACCCCTCCGCCCAAACACACCACCGACCTCAGCCAATGGCAATACCGCTTGGTGGGAGGCAATGAGACCTGGCAAGGGCGACTGGAGCTCCGTCCCAACGCTAGCCAACCCTGGGGTACCGTTTGCAGCAACAACTTTAATTCCGCGGAAGCCTACGCTGCGTGCGGCAATGCAGGCTACAACGCCACGTGGAGTGCCGTCGCCATTAAGTTTGGCAGTTTTGGCTCCGAGAACACGGGCCCGATTTACCTCACCCACGTCAACTGCTATGAACAACCCCGAACGATGGCGAACTGTACGTACGATTACTTCCCTGCTAATGATCAGGCGCAGACGGGATGCTATCATTACGAGGACGTCGGCCTCGACTGCTACTTCGGCCTTGGCCCGCCAAAGAATACCACCGGGGCACCAACGTACTCCCCGACTCACTTGCTGCCACCGATCCTATGGACGGCAGTGCTTCTTACGTCCGATTACAACGCGCTGGTCATGAAGGGCACTCTCTCGGTGGTCCTATCGCTCCCCGCGAACCGCATTTGGATTTTGAATAACGCCACGAATGGGACCTTCACCATCGTGAATTTTATGTTTCAAAATGGTTCCCCGGAGGATCCGCCGCGTGCCGCCTATGACGCGGAGCTCGCGTCGATAGATAGCGTCGGCCTTCTTTCGCTGTTCGACTTTCAAGAGCTCTTCAGCAATATGACTTCGGAATTCAACGTCACCGCCGCGCCGAAAGAAGGGGACGTGGCTTGGCAAGTGTCACTGAGCAAAACGTATTACGGTTTAGCTCAAGTGCGTCCCAAACCGAACGCGAACAACTCCAATCCATCGTGGGGCACGATTTGCAATGACAACACGGTTGCGGGGGCGACCGTCGCTCAGTCAATCTGCAAAAATGCGGGTATGTTCCAGCCAGGCGGCGTCGCCTACATCATCCCCCGCGTATCGTCGTCGAACACAGGCGTGATCTATCTGAATCAATTGGTTTGCCGTAGTGGGGACAATCTCGATGCCTGCAACAAAACAATTTCGACTCCGACGCAGAAGAATAACAATTGCACCCACCTTCAAGACACAGGCGTGATGTGCACGTCGTTGACCGCGCCCGTCACCTACAACGTCAACGCTTTGGTCACCACCTACTCCGCCACCTTCGTGGGCACATCCTTCAGCCTGCCAACGTTCTACAGCAAATTGCAGCAATTTGTCCAATTCCCATCCTATCGGTTGCAAGTCACCAATGTCGTGTACCTGAGCAACAGCGTGCAGGTGGACTTCTTCTTCGGTGACCCTACCGTTCTGAATGTGAACGGCATGCAGCGGATTGACTTGGATGCATGGTTCCAGGCCATTACACCCGAGGGGTTGTTGCAGCTTTTCGGCATTCAGCTTTATACGAAGTCGGGTGGCCCACCGAATATCCCCACGCCTCCCCCCGCGCAGACGGTGAATCTTGCCGGTTGGAAGTATCGTTTGGTGGGTTCCTTGTCGTATCGAGGTCGCTTGGAGGTGCTCCCGGCGGGACAAACCCAGTGGGGAACTGTGTGCGGAGCGTTCTTTTTCAGTCAAGAAGCTGTTTCGGCGTGCCGGAGCTTGAACTTCTCGCGCACCAATTTTGCGTCGGTTGCCTTGCCAGGAAGTGCGGACGCTGAGCCACCGGGTACCGGTCCTGTCTATTTGACCAACGTCGCCTGCCCGTTCAATGTCTCGCTGACGTCCTGCACGATGATCTATCATAGCAGTCCCAACACCGTGCCGTCGACGTGCTCGCACTCGAGCGACATCACCATCGACTGCGACCCCGCGGCAACGCTGGCAGCCCAAAGCAACGTGCTGTTTACCGCCGTCGTCGCAAAGAACCAGACCAACACGACGAGTTTGCGACGGTCCTGGGCGGCGCTATACAACATTAGCGTCGACCGCGTCGTCATGGGCACGTTTCGCGATGTGCTCAACTTCTCGTTCATTAACTTTACCTTTCGCAATGATGGCACGGTGCTTCCCTTAAGCGGCCCCGGGAGCGGAAGTGGCGGTAACATCGGCCCGGGAGGTGGCGGCGATGGTGCCGTTCTCCTCGAGGAGCAACAAGTCGTTGCGGCGGCAAAGGAGCATTCCGCGATGGAGCTCCACCACTCCATGAACGCGCTCGCCGGAGCCGAGGAGCCACCCGGGGCGTCGGACTTGGTTGTTCCTCGTTATTCAGATGGCAGCCTCGACGTCGGTGCCCTCGCATTGACAGGCTCGCCGTACGAATTCTTGAACCTTTTCACGCGATATTTGCGCGCCGGTCCTCTGGCCATGGTGAGCGTCTTCGAACTGCGGGACAACGTGACGAAGCCGAATGGTGCGATCCAAGTCACCAACGTGTCGACGTGGAACTGGTTCATGAAGGACCTCGATCACAACGATCACACCAAGTACGGCCGCATTGACCTCCAGCCGGGCCCGGACGCGCCCTTCGGCACCGTGTGCGGCCAAGGTTTTGGGCGCGCCGCAGCCATTGCCGCTTGCCGACTCTACGACACGTCCGTGACATCGGCAATCGCTATTCCAAGCTTCAAGGAGGAGGGCCGTGGGATCATCTATTTGGGCAGCGTCTCGTGCCCCGCCACCGCGCCGTACGCCAACGGACTCGTTGGATGTGGCTACACCTTCTCTCTCAAGGAAAAGAAATTGAACGACTGCAGCCACGATAGCGACGCAGGGGTCATATGCGGGACGGGCGTCGGCAATCAAACCACGTTTCCAGTGCGGTATCTCATTTATTTTGACCCTGATGTGTACTTCAACACCACTTTCATCGCGGCGATCACCGCGCAGCTCGGCATTCCCGCGAACCGAGTGAATCTCAGCAAGTCTGTGTTTAACGCGACCTTGCAAGCCGTGCTGGTGAATTTCTCCTTCATCGACGGCCCGAACTTGCCGCTGCCGGCGGGAGCCGCCACGCGGGGAGATTGCGACCTGTTTCTGCAGTCGCTCAACAGCTATGGTTTGTACTCGTTGTTCGGTATCATCCGGTTATTTCCCAACGCGACGGTGAATGCCATTCCGCAACCGACCACCACCAGGCCGCCGACGAGCACGTCGACCCAAACACTGACGGGCACCGCGACCGGGTCGGGAACGACGAAGCCGCCTACCACCACGACGACGGCCACAGCCACGCCGTCTGCCACTGCCACTTCAAGCACCGCTGGACCGACCACGAAGCCGCCTACCACCACGACGACGGCCACAACCACACCGTCCGCTACGACCACGTCATCGGTCATGAGCACTCCTTCGGCCACGGCCACTTCAAGCACCGCTGGACCGACCACGAAGCCGCCTACCATCACGACGACGGCCACATCTACGCCGTCTGCCACGCCCCCTTCAAGCTCGGCTGGACCGACCACGAAGCCGCCTACCACCACGACGACGGCCACAACCACACCGTCCGCTACGACCACGTCATCGGTCATGAGCACTCCTTCGGCCACGGCCACTTCAAGCACCGCTGGACCGACCACGAAGCCGCCTACCATCACGACGACGGCCACATCTACGCCGTCTGCCACGCCCACTTCAAGCTCGGCTGGACCGACCGCGAAGCCGCCCACTGCCACGGGCACACCGTCGGCCACGCCCTCAACCGAGACGGCCACGTCGCCGAATTCAACATCACCCACGGCAACCGCCACTCAGGTAACATCGACAGCCCCACCCCCATCGACCACGCGGACGACGACCTTTTCCGCGACGTCCTCCAAGTCGTCTACTTCCACGGCTTCCGCAACGAGCACGAGCACTCCGCGCGGCACGAACACGTCCACAAGTAGTTCCGTCACACCAACCAGTGAGACCACTGTGCATAGCAGCACCGAAGCCTCCGACAGCACCACGACGACGACCACCGACACAGGAAGTACACCCTCGACCACCACCACGCCGCAGCCAACCGCACCCGCGTTGGATGTGACCGTGAATCTCACTGGCGTCGACCCACAGTTGTTCGCAAAGGCCTTCGCCAAGGCCGCCGGGATTAGCGAAGATTCGGTCACGGCGACGTTGGTCACATCCACGGGTGAATCAACGACGCTCCTGTTAACCTTCACGTCCGATACGCCACTCCGGACCGCCATGTCGATGAATTTGACCGAGCAAAGCGACCTAGGCATCGTGAGCATCACGCCAGCGGCTGCGGCCAATGAGCCACCGGCGGGCCCTCCCGGATCGGCGCCTTCCAGCCCATTCACGACGCCGGTGATCGGCGGGATCGCAGGGGGCGGCCTCGTGTTTCTCGTGGTCGTTGGATTCGTCGCTCAGAAGGCATGCCGCTCCAGCGGTAGCGGGTCGACGGCGACGGGAAGCGCGGGATCGTCTTCGCGCGGGGTTGGCCGCGATCGCGCCGTCGACGGCGATGACTATGTCGCCATGAACGAAGCCAAAGTGCCGATGATCTCTCAGGAGCGCGGTGGCGACGTGGTGACGGTGGAATCCGCCGTGAACGCGCGCGCTGCGTCGACGTCGTCGTCCTCCCCGGTCCATCGCGGCCGAGGAGACACCACCACCACCCACGCGGCGAAGCTACCGGCGGCAACGTCGCCCATGGCGGTGACGGCGGACGAGTCCCTTGTCGTCGACGGTGATGGATCGTCCACTGGAACGCACAGTCAGTGACGATGGATGTGCCAACACACCCACTATTTTTGCCACGCCGCTAGTAGCTGTTAATTTATATCGGGTTTCCCGGTGGCAACTTTTTCTAACGAGTTTGGCGCGACCGGAACACAGTTTCTTTTCCCCTTTTCTCTTCTCTTCTGGTATATCTCTTTTCTCTGCCTCGGCTGCTAACGTCTTTTTCGAACTCCCCCACTGCCAGGCATGATTTATTATTGTATTTTCCACAACGCTTCGAAGAGACACGGATGAATAGAGAGAGAGGGAGAGAGAGAGTCAGTGGATGTGTAATAGAAGGGACTGAGAAGCGACCCACCCCACTCCACCATAGTCCCCTCCCCCCTTGGCAGCGGGCGTGATGGTGCCGTCGTCGCACACCACGGACGAACGTCGGGTCCCCCCATCCTCATATGCACGTGACATGTTTCGTCGCTTCCTTTCGGTTTCCATTATGTCGTTCGCCGGAGGGACACATGGGGCCGTGGTGGTGGTGGTGGTTGTGGCATCCCCGATGCTCCTTCCGTCCATCCCTCGCTTGCGCAACGCACACCAAGGAAGTCGTGTGTCATTCCTATCACTTAGCGAACAGCGACCAAATAAACGGGGTGCTCTCTTCTTATTGTATTTCAAAGCCGTTCGGTGATAGCCGATCGAAACTATCAAACCCATCCATACACCCAAATACCTTCCGGCTGCCAGCGCGAATGACGACGACATCTCCTCTTCCACCACCGTTCCGATCGACACGATTGCTACGGTCCACTGGCTCGTGGGGTCTCCCGCTGATGATGTTAGCCAGCCTTGTCACCGTGGTTCGCGCCTCCGCGGCGACGTCGCTTCAATGGCGGTTCAACCCCACAGGACAAGAGAACAGCCACAGTGGTGTGGTCGAAGTGCGGCCAAATGCCGCGACCGACTGGGGCGCGGTGTGCCCTCCGCACGATCTCGGCAACCTCGGAACGGCGCGTGCGATATGCCACGAGCTGGGATTTCCAGTCACCGCCGCGTCCACTGTGGATTTATCGGTCGTCTTCGAGCCCGATCACACATTTTACATAGATGACTTACAATGCCCCGAGAACGCCCTGATGTACTCCCAGTGTACCGCAAACGTCGACGACGTCTCCCTCGAATGCTACGATGGGCCACTGCCACTCTGGCTGGATTGCGCCCCGGGTGGTGCGGGCTCCTCCCAGGCTGCCGATCACTCATGGTTGGCGACGGTGCGCGTGACGACCGACACAACGTCGACCGCGATGGCGACCGCAATCGTGAACGAACTGGCAGCCCGTACCGCGTCGACTGTGGACCGGATCGTCGTCCTCGGAACCGCACCGACGGGGACCGTTGGACGCAATACGACACTCGACGTGGCGTTCACGGTGAGCGAAGCCGCAACGCCACCGGCCGCCGACATCGACGCCGCGCTCCGGCAGATGTCACCGGAACTGCTGGACGAAATGAGTATCGTGTTGTTAGTCCATTTGGCAGAGCAGCTGACGCAGACAAACACGGAAATGCCCACCGGCACTGACATGCCCACTGACACCGGCATGCCCACGGGCACTGGCATGCCCACCGTCACCGACATGCCCACGGGCACCGACATGCCCACCGGCACCGACATGCCCACTGGCACTGGCATGCCCACCGGCACCGGCATGCCCACTGGCACCGGCATGCCCACTG
>ERZ1292633.5525-Hain-H41-02um-R1-5525-length-11382-cov-7_pt1 | contig 11382 bp, 9 predicted proteins | sample MGYA00564406_ERZ1292633 | MGnify/ENA primary metagenome ERZ1292633 (study PRJEB36523, sample SAMEA6512639) | groundwater metagenome | collected 2019-01-08 | study: AquaDiva: Metagenomics assemblies of 32 groundwater samples
GTCGAATCAGAGGGCCGCCGCCTGATGCCTTTTACACACCTCTTGACTTGACCTCGGTGCCGAAACCGGCGGCCGGCCTGACGCTCAGCGGCTCCTACTTCTGTCCCCTTACGCTGAGCGAAGTCGCGGGAGTAGCCTTGGACTGAGTAGGAGTCGTGCCTCACTATGCGAAGGAGGGTCCTCGATGCTGAGAGTTGGGCGGCGTGTCGACGGTGTTGCTCTGAGAATTGTCGGTGCCGGGTTCGCTCTCCTCGCGATTGCGCTGCAATTCGCGGGGTGCATATCGGACCCAACTGCACCGCTGAGACCCGCCCCAGAAGCGTCAACACCCAACCGAGCCGCGACAGGCGTTCGGAATCTTGGCGACGGTCCCGGATTCTATCCGCTTGCAGTTGGGAACCGATGGCACGCCTCGCGAGTGTTCCTCTTTTATGGGGGCGGGGAGTACCCAGAAACCACCCGGACATCTGAAGATCGCGCGATCATTGGCACCGAGGTATGGGCCGATCAGACATACTTCGTCGAGGAACGCACGGCGACACAAGATGTCCGACCGGGCGAGGTGTTTCGTTCATGGACTCGAATCCGGCAGGATCTCGCTGGAATGTATGCCCTCTACCTGTGTACGTGCGAGCCACCGCTCGACGCCAATCACTCCCCGATCACCGCTGATACCTCTGCCCTCACCACAATAAAGACCGGCCAGGGGTCATTATCTAGTACGTACTCGCGAATAGAGAGAATTCGGCGCGCGGTGTTCGGTACTCGGGACCCTCTCAGCGGTCCTCCTGGCGGAGTGACTCCAGATGAAATCCTTTACCTGCGCTACCCTCTGCATGTTGGCCAGAGTTGGACACGTGAGGAGCTCACCTGGGCCGTCGAGGGTGTAGAGATACTGAGCACGCCGGCAGGGAAGTTCCCGACATATCGAATTCGCCTATCGCATCCGAGCGATAGCCCCGAGGACTTCAGCCGAATCTGGATCGGGCGCGCCGGACGTTTGGCGTATCACATCCACGTTGTGTACAATAACGGCTGGATTGCCGACGAACGAGAGATCGTCGATTCGATCGGAATCTTCCGTTGATCTGTCGGACGCTGCACTTGATCGAGGCTCCGTCGCCTTGATCGGGCCGATCGCCCGCCGCGAGTAACGTCGTTGTGCGCCCCCTGCGTTTTCGTCGCGCTGGGGGCGTTGTCTTGCCGCGAGCTTGAAGCCGGTGCACGCCCGCTGGCGAATCGGGTAGGATGGTCCGCGCCAACAACGAAGCACATCGTCTCACTGCGGCGAGAGAGCAGTGCCGGTAACACTTTGCGTCCCCGTAGCTCAGTCGATAGAGCAGCGGTTTCCTAACGGCCTCGGCAGGTTGCGGGGCCAAGACGATGGGCTCAAGCCAAGTCACTGGGAATAGCGCGAATACAGAGCCCCCTCGGGACTTGCACCCAAGGGGGCTTCGATTTCGAGCGGACAGGAGCGGGCACGAGAGGACAGAAATTGGCGCTGAGTCCGTAGCCAAGTCGTAGCCACTTCAGTTTAGGTCACTGCTGCGGCTCGCGTTGATCATGGGCAGCGGTCCGCGGTGCTGCCGTCGAGGAGGCGTGCGCGATGTGCGGCCACCTCTCAGCGCCGCGCCTACAAAGGCAGAGCTGTGGTTCGCCCACCCTGTCCCGGCAGTAGTCGCGCTCGTGCTGAAGCCTGTCCCAAGACCTAGCTTAGCCCAATCAGCTCCGCGTACTCCGGAGTGGGTCCTTCGGGCAGCCGGATCTCCACGATGAGCCCGGAAGGGGTAGCATTCGCGGCGTGGACGGTCCCACCATGAATCCGCACTGCACGCTCCGTGATCGCGAGACCGAGGCCGAAGCCGACGTCCGTCCCGCCTCCGCCGGGGTCCGCTCGGTGGAACGGATGGAATAGCTTCCCCAGGTCTTCTTCCGGGACTCCCGGGCCATGATCCCGGACGCGAATCACGACGCAGCGCCGTGCCCCGATCGCTTCACGAGCGGCAGACAGCGAGACGCAATGGCCAGGTTGGGTAAAGCGAATGGCGTTCCGGACGACATTCTCCAAGGCGCTCGCGAGGAGGCTGGGCACCCCCTGAACGATGATGCCGTCGGGGATTTGGGCATCAATCCACTTCCCTGATCCGCGGGCCTCGTAGTCAGCATCGGATGCTACAGCACGTGCTAGCTTCGACAGATCCACGGGAATTAACGCGGCGGGCGTCGCGTCTGCTTCTAGTCGGCTCAGCATGAGGAGTCGACCAATCAGAACGTTCAGCCGGGCCGCCTCCCGCTCGATTCGATCGAGTGCTTCACCCTGTCCTTCTGCCCCGTTCTGGCGCGCCAGGCCGAGCGCCACATGGAGGCGGGCGAGCGGGGACCGGAGTTCGTGGGACACGTCGAGCAGCAACTGGCGTTGGGCTTCCACCAGGGATTCGATCCGATCCGCCATGATGTCGAAGTCGCGCCCAAGCTCCACGAGCTCGTCACCACTGGATGTCGCCGGGTTGCCCGATCGCGCCGACAGATCTCCACGGGCCAGAGCACGAACCGCCCGCCTGAGGCGGACGACGGGTGAAGTGATGTGCCATGACAGGACTAGGCTAAACACACCGCCGATCACCACCACAGTGATCACGATCGGCCATTGAGCGCCCGGAGGCATCAGCAGGAGCATTGGCGCGCGTTCGGGCACTGGCGTGAGGAGTACGAACCGAGTGCCGTTTCGTGCCCGGACCGGGCGAGCAATAACGCGGACTCGGCGGTCTTTCAGAAGAACCTCCGGCTCTCCGGTCCCCAGGGCACCTCGGGCGACCGAAGCCCAGTCAGAGGGGATCGCTCGTCCCAGCACGTCGTGACCGGTGGAGTCTACGAGATAGGCGGGAAACGCCGGGGTGCTTCCCGGTCGTCTCGACATGAATCGGGACAATCCGACAGCCCCGGAATCGACGTAGGCGTTGGCAGCGCCGTCGCCGAGAAAGGCAATCGGGCCACCTGGGTCGTGTCCTGGCATTGTCGATCTGGAGGCCGTCCGGATCACGGACGCGGATATCACGAGGAGTGCGATCACAAGCCAGAATCCGACGAATATCTTCAGAAAGAGCGTGCGCATGCTGAGTTCAGAATCGGGATCGAGAACCCGTCCTCGATGGAACGAAGAGGTACCCCGTGCTTCGGACCGTCTTGATCCGTTCCCCGCCGCCGGGAGCGTGCCCCAGCTTCCTCCTGAGGTTGCTGACGTGCATGTCTAGGCTTCGATCGAGGGGACTGAAAGGACGGCCAAGAACAGAGCGGGAGAGTTCCTCTCGACCAACCGTTCGCCCCGCTGCGGCCAGCAACACCCGGAGTAGATCGAACTCCACCGTGGTGAGTGGAACCTCGTCCGCCCCTCGATGCAGAGTCCTGGAGCGCCTGTCGAGCACCAGCTCATCGGCTCGATACGTCTCGGGACTATCGCCCCCTCCGTCGACCCTTCGTCGCAGGATCGCGCGAATTCTCGCGACGAGCTCCCGTGGGTTGAACGGCTTCGGAAGGTAGTCATCGGCACCGAGCTCTAGCCCGACGATCCGGTCGACGTCCTCGCCTCGCGCGGTCAACATGAGGACCGGCACGTCGGAGACTCGGCGGAGTCGCCGGAGAACCTCGAATCCTCCCATCCCGGGCAGGGCAACGTCCAGGAGGACCAGGGAAACCCCCTCGGTCTCAGCCTCGTGGAGTCCCTTCTCCCCGTCATGGAGCGCGCACAACTCGAACCCCTCGTTGCCCAGATAGCGGCACATCAACTCACAGAGCTCCCTGTCGTCATCCACGAGGAGGATTCGGTCGGCATGAAGATTTCCGAAGGAACTGGGGGCTTCGTCTCGATCCACGAGAGAATTGTATCGCGCCAATCGGCGGCGCTCGGTAAAGAAATGTAAAGCCATTCCTCCGTACGCTGACAAACACCTCGCATATCTTGACCGATTCCATCGAGTCATTCTGGGCACACTAGTGTACCCGTTAAGTGTCGCTCGCGCGGTTCCCCCTCCGAGCGAGTCGGCCGTCCGGTCCGGGAAGCGCACCGGCGGGCCACAACGCGGGCGGCACCACAGGGCCGAGGCGGCAGCTTCGTCGACTGTCTTCGAAGCTGCCGCCTCAAGGAGGACTCATGAATCTCGGGATACGTGGACGCAGGTATTGGTTGTACGGCGTGGCTTTGATCCTGTTCGTGGCGACGCCAGTCAGGGAGTCCTACGCGGGGAGGGAGGAAGGGCGCACCGAACTTGCAGGAACTTGGAAGCTCGACGCCGCGCGCAGCGAGGATCCACAGAAGAGACTGGATGCCGCCATGCACGAGATGATGGGAGCGCGACCGCGCATGGGCGGCATGGGCCGTGGTGGCGGAGGTGGCTTTCCGGGTGGGGGTGGCGGCTTCCCGGGTGGCGGCCCAGGAGGGTCTCCGGGCGGGAGGGGTGGGAGGCGAGGAGGCGGTGGCGAGGATCGCCAGGCAAGAATGGAGGAACTCAAGAAGAGCCTGGAGTCGCCCAAGATCGTCGCGATCAACGTCCTGCCGGGCGAGGTTCGCATCCAGGAGGACAACAAGCCGATTCGCTCGGTTCCGACCGACGGCAAGAAACGTGAGACAGAGAACAACGGGACCTCGGCCGAGCACAAGGCCGAATGGAAGAAGGGGATTCTAGTGTACGAGCTGAAGACCCTGGCGGAGCGGTCGACCAAACGAACGGAACGCTATGAGGTCAGCTCGGACGGAACGGAGCTGACGGTTACGTTTGAGATCGATTCGACCGGGCCCATGCCGGATCTCTCGATTCACCGCGTGTACGTTCGAGGAGAGAGCGGGCCGGCGGGTGATGCCCCGGCGGTCGTGGATCCACAATCCCAAGATTGAGGCAATTCGATCGCAGCCTGGCTCGATCGTCTTCCTCGAAGTCATGGGTCAAACGAGACTCGGATCGCAACGCGTGGGTCATCTCCTGGGGCCTGACCCTGGCGCTCCACCTGGCAGGGTTCCTGGGCCTTCCTGGTCTTCGGCTGTCCGCCCCAGCTCCAGTCGCGATCCGCAGACCCGAACCGATTCGACTCGTGTTCAAGGGCTCCAGACCCGAGACGCGCGGGGCAGAGAGGCCGCGTCTCTTCTCCGAGCAGCCGCCCGACCGTGCGGACGCGGCGCCTGAGGTGCCGGACTTCCTGAGCAACGTGACGAGCCGCGCTCGCGACCTCGTGCCCGGAGGGGACGGCGCACTTCCGCGGATGGAGGGTGACGGCGATGCGCCGATGGTGAAGCTCGAATCAAGCGGAAATCCCTCGTCCCCATTGTCAATGACTCCGCAGTTGACCCAGCCTCTGATTCCCCAGTCGGCGGAGGTCTATCCTGGGAGCGGCCCCGCTCCGCAGCCCCAGACTGAAACCAGTGAAGACAGGGCGACCTCGCCGAAACCGCAAGAGCCCGATCTTCCACGACCAATGAGTGATGTTGCTTTTCTGGGAACCGCGCGCTCAGCGGGGAACTCCGACATCGATCAACCGGCGATGGACAGGCCCCACGGAAACGCCGAACTCACCGGCGAGGTGAGCCTCAATACCACCGCCTGGAACTACGCCCCGTGGCTCCAGCGCTTCGGTCGCAACGTCATGCGGTGGTGGATTGCCCCTCCGGCTTACTACATGGGGATCCTCAAGGAGGGGGGCTGGGCCGTTGTGGAGCTCGAGATTTCGCGATCGGGCAAGGTGCTACGCCACGAACTTCTTGAGGAGCACGGGCACCCGTCATTGATTCGCGCCGCGGAGGCTGCGTTGCACGCCCCGATCGAGCCCCTGCCGGCTGATTTCCCAGAGCCTGCACTGATCCTCCGGATCCGAATGGTCTACCCGAGAATCCGTCCCCGGTAACGCATCGGCGGCAGGGCCCCTGCGCGATCCAATGCGGCTGGGGTTGCCCCGTCCACTCATCGAATCGCAGGAGACGTGCCGCATGATGGATCTGATCGCAAAATCCGGCCCTGTCATCTATGCCCTCGCGCTCTGCAGCTTGATCGCCATGGTGGTCACGATCGAACGATTGATCGCCCTTCGCCGGAGCCAAGTCCTGCCGCAGCAGATCGTCGATCTCGTTGAATCCCTCGGACCTGGAAAGGACCTCAGCCTCGCTCTGGAGATTTGTCGCAGAAGCCCGGGCGTGCTGTCTGTGGTGATGCGGGCCGGTCTCGAGAACGCGGACCAGAAGTGGGAGGTCATGCGGGACGCCGTGATCGACGCCGGCCGACAGGGAACGCCCGCGATCGAACGGAACCTGTTTTGGCTACAAACGGTGGCGCAGGCGTCTCCACTACTGGGGCTGCTAGGCACCGTCTTCGGGATGATGCAGATGTTCACGTCGATCGCCCTCGCCGGACTCGGCGATCCTCAGGTGCTGTCTCAAGGAATCGGTCAAGCGATGCTGACAACGGCCGAGGGGCTGTGTATTGGCATCCCAGCACTCGTTGCATATAACTACCTCACGTCGCGAGCCGATCACTTGATCGCCGAGATCGAGACCCACGCTAGCCGCATGGTGGCACGGTTGCGTCCGGCGGAACCGAAGGAGGCGCTGTGAGCGGAATCGTGTTCGGTCGGCGGATACGTCGGAGGCACGTCGACCTCAACGTGACCTCCTTCGTCGACGTACTGTTCCTCCTACTCATCTTCTTCACGCTCACCAGCACGTTCAAGCGCGCCGGGGAGATCGCGCTCGATCTTCCCACGTCGTCCACGGCTGGCCCCGCCGGCTCCACAGCCCATTCGAAACCGTTGGAACTGGTTCTGACTGAGCACGGAACACTCCTCCTGGATGGCGCTCCCGCCACGTTCGACGGCCTGTTACCGAGGCTTCGCGCGGTCTCCCAGCGCCAACCCGACCGGGAGGTGATGATCGAGGCCGAGGCACGCGTGGCGCATGGCCAGGTCGTTCGCCTGCTTGACGCTGTTCGCGACGCGGGATTCAAAGGCGTGAGCATCGGAGTACACAGCGCCCGGCCCGCGGGCCGTACGCGTTAGAGGGCGATCTCGAACGTGCTTGAAGCTGCCCGGTGAAGCGCGACCACTTCGAACTCCGCACCCTCCAAGAGCATTCCTCGAGTTAACTGGCTGGGTTCGTTAGCGTTTTGGTAGGATGTGAATGCGCGCGCCGGGTCGCTCGTAATCGCGCGTAACCCTTTGTGCCCCCGTAGCTCAGACGGATAGAGCAGCGGTTTCCTAACGGCCTCCGCGCATTTCGGGCCACGATCGACAGCTCAAGCCAAGTCACTGGGAATAGCGCGAATACAGAGCCCCCGCGGGAGTTACGCCCGCGGGGGCTTCGATTTCGAGCGGACAGGAGAGGGTATGAGAGGACAGAGATTGGCGCTGAGTCCGTAGCCAAGTCGTAGCCACTCTCGTTCGGGTAAGCAGTGGGGAAAGGAGAGGAGATTCGGACACACCATGGAGCTTGCGGCCCGTCCCGCGTGGCGATGGGCCCTACTTTTGATCCATCGCATGTACGGGCCCGCGGGAGCATAGTCGAATCGTAGAAGCGGCCGATCTGCTAAAATTACGGGGACGCCGCCGCCGGGTGGCCAAGAGGCTCAAGTGAATCCTCGAATGATCCTACGAAGATGACTATCCCTAGACGAGCCCTGACATGTCTGCACGGACGCACCGCGTGGGCGATTGTTTTCCTACTGTTTCCGATTACTCCATGCTTTGGCGCAAGCCCGGTCATATCATTCGAATCGGCCTTCGAATCGTACTCGCTGCCGGCCAACCCTTCCTCGATCGCATCAGGCGACTTCGATCTCGATGGGCTAACAGACCTTGTCGCCGTCGGGGCGTCCTATTCACAATACCACCAACCGCAGTACGGCTTTCTCAGCGTCCTCCATGGCGGGCCGGCCGCGCGGTTTGGGGAACGCTCCGATCTCACCCTCGGACGTCAGCTGACAGAAGTCGTCGCAGGAGACTTTGACGGAGATGGCCGAATGGATGCGGCCGCCCTTGATCTACCGTCCACGCTCCAGATTTTTTGGAATGATGGCGCGGGAGGATTGAGGCCTGCCGCCCCAATCCTCCTCCAGGGATATGCGGTCTCATTGACAGCCGCGGACGCGAACCGTGACGGACGTATCGACTTGGCTGTGGGCGAGCACCAAGGCTATCCAAACCCACAACTGGACTACATCTCGATTTATTCATCGCGCGAGGACTCGACCTTTCAAACGTTAAGCATCGTCCCGACGGTCGGACGCGCTTACGCGCGCTTCGCCGATCTCAATGCTGACGGCCTCCCCGATCTCGTTGCGTCGTGTTCGCTGGACGGGGTCGTATCGACGTTCATCGGCGACGGGCAAGGACATTTCGAGCACAAGGACGATGCGGACGTGACGTATCGTCCCCAGCATGTTGCTATCGCGGACTTCAACGGGGATGGAAGAATGGATATCGCCGTTGGAAACCCGGATCTCGGTGACGTGAGTTTGCTGTTGGGGCTAGGTGATGGAACGGTTGAACCGCGCCGAGACAGCGCTCGAGGAATTGCGAATACCGGGCTCATTGCCGCGGATCTGAATGCGGATGGCCGGCCAGAGCTTATCGGCGCTCTATTCTCGCAGGCTAGCGGGATCACGACGACGACGGTCAGCGTGGATGGAGGGTTTGGCCAAACAGATCACTTCCTTTCTGGGCCAGCGTCGAACGGCTTGCTCGCCGGCGATTTTGACCACAATGGTGATATGGACGTGGCATGCATCCAAGGCAGGTCGCGAACCATCGCGATTCACATCGGAGACGGCTCGGGGCACTTCGGGACGCCAACCAGGTATGCCGCTGGAGGTCCAGCGACGGATGTTTCGCTAACCGACATCGACGAGGATGGGCGAACGGACGCGATCGCATCCGTGGGCTCACGGAATGTCGTGTCCATTTTTCATGGTTTGGGAGATGGCAGGTTGGGAGAGGCCACGTCTCTGGTCACCGGCGAGTGGCCCACTCACGTCGCAGTGGGGGATGTTGATCTCGACGGGCACTCGGACATCGCGACGGTCTACCAAGGCGACTATCTACAGGGCGCGGGGCTTTCATTGTTCAAGGGCCTCGGCGGCGGAGCATTCTCACCACCCGTTAATCGTTCGGTCGACCCGGGTCCCTGGTGGGTGGCGATCGGTGACGCGACTGCGGACGGCTTGCCCGACCTGGTGACCGCTCACGGTGATCTTTCGGGTATCTGCTTCTCGGCAGTTCCGCGCCCGACCGCGCACATCGCCGGGTCTGATTCGAAGATATCCGTGTTTGCGACTGGGCCGGGAGGGGAGCCTGGCCCTCCCATCACGCTGGATGCGGGTTTCGCCCTTCCTGCGGTGGCGATCGTTGACGTGAATCAGGACTCGCGCGCAGACATCGTGGCTGGCAATTGGAGGCAGGACGGTAAATCGGGGTCGGTCTTTGTGTTCATCTCCAAGGGAGGTGGAGACTTCCAACCTGCCCTCGAGGTCGCCCAGGGCGTCGCCCCGGAGGCACTTGCAGTCGCCGACCTCAATTCGGACGGCTGGATCGACATCATTACGGCGAATGCGAGCCTGTGTGGCTTTGAAGGGTCCGCCAGCGTCATTCTCGCGCGCGGCGACGGCACCTACTTCCAACCGGTCGAGTACCCGATCCCGGGATCGGCGTTCGGCGTGTCTGTCGGCGATCTCAGTGGGGATGGAATTCCGGACCTTGCCCTCGCGAGTGAGGCATCGAATTCGGTTTCAGTTCTTATCAACGATGGGACAGGGAAGTTCGGCGAGCGCTCTGACTTCGGATGCGGCGGAGGGCCTTTCGCCGTCGCGATTGGAGATCTCGACTTCGATGGCCGAAACGACCTTGTGTGCGCGAATGCCTACACCCAGGACATCTCGGTACTTCTGAATCAGACGGGGAGTCCGTCAATCACTCGGGCGAGGGCATTTGCGGAACCGGATTCGCGATCCATCCCAGTCGGAGAGCATGGCCCCGACCTGTGCATTCGTGTCGAGTTGCCGAGTGAATCAGGAGTTCCCGCGGATATTGATATCCCGAGCATCCGGCTCTCGCTGCCCGCAGCATCAGTCGAGCCGGCGATCCCGTACAAGTGGCGACCCGTTGCCGATTCGGATCACAATGGCGTACCCGAGATGGGGTTTTGCTTCAAGGGGCACGACGTTTTCGAGCTGCTGGCCCACTTCACGGGAAAGCGAGAGGTCCACGCGCTCGTGACGGGCCGGTTGATTGATGGCCGGGGGCTACGAGCGGATCTGGAATTCCAGGCTGTGGGCATAGGCAGACGGCTTTCTGCAACGGTATCACCCAACCCGCTGAACCCCGCTGGGGTGCTCTCATTCGAGATGGATCGGCCGGGCCCCGCCTTGGTCCGGATCTTTTCGGTAACGGGCCGTCTCGTTCGGGTCATGCTAGACGCTGACAACGTGCCCGCAGGCCAGCATACCATCCGAATCGACGGCCTCGGAGGGCACGGCGAGTCGCTCGCGACTGGGATCTACTTCTACAGCGTTGAAGCTGCGGGAGCCAAGGTGCGAGGTCGATTCGCCGTTCTGAAGTGATGCTGGGTCAAACGGGCGCCCCTGCGAAAGTCATGCGGAGAAAAACGTGGAACGCTTCGTGAGGGTCATGCTTGCCTTCTTCCTTGGCGCAGCGGTCGGTTGCAGCGACGAGGGAAGCGTCGTCAAGCCGCCAGCCGATCATCCCCCTGTGATCAGTGGCCCCGACTCCGTCTCGGCGGCCACAGGGGAGAACGTGCACATCGACTACACCCTGGCAGATTCCGACGGAGACCGCATCTCGAGAGTTGACGCAGAAGGAGCATGGTCGGCCGTGACGCTCGGCGGAACGCCTCAGCACGCCTCGGTCGATTGGGTAGCGTGCAAGGAAGGCTCGTACTCTGTTACCGTCACGGCAACTTCAGGTGATCCGCCGATCACGGGCTCCACGACGACCACGATCACAGTGGCCGGCCAGGCGGATAACTACATCGACATCTTCAGCGGGTCGTTCCAGCCCGACACTCTGTTCATCCCGGACGGCGAAACCGTCGCGTGGAGGAACGGCGACTCGGTGTCGCACGTTATCGAGATGGATAACTATGCCTTCGTGACCCGCTGGATGCGTCCCGGATGCGAGAGCCGCCCTTTCATGCCTCGCGCGGGGATCCTTCCCACAATTCACCTCTACACTTGCGAGCAGCATCCGGGCGAGGCGGGCGTCGTGATCGTGCGGCCGTGATGTGAGCGACAAACGGATCCCCGAAGGCGGGATCATCATCGACGCCGCGCCTGGAAGCGAGATGCTCTGCCCCCGGTTTCGTGAGACACCCGGTGTCCTAAGTTGACCTCTGTTCCC
>ERZ1292633.5526-Hain-H41-02um-R1-5526-length-11382-cov-5_pt1 | contig 11382 bp, 8 predicted proteins | sample MGYA00564406_ERZ1292633 | MGnify/ENA primary metagenome ERZ1292633 (study PRJEB36523, sample SAMEA6512639) | groundwater metagenome | collected 2019-01-08 | study: AquaDiva: Metagenomics assemblies of 32 groundwater samples
TTTCATAACACCTGTATTTTAATACAAGTGTTGCAATTGATTGTTGAACTGGGGCAAGTTTTACTTGCAATCATAAGTGTTTTGTGCTAGGAATTTACTCAGAAACTTTGATAGTTCGGCTATTGTTCAATAGCCTTTGACATTATAAAAACCTTAAAACAAAGGAGGAAGACTGTGATTAATGATTTTCAAGTAGCAGGTGGAAGCATTATCGGAACTGAACATGTCAGAACGGGCAAAAACAACCACGATGATTTCTTTTGGGATAAAAACGGAAAGATATTAATTGGGTTAGCTTGCGATGGATGCGGCAGTGGTAAACACAGTGAGGTTGGATCGAAAATCGGTTCAAGATTAATTGCAAATTCTTTTCTTCGTTTATGCAAGCTTGAAGCCTCCGTTCCTTGGGAAAGGATTAGGCAGGATGTAATAGCTCAAATTCAAATTTTGGCTAGTGCGATGGGGGGAAGTCTTACTCAAACGATAAATGATTATTTTTTGTTTACTGTTGTGGGCGCTTTAATCACTTCTCAAACATCGTATCTTTTTTCGATTGGCGACGGTCTTATCGCTGTTAATGGAGAGATTGTGAGGGTCGGACCGTTTGCTAACAACACTCCGCCATATTTGGCATATGAGCTTGTTAGCTCATCTATCGATCGAGACTTACTCAAGTTTCATGTCCATAAGAATATTGAAACAAAAAAAGTTCAATCAATTTTGATTGGAACGGACGGCGTTTTTGATCTCGAAAATTCAGAAGAAAGAAAAATTCCAGGCAAGGAAGATTTAGTTGGCCCTATCAGCCAATTTTGGCAAGATAAACGCTACTACAATAATCCTGACATGATTCGCCGATCCCTTTCTCTGATTAATCGCTGTGTTACTCGGATTCCAAAAGGAGAAGATGGTTCACTGAAAATTCAGCATGAAAATGGCCTATTGCCAGATGACACCACTATAGTAGCGATTCGGCGCATACCACTTAACCATGACACTGAAAAAGGAGATTGACTATGGATGTTTATTTAAACCAAAAACAAATACGCCTTGACCCGTCTCAATCTATTGGGAAAGGCGGAGAAGCGGATGTATACGATCTTCAAAATGGCAATGTAGTTAAAATCTTCAAACAGCCAGATCACCCTGACTTAAATGGGTTGCCACACGAGCAAAAAGCCGCAGAAAATCGTCTCGCGACTCATCAAAAAAAGCTGCCGGCATTTCCGCGCGGATTACCGCCCAATGTAGTGTGCCCAATTGAATTGGCGACGAATAAAATCGGTAAAAAAATCGTCGGTTATACCATGCATTTTCTTAAGGGAAAAGAAGTTCTCTTGCGATATTCAGATAGGTCTTTCCGACAAGCGGGTATTTCTAACGAATCTGTTGTGCGAATTTTCAAAAGTTTGCACCAAACAGTTCTTGGGTTGCATAAATTAAATGTTGTTATAGGAGACTTTAACGACTTAAATGTGCTGACGGACTCCAAAGATGCATTCCTAATTGACGCCGACAGTTTCCAATTTAGCAGTTTCTTCTGTCAAGTTTTCACGGACAGATTTGTGGATCCATTGCTTTGCGACCAAAATTCTCAGAACTTAATGCTTATAAAACCGCATAATGTTAACTCTGATTGGTACGCTTTTGGGATCATGTTGATGCAAAGTCTGTTATTCGTGGGTCCTTATGGAGGGATTTACAAGCCAAAAGATAAAGGAAAGAAAATTTCGCACAATGCCAGGCCACTGCATAGAATTACAGTTTTTGATTCGGAAGTGCATTATCCAAAACCAGCCACGCCATATGGAGTTTTGCCTGATGATTTGTTGAATTTTTTCTACGCAGTCTTTGTGAAAGATAAGAGGGAAGATTTTCCAAACAAATTATTGGAAGAGATAAAATGGACGAAGTGTCCTGCTTGCAAAACCGAACACGCTAGAAATATTTGCCCGAATTGCACGCAAATAGCTCCAGCGGCTATAAAAGAGGTAACAGAGATAAGAGGAACTGTAACGGCAACGCGCTTTTTCCAAACTCATGGAACTATTCTTTTTGCCTCTTACCAAAACGGCAAATTGCGGTGGCTCTATAATGAGCATGGGAAATTTCGTCGAGAAGGAGATGTTGTTGTTACTGAGGGAGATTCAGATCCCCAAATGAGATTTCGGATAAGTTTGAATTTAACGCTGATTGCAAAAAATGGGCAAATGATTGTTTTGTCTCAAGGCAAAGAGCCACACCGTATCAGTGTTGATAGTTTTCGAAACTTACCGATCTTTGATGCCAATGAGAATTACTACTACTGGACCAATGGCGGACAACTTTTGCGAAGCGATAAGCTTGGGTCGGAGTATGTGGGAGATGTGTTGTCTAAGCAGACTCTATTTTGGGTCGGACCAGAATTCGGTTTCGGTTTTTATCGAGCTGGAAACCTGAATGTGGCTTTCGTCTTTGACGCAAAAAGAAGAGGTATTAATGACAATGTTAAAATCCCTCCGATACGAGGCCAGTTGGTTGATTCAACATGTGTGTTTTCTAAAACGCATTGTTGGTTTTTTTTCTCCGTTAATAATGGAGGCAAGATAATCAATCAATGCGCGGTAATTAAGCCGGACGGAACAGTAGAAGCGATTGCGGAAGCCGAGGAAGGAGACGGGAGTTGGCTTTCTGTTCTGCGCGGTAAATGCGCGGCTGGTAATTTTGCCTTAGCATCAACAGATGATGGTATTGTAAGAGTGGAAACAAACAGCGGAAAAATAATAGAAACTAGAAAGTTTCCTGACACCGAACCGTTTGTTGATTCAAGTTCATATTTGTTTCCAGGCAATGACGGGATTTATGTTGTCAGCAGAAAAGAAATCCGTCTTCTGAAGATTAACTAGTTAATTCACATTTAAAACACAAAGGAGGTGAAAATAAAAAAGAATAAAGTTTTTCTGCAAAGTACGACAAGAGCGAGATAAGCGAGATGGTTGTAACTTTTATTTTTAACATTCATTTTTAGGAGGAGAAGTCAAAAATGAAGCAATTACCAATTCCTAAACATTTTAATCCTAAAAAAGTTGGAAAAGTGTGGAGAGTCCCTTATCAGGATTTGGCTATTGGGGCGGAAGAGTGGGCAAAGAAACACAATATTCATCATGCCGCCAAAGACAAAAGGCGCATAAGTCTGATGATCATTGATGCTCAAAACACCTTTTGCATTCCAGGCTTTGAATTATTTGTTGGCGGTCAATCCGGCACGGGAGCAGTTGATGATAATACCCGACTTTCCCAATTTATCTACAGAGAGATGGGAAATATCACCGAAATTGATCCGACAATGGATACTCATACCGCTATGCAGATATTTCACCCGATATTTTGGGTGAATGACAAGGGGGAGCATCCAATTGGGGCAGTGACAATAATTAATGTTGAGGATGTAAAGCGAGGCGTATGGAAAGTGAACCCCGCCATTGCCAAAAGTGTGGCTGGCGGTAACTATACTGGATTGCAACGTCATGCTCTGCATTACGTTCAGAAACTGTCAGACGACGGAAAATATCCGCTTATTGTGTGGCCTTATCACGCAATGCTTGGTGGTATTGGGCATGCCCTCGTGTCTTCAGTAGAGGAAGCAGTTTTCTTTCACAACATTGCAAGACACAGTCAGACTAATTTCGAGGTCAAAGGAGGCAATCCTTTGACAGAGAATTATTCCGTACTTAGACCGGAGGTGCTTGAAGGTGCGGACAAAAGACCTATTGCTCAAAAGAATGTTCGCTTCATCAAAAGATTGTTGGAATCAGATTATGTGATTATCGCAGGTCAAGCAAAAAGCCACTGTGTGGCATGGACGATCGCTGATCTTCTAAATGAGATTAATACCGTTGACACGAAGTTGACAAAAAAAGTCTATCTTATGGAAGATTGCACCAGTTCAGTTGTCGTCCCGGGTGTTATCAATTTTACAACGCAGGGGGATGTCGCTTTCAAGCGGTTTGCGGATGCAGGAATGAATGTTGTGAAGTCAACAGACCCCATAGATTCATGGCCGGGAATAAAGTAACTTGTTATTTTACATCGATCAAATCTTTAACAGGAGGATGTGTGATGAGTAGTAAGGGAGTAAAAGATTTATTTTCTACGACCCACGAAGAAGGGACTATCTCGGATGAGTCTTTGCGAGTACTAGAAGTAGTTGATGTCGGGGCAAACATCCAAGCCAGCTTGGGAATCGGCACCGACGAAGTTACTGCTAGTGAGGTTGTATTGGTAACTATGATGCCGGATGATTCCGGGTCAATTCGCTTCTCCGGCAATACAGAAGCGGTTCGCGATGGTCACAACGCAGTGCTTGGAGCGTTATCCGCAAGTAAACAAAATAATGGGATACTTGCTCATACTCGTTATCTGAATGGGAAAGTGCTATTCGCATACCGCCCGCTTAGTCAAGCGGACATGATGGATAGCAAAAACTATAACCCACAAGGGGATACTCCTCTCTATGATCAAGCAGTAGTTTTGCTTGGAACAGTTTTGGCAAAAACCCAGGAATTTTCTGATAACGGAGTGCCTGTCCGTACCGTAACATTGATAATCACGGACGGCGCTGACACATCTTCAGAAAATGCAACTGCGGATATGGTTAAATCCCTCGTTGATGATATGTATAGAAACGAAAATCATATCATTGCCGGAATGGGAATAAGTGACGGAAACACGGATTTCAAAAAAGTATTTAGAGAGATGGGAATTCGGGACGAATGGATTCTCACTCCGGTAAATAACCCGAGTGAAATTCGCAAGGCCTTTATGGTGTTCAGCCAATCCGCTGTCAGGGCAAGTCAAAATGCCGACTCGTTCAGCAAGACTTCATTGGGCGGATTTGGTTCTTAGTTTGTTAATTTAAGGAGTTCTTTTAAGAAGTAGCCCCCGCTAAATATAGTTATGTTCAACTGTATTTAAATAAGCGAGGGGCTATATTTTTTTTCAATAAAATTAATCCATTTTATAATCAAGTTAATATAGAAAATGCAAAAATGTTTTGGATGCGACTAAACTTAAGACCTCGCTTAATTTCCGCCCAGTTTTAAGTTCTAAACATATCCAATAATGGGGATCGAAGACCTTTGATAGTTTTTCTGAAGTGTCTCCACGAACAGAAAACAGAAAAGGTGTACAGTTCTCGTAGAGAAAGATTCCCTACTCCAGACAGAAAATTTATTAATAAAGGTACCTGACCCCCTTTTCTCTCAAATTTTGCGTTTTAAGCCCTCTAAATTCAAAAAACAATATATGCCTCATTTTGGCACTTTTTGCTCCAAACGAACCTTATAAAATAAGGGTTAAATAGGACATTTTTGGAAGGTCGGACAATAAAAAGTTAAGAAAAGTGATATAATCCGTTTATGAGTAATTTTTTTGGAGAAGAAAGCATCACGCTTGAAAAAGCAATTAAAAAATACAGACTTTCGAAAACTTTCATTCTTAAACTTATTAAAAGCAAATATATTTATGCCACTGATTTAACTAATTATGGAGGTGGGATAATGATTGATTGGGAGGGTCAGCAAAGATTAAGAGTTCTTTCAGAACACCCAGAATATAAAAAGAAAGTCTTGGATTTTAACCCTTCATCCTATTACGACTATTGTCCTGAGATAATTGAATATCATCCTTTTCACGATTTCATTGATAGGTATTGTTGGTTAATTAAATTATTTTATGCAGATAAGGAAGATATTAAGAAAAGAAAGTATAGGCTAGATACTTTGTTTCAAAATTTTCTCATTAAAAGTAATTTTTCCTTAGATAAGTTATCACAAATAATTGGAAATGGCGGAAATAACGAAAGACTTATTTTCCATTTACAAAAGGGTTGGTATAATGAATTAGTTAGGAGTATTCCTCTTAGTGAAAATTACTTACAAATAGGTACAAAAGCGAGGGGGTCTATTGCCGATGCCACTTCTGTATCTTGGAATATCACACAAACTTATTATTCTATCTACGAATACATCAACTCTTTAGACTTTTTATTTTTTGAACAATTAAATACAACTCAACACAGAAAACCAACCAACATTTTTAATAATTCTGTTCTAAATAAACTAAAAAAGGGAATTTTATTTTACCCGTTTTTTCTTTCTTCTAAGAATACCAAGTCGAAAAAATATCCCAAACATACTGATTTTGTTTATGCAAAATATCCCAGAGATTCATCTAAAAATATCCAAGATGTAAATAAGGATGTCGTTAAAGCTCTTAAATCAATCTCAAAAGCAAATAAAGGAAGTCCGGTTTCTCTAGTTGATTTTCTTTATGATTTTAGAGTTTGGGCAAACTATACTGGAATGCAAACTATCACTAAGTTGGAAAATGGATATTTACTTGAATATCTTTATAAGAATTTAGGAATCCTTAATTTCTTTATTGGCGGAATTAGTGAACTTTCAGCGATTGCAAAATTAGGCGAAAAAGAGTATTTGAAAGTATTCAATACCTTTGTTGAAGACTATGTATTAAAACAGTCTCATTTTGAGAAAAATATCTTATTGATACCGATTTTTATTCGTCATAGAATTTATAATCATTTGGGAATAATTTCTACTAATCTTTCTTTTTTATCTTCTGTATACAAAGACCCAGTAAAACTAATTACTCCTGTTTCTAAAAACAAGGTAATTACAAAAAACAAAAGTGGCGAAATAATAGGATTGGTTGATAAACTTTCAAAAATGTCCATAAAGGATATAGCCCAATTTATAATTGATGATTGGAGTAAAACAGATAAAGTACCTAAAAATTACTTAGAACCAATGCTTAAAATTAAAACACTAAATGAAATGTATGGGGCAGATACAGCTTACTCAGTTGTAGTTTATTTTCTTTCAAACGCCTCTAGATGGAAGGGATTTAACGCAAAAGTAACCAAGCAATACTTAAAAACACTTCTCGAAGAGTACCGTAAGCACAATTCCTAAAGACGAAAGGAAGATTGTTTGTAGTCGGGGGGTACTATTTACTGTCCTTTTCCCTACTTTTCTTCTATAATAGCTTTACGAACATCATCCCATGTGCGGAGCTCGCAAAAATCTTATGTCGTCAGAAATGACGGCCTTTGATTTTTTGAGCTACGGGAAGAAAGCGCTGGGAGCGCTTTCGAGTAGGGATCGAAGACCTTTGATAGCTTTTCTGAAGTCCCTCCCCAGTTTTAAGTTTTAGAAATATCTAGAATCTAAAACTGGGGAGGGGCGAACAGAAAACAGAAAAGGTGTACAGTTCTCGTAGAGAAAGATTCCCTACTCCCGAAGCAATTATTAATCCTTACCTGCCATGGTATTTTTTGTTGCGCGCTTTCCGAACAAGAACAAGAATTTCATGATATGATGTACCAAGTTTCGTTCTTTACATAAGAAAACAAACACTTTTTCCAATAGGAGGAATAAATGTCAAATCAAAAAAAGCGAACGAAAGTCCTAATGATATATCCGGAGTTTCCGGTGTCATTTTGGGATTATAAAGAAGCGATAAAGATGCTTGGTTTGGGCGCAACTATGCCCCCGACTTGTCTCGCCACGGTAGCCGCAATGTTACCGGTTGAAAATTTTGAGGTTTTACCAATCATTGACCTCAACTTGGAACCACTTTTGGATAAACATCTTGAACAAGCTGATTTAGTTATGCTATCGGCGATGATTGCCCAAAAGAAATCACTGCGTGAAATTATCGTTCGAGTCAAACTTTTCGGAAAGCCGGTCGTAGTCGGCGGTCCTTACGCGACTTCGTATCGCGACAGTGTCGCGAATATGGGTGCTGATTACCTTGTCCTCAACGAAGCGGAAACGACACTCTTGCCGTTCATTCATGACTGGCTCACTGGTCGAGCTAAGTCGATTTACGATGAACATTCCGTTCGTTCCTACCCTTCCACAGTTACCCTGACCAATGAAGGAAAACCGATAATTACAAATACGCCGATTCCGCGTTGGGACTTGCTCAAGCTTAAGAGATACGCATCAATGTCAGTGCAATTTTCGCGGGGGTGTCCCTTTAATTGTGAATTCTGCGACATAACTTCACTTTATGGACACATTCCTCGAGCAAAGACACCGACTCAATTGATCGGAGAAATTGATGCGATTCGGCGACTCGGCTGGCGCGGTTCCGTCTTCATCGTTGACGACAATTTTATTGGCAATCGAAACGCTGTGCGAGAGTTCTTGCCGGTACTTATTGAGTGGCAGAAAAAACACGGCTATCCTTTTTCATTTTTTACTGAAGCCAGTGTGGACTTGGCCAATGAGGATTTGAGCGACATTCTGAAAAACATGGTTGAAGCCGGATTTGAGGAGGTCTTCTGCGGTCTTGAATCACCTTATCCTGAAGTGCTAGCCGAGATGGGCAAAAAACAGAACCGTGGCAATGTTGAGGAAAAAATTCTGAAACTGCAGCAAGCCGGTTTGGAAGTAACTGCCGGATTTATTATCGGCAGTGACAATGATCGCTCGACTGTGTTTAATGACACTTTAGAATTTATCAATCGCACCGGTGTTGTTACTGCCATGACAGGTCTTTTAACGGCACTCAAAGGAACCTCTCTGTATAAGCGTTTACAGGCCTGAGGCCGGTTACGAGCAGAGTCTTCCGGTAATAACACTCATCAACTTTCTCTGAATTTTGAACCGATACTTGATGAAGGTTTTTTGATTAACGGTTATATCGATTTGCTCGATCGCGTGTTCTCATCAAGAAATTATTATGACCGTTGTCGCACGTTAAGACGGCGGTTGGGTCATTTTCACCGTTCTGTTCCGCTTAATCGTTCCCGCATCTCGGCGGCGTTGCAAATTTTCTATCGCAACATAGTAAAGCGTCCAGATTGGGAATTTATCAGGTTCATGTTTGGCACCTTATTCACATCGCCGCGAAATATGCCTGTCGCGATTAAACAAGCCGTAAAGCTCGCTCACTTTCAGGGAATTACCCGACAGACTGTCCGCGTTCATCGTTACGCAAAACATGTGGCGACATTAACCGCGCTCTTTCAAAAACAAGTAGCCGAACTGCGCGGAGATGTTAATAAACGATTGCGTGGTCTGTCCCGACTTGAACGACGCGCCATTCAAAAGATTACTAGGATGTATAAATCTCTTGACCCTGACTTTCGCGCCGGCGCGAAAAAATCGTTGGAACATTATCACCAACATTTCATCGCCTGCGCCAATCAGTATCGTCAAAATTGGCAAAGTTTAATAAAAACCCGCTGAATGTGTTGAATTTATTTTTTAGGTCTCATCTGTTCCAACAAGATGGGACCTTTTCTTTGAACGAAAAAACAGAATATTGTTAAAAATTTAACCGAGAGTAAAATGAAAATATGAATAAATTAACTCCGGAAGAAAAAAGAGTGATAATTGACAAGGGTACGGAAGCCCCGTTTATGGGCGAGTATGTCAACACTAAAGAGACTGGCGTGTATGTCTGCCGACAGTGCGGAGCGCCACTTTATAATTCCAACGACAAATTTGAATCTTCTTGCGGATGGCCGAGTTTTGATGCCGAAATAGATGGCGCTGTTCATAAAAGCATGGATGCGGACGGCATTAGGACAGAAATCACTTGCGCAAAATGCGGCGGACATTTGGGACATTTGTTTACGGACGAAAAATTAACATATAAAAATATTCGTCACTGTGTCAATTCAATATCAATGCGGTTTATCCCCGGAAAAACAATTTTATGATTAAGAAAATAATATTGGCGGGTGGCTGTTTTTGGGGTTTGCAGGAGCTTATGCGAAAACAGTCCGGGGTAGTGAAAACGCGTGTGGGCTACACCGGTGGAAATATTGAAAATCCCACTTACGAAAACCACGAAGGGCACGCGGAAGCGATGGAGATTGAATATGATGCCGAAAAAACTTCCTACAAAAAATTGCTTGATTTTTTCTTTCAAATACACAATCCCACGACTTTAAACCAACAAGGCAATGATATTGGCGCGTCTTATCGTTCGGCGATTTTTTATGGCAACGAGGGAGAAAAAAAGGAGGCTGAAAATTTTATAGATATTGTCAATAAATCCGGTCGTTGGAAAAGTCTCGTAGTTACAACTTTGGAACCTTTGAAAACATTTTATCCAGCGGAAGACTATCATCAGGATTATTTGCAGAAAAACCTGAAGGGATATACTTGCCACGCCATATGGTTTGATAGCTACCTATGATTAACAACAATTTTAATTGGACTTGCAGACCCCGTTTTTCTGTGATCCTCGCGTGGCGCAGTATCCAGCATTAAGTCTTTTTATGGTCTGGATTCCGTTGGAATTTACCCAATTGCTGTCCCGACAAAAATGATGCGAGGAATGAAATAACAATGGCTCGTGTACCGTAGTACACGAGCCATTCAGCCATTCGACTAATTGAAATTAATCAACGAGTTTCCATGAAAGCAAAGTCCCTCCTTTGAAAACTTGAACGGGGCCGATTTTCTCCGGGACACGATGGGGAAAGCGTCTGATCGTCATCATCTCCGAGTTTACTTCCATGCCGTAGAAATTGAGAAAATTCTCCGAGAGAAATGGGCCAAGGTGCTCCAAGGCATTATCTTCATCAAAAACTGTCGTATAAAGCTCGACCGCATTCGGCGCGGTAAATATGCCGGCGGCGCAACCGTAGCAGCGCGACTTAGCTTCTTCGTCATGAGGCGCGGAATCCGTTCCGGCACCGAAGCGGCGATTTCCCGAAGTCACATATCTGCGAACTTTTCGCCGATGATTTTCGTGCTTTGGTACCGGCTTGCAATAATAACCAGGGTTCATTCCGTCCCAAAACATAGCGTTGCGATTGATCATCAGGTGATGAGCGGTCACAGTCGCCTGAATATTGTGGTTGACCTCCGCGACGAATTCGGCCGCCCGTCCGTCAGTTATGTGTTCAAACACAATCGGCAGTTCGGGGAATTCCTTGAGTAAAGGATCTAGGTCGCGCTCAACTGAAACGATCTCGCGATCGAATTCATCGACTCCTTCTCCGACCGCCTCAAAATGTCCGAGAAGCGGAATGCCTTTTCTCTCCATTGCTTCAAACACGGGATAACGCCCTAGAAGATTCTTGACGCCATGCTGTGAGCCCGTCGTTCCTCCCTGGCTCTTTTGATTGGCCATATAGAGTTTGACGGCACACCAAGCGCCTGTTGTGAATCCGCACACGACTTCTTCGGGACTGATTTCATCTGTCAGATAGAGCGTCATGCGGGGCTTGAAGTCGTTGCCCGTCGGAATGAGCGATGTGATTCGCTTCCGATACGCCACGGCCTTTGCGATCGTTGATATTTCGTTCGGATGTTTTAAATTGCCCATTATAACCGCTCCGGTGGCATGTTGTTTCAG
>ERZ1292633.5527-Hain-H41-02um-R1-5527-length-11381-cov-10_pt1 | contig 11381 bp, 10 predicted proteins | sample MGYA00564406_ERZ1292633 | MGnify/ENA primary metagenome ERZ1292633 (study PRJEB36523, sample SAMEA6512639) | groundwater metagenome | collected 2019-01-08 | study: AquaDiva: Metagenomics assemblies of 32 groundwater samples
CCCTGCGCCGCTGCCAGTCGATACCACTTGAGCGCTTCCGCATAGTCCTGCGCGATGCCTCGCCCGCTGTCATACATCACGCCGAGATTGCCTTGCGCAAGCGCATTCCCCTGCGCCGCCGCCAGTCGATACCACTTGAGCGCTTCCGCATAGTCCTGCGTGACGCCTCGCCCGTTGTCATACATCACGCCGAGATTGAATTGTGCAAGCGCATCCCCCTGCGCCGCTGCCAGTCGATACCACTTGAGCGCTTCTGCATGGTTCTGCGCGACGCCTTTCCCGCTGTCATACATGAAGCCGAGATTGAATTGTGCAATCGCATCCCCCTGCGCCGCTGCCAGTCGATACCACTTGAGCGCTTCCGCATAGTCCTGCGCGACGCCTTTCCCGCTGTCATACATGAAGCCGAGATTGCCTTGCGCAATCGCATCCCCCTGCGCCGCTGCCAGTCGATACCACTTGAGCGCTTCTGCGTGGTCCTGCGTGACGCCTCGCCCATTGCCATACATCACGCCGAGATTGAATTGTGCAAGCGCAACCCCCTGCGCTACTGCCAATCGATACCACTTGAGCGCTTCCGCATAGTCCTGCGCGACGCCTTTCCCGCTGTCATACATGAAGCCGAGATTGTATTGTGCCTCCGCATTTCCCTGCGTTGCAAGTGATTGAAATATTCGCAACGCGGTTGCGTAGTCACCGCGTTGATAAGCAGCAGCGCCATCTTCGAATGGCCCTGCCCACGCTGAGCCAACGCTCATCAGCAGCGCCGTCATCGCCGTCAGTAGCAGTCTTTTCACTTCTCACCCCCTCGCGTTGCTACAGGTGTTTCGCCACCAGCTCCTCGATCAGCTCCCCGATGTTCGGGAGAGAGGGAGGATTCTTGGACTAATTTGGACTGTAACAGATGCCAGGCTGGCGGAAGGTGTGAGATTCGAACTCACGAGGAGCTTGCGCCCCTGCCGGTTTTCAAGACCGGTGCCTTCAACCGCTCGGCCAACCTTCCGTATCTGAAATTCAAGCGATTACAGGGTCCGCATTTTACCACCCACTTCTGCGCAGAAGCGCCGGTCAAGTGCGAAAGCAAGAAGACGGTTCCATGCGCGCTGCGGTACAGGTCCGGGCAATCGCCTGGCGGGCGAAGGTTTTCAGGGGACTTGAATTACGCGCCTTCGCCCCAAAATGCCTTTTTGTAATAGATATTTAACCCAGGCGCATTTATGCGGGAGCAGTTGCAACTTTTCCGCTTTTGACCTAGTCTAACGGGCGTATCGAAACAACGTGGAGGAACACCATGCAACCTGAATTCAGAACGGTAGCGGCGGGCACATCCGGCGCAACACAGGATTTTGCCCTGCAGCAACATAAAGTGCTGCGTAATACTTATATGCTGCTGGCGCTCACCATGATACCGACGGTGATCGGCGCCGCAGTCGGCGTCAATACTGATTTTTCGTTCGTGCGCGGCTACCCCGTCATGGGTCCGCTGCTCATGCTGGCGGTCATGATCGGCCTGTTATTCGGCGTCACGCGCTTTCGCAATAGCAGCGTCGGCGTGCTGCTGCTTCTGGGCTTCACCTTCATTGCGGGCTGGTGGCTGGGCCCCATGCTGCAGGTGGCCCTCGGATTCCGCAACGGCCCGCAACTGATCGGCATGGCCGCAGGCGGCACCGGCGCGGTGTTCTTCGCCATGTCGAGCATTGCCACGGTGACAAAAAAGGATTTCGGATTTCTTGGCAATTTCCTTTTCGTCGGCTTGATTCTGCTGATCGTCGCTTCCTTGGCCAACCTGTTCTTCCAAGTGCCGGCGGTATCGTTGGCGATCTCGGCGGTCGGAGTGTTGATTTTCTCCCTCTACCTGCTTTACGACGTGAGCCGCATCGTGCAAGGCGGGGAAACCAACTACATCATGGCGACGATGGCGATCTACCTCGATATCTACAACCTGTTCATCAGCCTGCTCAACATCCTCATGGCCCTCACTGGCCAGCGCGACTGAGCCCCCGGGCGATTCTTCGAATGGGGCGGCTGCGGCCGCCCTTTTTGCTTGTTCTCCCGTTGAAATTCAGACCGCCGGCTGCTTTTCGAACAGCGCGATCGACTCGACGTGCGAGGTGTGCGGAAACATGTTGATCACGCCGGCGGCGGCCAGGCGGTAGCCTTTGACATGTACCAGCACCTCGGCATCGCGCGCCAGCGTCGCCGGATCGCAGGAGACGTAGACGATGCGCCGCGGCCCGCCCTCCTCCAGCGCTTTCACCACTTCGACCGCGCCGTCGCGCGGCGGATCGATAAGCAGCTTGTCGTAGCCGCCGCCGTCGCTGGCGCCAAACCGCGCGCAACTCGGCGCCTCGAACAAATTGGCGACCTGAAAGCGTGCGTGCGCGGCGAGCCCGTTCCTGCGCGCGTTGTCTTCGGCCCGCCGCACCAGCTCGGCGTTGCCTTCCACGCCCAGCACCTGCGCGCCGCGGCTCGCGATGGGCAGGCTGAAATTGCCCAGGCCGCAGAACAGGTCGGCGATGCGCTCGCCCGGACGCGGATCGAGCAGGTTCATTGCGCGCCGGACCAGGATGCGGTTGACCGCATGATTGACCTGGGTGAAATCGGTCGGCCGGAAGTGAATCTGCACGCCGAACTCGGGCAATGAGTAATAAAGCGGCGCGGCATCCTGCGGAAAGAAGGGCTGGGCTGAATCCGGCCCTGCGCTCTGCAGCCAGAACTGGATGCCGTACTGCGTGGCGAAACCGCGCAGCGCGTCTTCGTCCGGCGGGCTGAGAGGATCGAGTATGCGCAGCACCAGCACCGTGACTTGCTCGCCCACTGCGAGCTCGATCTGTGGCAGGCGCGTGGGCATCGACAATCCTGTAATCAGCTTGCGCAGGGGAATAATCAGGTCGGATATGCGCCGCGGCAGGACTTCGCAGCTCGCCATGTCGGCGATGAAGCTGCTCTTGCGTTCGTGAAAGCCGACCAGGACGCCGCCCTTCTTCGGCACCAGCCGCACCGACAGCCGCGCCCGGTGGCGATAGCCCCAGGGTTGGCCGTAGATCGGGCGCAGCAGCACCTCCGGCCTTACCTTGCCGATGTGCCACAGGTTGTCCTCGAGCACGCGCTGCTTCACCGCGACCTGGGAATGCGACTCCAGGTGCTGCATGCTGCAGCCGCCGCAGACGCCGAAATGGGGGCAGCGCGGAACCACGCGCGCCGCGCTGGGCGCATGGATCGCGGTCGCAGACGCCTGTTCGTAATTCGGCTTTTTCTTGTAGGAGGCATAGGACACCAGCTCTCCCGGCAGGCCGCCGTCGATGAATATCGCCTTGCCCTCGACGCGGGCGATGCCGCGCCCCTCGCGATCCAGCGATTCGATCAACACCGTCATGGATTACTTCCAGGCTTCCAGGAATTCGCGCCAGTGCGCTTCGGCAGACTTGGCGAGCGTCCCCCGCAACAGTTCGACCTCGCGCTGGTACTGCGCGGCGTCGAACACGCCCCGCAGCAACTGAAAGCGCAGGTACAGCAGATAGGTGTTGGCTGCGTCGGTCTCGCAGTAGCTGCGGATTTCGTGCAGCTTCCCGCCCAGGTAGGCGCCCCACACCTGCGAGCCGTCCATGCCGAGCTTGCCCGGAAAGCCGATCAGCTTGGCCATTTCGTCCAGCGGCACGTTGTTCCGCGGCTGATACAGCGCCAGCAGGTCCATCAGGTCGAGATGGCGCGCGTGATAGCGGCTGATATAGTTGTTCCACTTGAAGTCGCGCTCGTCTTCACCCTGGTCCCAGTAGCGCGGCGCCGAAATGCCGTGAACCAGGCTGCGGTAATGCAGAACCGGCAAGTCAAATCCGCCGCCATTCCAGGAAACAAGTTGCGGCGTATATTTCTCGACACCATCGAAAAACCGGCGGATCAGCTCGGCTTCGCTGTCCTCCGGCGTGCCCAGCGACCAAACGCGAACGCCGTCGCCTTCGCGCAGCGCGCAGGCGATGGCGATGACGCGGTGCTGGTGCAACTGCAGGAAATCGTGATTCGAGGCAGTGCGGCGGCGCTGAAAAGCGATCTCGGCCACGTCCTTGTCGGATAGCCCCGGATCGAGGTCGTACAGCCGCCTCAAGCCGTCGCAGTCGGGTGCCGTTTCGATGTCGAAGGCGAGGATGGGAGTCATGGGCGTTATTGTCAATGTATCCGACTGCGAATCACGTCGGATCGATTGCCGTGGTTCAATCCGGGAAAACGCCGGTGGAAAGATAACGGTCGCCGCGGTCGCAGACGATGGAAACGATCACCGCCTTTTTCACTTCGGCCGCAACGCGCAGTGCAACGCATACGGCACCGCCTGACGAAATGCCGGCGAATATCCCCTCCTCGCGCGCCATTCTGCGCGTCATTTCCTCCGCGTCAGCCTGGCTCACGTACTCGATGCGGTCCACGCGCGCAGCGTCGTAGATGCGCGGCAGGTAGGCCTCGGGCCATTTGCGTATGCCCGGAATCTGCGAGCCTTCGGTCGGCTGGCAGCCGATGATCTGGATCCTCGGATTCTGTTCCTTGAGGAAGCGCGACACCCCCATGATGGTCCCGGTAGTGCCCATGCTGGAAACGAAGTGGGTGATCTTGCCGGCGGTATCGCGCCAGATTTCCGGCGCCGTGGCCTCGTAATGGGAGAGCGGATTGTCCGGATTGGCGAACTGATCGAGGATCACGCCCTTGCCCTGGTCGCGCATTTTCTCCGCCAGGTCGCGCGCGCCTTCCATGCCGCCCGCCCGGGGCGTGAGGATGATCTCGGCGCCGAACGCGCGCATGGTCTGGCGCCGTTCCACCGACAGGTGCTCGGGCATGATCAGCACCATGCGGTAGCCGCGCATCGCCGCCGCCATGGCAAGCGCAATGCCGGTGTTGCCGCTGGTGGCTTCGATCAGAGTGTCGCCCGGCTTGATCGTCCCGCGCCGCTCGGCGCGCACGACCATGGACAGCGCTGGACGGTCCTTGACCGACCCCGCGGGGTTGTTGCCCTCCAGCTTGGCCAGGACGACATTGCCTCTCTTGTCGTTGGCCGCGCCGGGGATGCGCTGCAGACGCACCAGCGGCGTATTGCCTACGGTATCCTCGATACCCGGCGCGGAACGCTTCATGTGCTCTGGTCAAGAAGATGCTCGCAATAGCGCGACACACCCTCCTCCACCGTGAGGAAAGAATTCGCGTAGCCGGCGCGGCGGAGCATGGAGTTGTCGGCCTCGGTATGGCTCTGGTACTTGCCCTTGAGCGCATCCGGGAACGCGATGTATTCGATCATGTTTCGCGTACGCATCTCCTCCAGTGTGAGCGCGGCCTGGCCCTCGGCGCGCAGGCAGGCGTTGACCGTGGCCACGGCGACGTCGTTGAAGCTCTGCGCGCGCCCGGTGCCCAGGTTGAATATTCCGGACAAGGCCGGCCGTTCCAGAAAATGCAGGTTCACCGCGATCACATCCTCGATCGAGATAAAGTCGCGCTGCTGCTCACCGTCGGCATAACCGTCCCAGCCCTGGAACAGCTTGACCCGCTTTTCGGCTTGGAACTGGTTGAAAAAATGGAAGGCGACCGAGGCCATGCGCCCCTTGTGTGCCTCGTTCGGGCCGTAGACGTTGAAATAGCGAAAACCCGCAATCTGGCTTTGGGCATCGGCAAGGCGCCGCCGTACCACCTGGTCGAACAGGAATTTGGAATAGCCATAGATGTTGAGCGGCGCCTCGCATTCGCGCAACTCGCGAAACACCGAGCCACCGCCGTAGACCGCCGCGGACGAGGCGTACAGCAGCGGCACTTCCTCTTCCTGGCAGTAATCGAGCAGCGCCACGGAGTAGCGGTAATTGTTCTCCATCATGTAGCGCCCGTCCGTCTCCATCGTGTCGGAGCAGGCTCCCTGGTGCAGCACCGCCTCGATTGCGCCCTCGAACTCCCCGGCGCTGAGCTGCGCCACGAAGTCGCGCTTGTCGATGAAATCGGCGATCTCACAGCCCGCCAGGTTCCTGAATTTGTCGGCGCGGGTGAGATTGTCCACCGCGATGATATCGGTTTCGCCACGCTCGTTCAGCGCCTTGACCAGGTTGGATCCGATAAATCCGGCTGCGCCGGTTACGACATAGTACATGGCTTCCTTTCACTCCTGTGACAGCGCAAGCTGTAATTCCTCCCGCTGCGCCACGGCGGTGCCCAGCTTTCCGACCACGATCCCGGCGGCGCAGTTGGCAACGTGCATTGCCTGCGGCAGCGTCGCATCGCTGCCCAGCATCGCCGCCAGCGCCGCAATCACGGTATCACCCGCGCCGCTTACATCGAACACCTCGCGCGCCTTGGCCGCTTCGTGCAGCACGCCGCTCTCCTGGTACAGGCTCATGCCCTCCTCGCTGCGCGTGAGGAGCAGCGCTTGTGCACCCAGCTCGCGCCGCAGCGCCTGCGCCCGCGCGCCGAGGTCCTGCTCGTCTTTCCAGCGCCCCACCACTTCGCGCAGTTCGGCGCGATTGGGGGTAACGATGGTCGCACCATGGTAGCGCGAATAGTCATCGCCCTTGGGATCGACCAGGATGGTCTTGCCGGCGGCGCGCGCCAGTTCGATCATTTTTCCTATATGGGCGAGCCCGCCCTTGCCGTAATCGGAAAGGATCAGCACGTTGCAGTCCTCGAGTAGCACCTGGAAATCGGCCAGCTTGTCCGCCAGCACGTCGTGGCTGGGCTGGGTCTCGAAATCGATGCGCAACAGCTGCTGCTGCCGGCCGATCACGCGCAGCTTGACGGTGGTGGGGATGCTCGGGTCCTTGTGCAGGCAGGCTATGACATGTTCGGCTTCGACCAGCCCGCGCAGGCGCGCGCCGGCCTCGTCGTCACCGACTACCGACAGCAGCGTTACCCGGGCACCCAGCGCCGTGGCATTGCGCGCGACGTTGGACGCGCCGCCGGGACGCTCCTCGGTGCGCTCGACCTTGACCACCGGCACCGGCGCCTCGGGAGATATGCGGCTCACCTCGCCGAACCAGTAGCGATCGAGCATCACGTCGCCGACCACCAGCAGCTTCGCCTTGGACAAATCCGGCAGCAATTTCACGCCTCGCTCCTCACCCGTCACGCCTTATAGCCGTCCTACCGGATAGTACTCCAGACCGTTCCGCCTGACCTCGGCCGGATCGTACAGATTGCGCCCGTCGAAAATCGCCGGCGTGCGCAGAAGCTGTTTCAAGCGCTGGAAATCCGGACTGCGGAATTCCTTCCATTCGGTGACTATTGCCAGCGCATCGGCGCCTTCCAGCGCCGCCATCGGCGATTCGGCGAAGCGCACGCGGCTCTCGGCCTGGTAGAGGTGCCGCGCCTCGTCCATGGCGACGGGATCATAGGCGGTGACGCTCGCACCGCGCGCCAGCAATTCGCCCACCAACACCCTGCTCGGCGCCTCGCGCATGTCGTCGGTATTGGGTTTGAATGCCAGCCCCCACAGGGCGAAATTCAAGCCTTTCAGGTCGGCACCGAAGCGTTTAACGATTTTCCGCGCCAGCACCTGCTTTTGCAGGGCATTGGCCTGCTCCACCGCATCGAGGATGAGCAGATTCATGCCCGCCTCGCCCGCGGTGCGCATCAGCGCCTGCACGTCCTTGGGAAAGCAGGAGCCTCCATATCCCACCCCCGGATACAGAAAATGGTAGCCGATGCGCGGATCGGCGCCGATGCCGCGGCGCACCTGTTCGATGTCCGCACCCAGCCGCTCGGCGAGATTGGCGAGCTCGTTCATGAAGGAAATGCGCGTGGCCAGCATGGCGTTCGCGGCATATTTGGTCAGTTCCGCCGAGCGCACATCCATGGCAATCACGCGCTCGTGATTGCGCTGGAACGGCGCGTACAGGTTACGCATGACGATCGTGGCGCGCTCGTCGTCACTCCCCACCACGATGCGGTCGGGGCGCATGAAATCCTCTACAGCGGCGCCTTCCTTGAGAAATTCCGGGTTGGACACCACGCTGAAGGCGACTTCGGCGCCGCGTTTTTTCAACTCCTCGGCAATGGCGGCGCGAACCTTGTCCGCCGTCCCCACGGGGACGGTGGACTTGTCCACCACGATGCGGTAATCGCGCATGTGGCGGCCGATGTTGCGTGCGGCCGCAAGGACGTACCGAAGATCCGCCGAGCCGTCCTCGGCGGGTGGCGTCCCGACCGCGATGAACTGCACCGTGCCGAATGCAACCGCTTGCTCGACGTCCGTCGTGAACGCCAGGCGCCCGGCCTTGCGGTTACGCTGCACCATTTCCCGCAGCCCCGGCTCGTAGATCGGGATGCCGCCGTCATTGAGTATCTTGATCTTGCCCGGGTCCAGGTCAAGGCAGAGAACATCGTTGCCGACTTCGGCCAGGCAGGTGCCGCTGACCAGACCCACGTATCCGGTTCCGACTACTGTTATTTTCAAATTGCGCTCCGAAAACTAACTATTTCTCATCCCTCACGGGGCTGAATCAAACTCCTCCGTCCGTCGCGGCGGATAGGTTTCCCAGCCGCCACAGGCCGGACAGTGCCAGTAGAACTGGCGCGCCTTGAAGCCGCAATTCTCGCAGCGGTAGCGCGCGAGGCGCAGCGTGTGGCTGTGAACCAGATTCTTTACCAGCTGCACATCGCTGCGGCGTTCAGGCCGAACCACCAGCAACTCGGCATCGAGCAGCCGGTCCAGACCGAGCAAGGTCTGATTGCGGCGCAGTTCGTCGCGCACCAGTTTGTGCGCCGCCTCCGGTCCTTGCACCTCCAGCGTGGACTGAAACGCAACATCCAGCAGGTCGAGCGAGGGCGAGTTGGCGAGGAAACCGCGCAGCAGGGTCAGTCCCTCTTCCTGCTTTCCCAGCACGTGGTAACTCTCGAGCAAGCGCTGCGCCACCAGGGCGAGGTAGGCGGGATTCTGCTGCTCGATGCGCTTCCATGCCTCGATCGCCGCTGCGTGATCCCCCGCGGCCGCGTGGATGTCACCCAACAGCACATTGGCGCGCGCGCATTTGCGGTTGGATCTGAGCGCCTGCGCGAGATGCGCCAGAGCCGCATCGGTGCGCGAGTGCGTGATCTCGATCGCCGCAAGCTCGCAGTAGTAGTTGGCGATCTCCTTGTTCCATGGCTGGCCCAGATCGGCGCCGAGCTCGCTCGCCACGCCTATGGTCTTTTCCCAGTCCTTTTCCTGCTGATAGATGTCGAGCAGTGCCTTCAGCGCAGCGCCGCGATGCGGCGTGTCGCGCAGTTTGACGAACACTTCCTCGGCACGGTCGAGCAATCCCGCCTTGAGATAGTCCTGTCCCAGTTCGAACAGGGCGGCAAGCCGCTGCTCTTCACCCAGATCGCCGCGTTCGAGCAGGTTCCGATGCATGCGGATGGCACGCTCGGTTTCGCCGCGGCGGCGAAACAGGCTGCCCAGCGCGAAGTGCAGCTCGATCGTCTCCGGATCGACCTTGACCACTTCGATGAAAGCCTCGATCGCTTTGTCCGGCTGTTCGTTGAGCAGGAAATTGAGACCCTTGAAGTAGGAACGTGGCAGCGAGCGCGATTCCGACACCAGATGCTTGATGTCGATGCGCGCCGCGAGCCAGCCCAGACTGAAGAACAGTGGAAACGCGAGCAACCACCAGAATTCGAATTCCATGTTGTTCGGCTAGCGTCAGGGCTGGACGGTGACGTCGCCGTCGGCGACCGGGGGCCGCGGGCTATCTTTTTGGGGGCGAGTGCGCAGCTCTCGCCGCAGCCGCGCAATCTCGCGCCGCTGCCTGAACACCGTGGCCAGCGTGGCGAGCACACCCATCGCGGCGCCCGCGGCGAAGAACAGCAGCAGCACCAGGATCAGAGGGGCCTGCCATACCTGATCGAAATAAAGGCGCAGGCTGACGCTATCGGTGTTCTTGAGCGCAAACAGGAACAAGGCCAGGAACAGGATGATGCGCAGGGTCCAGGCTAGGGCGCGCATGAAGGCTCGCGTCAGAAAAAACAAGCGGCATCGAAACGATGCCGCTTGTTTCCGCTCGCCGTGCGCGCGCTAATTCGAGTCCACGCGCTCACGCAATTCCTTGCCGGCCTTGAAATGCGGAACGAATTTCTCCGGCACCTGAACCTTGTCGCCGGACTTCGGATTCCTGCCTGTGCGCGGCGGGCGGAAATTCAAGCCGAAGCTGCCGAAGCCGCGGATTTCGATGCGCTGGCCGCTGACCAAGCTCGAAGTCATGGCATCGAGTATGGTCTTGACCGCGTATTCGGCATCCTTGGCAACCAGTTGCGGATAGCGTCCGGCCAGCCTGGCGATCAATTCGGACTTGGTCATCTCGCCTGCCCCTTCTATTCCTGAGAATTCTTGTTGTCGAACTTCGCTTTCAGCAGCGCGCCAAGACTGGTGCTGCCTGAACTGGCGGCACTTTCGCTCTGCAGCTTCTGCATGGCGCCATGCTCCTCGGCCATATCCTTGGCCTTGATGGAGAGGTTGATCGAGCGGTTCTTGCGGTCGATATTGATGATCATCGCCGTCACCGTATCGCCTTCCTTGAGGTGGTGCTGCAGGTCCTCGATGCGCTCGCGCGCCACTTCGGATACGCGCAGGTAACCTTCGACATCGCCCTCGAGCGCGATCACGGCACCCTTGGCATCGACCGACTTGACCGTTCCCTGCACCAGGCTGTTTTTCTCGTGCGTGGCGATGTAATTGGTGAAGGGGTCGCCATCCATCTGTTTGATGCCAAGAGAGATGCGCTCGCGCTCGGTGTCGATCGCCAGCACCACCGCCTCGACCTCATCGCCTTTCTTGTAGTTGCGCACGGCCTCCTCGCCCGTAGCGCTCCAGGACAGATCCGAGAGGTGCACCAGGCCGTCGATGCCGCCGGGAAGTCCGATGAACACGCCGAAATCGGTGATTGACTTGATCTGCCCTTTGACCCGGTCGCCCTTCTTGAAGTTGATGGCGAACTCGCCCCAAGGGTTGGGCTGGCACTGCTTCATCCCCAGCGAAATCCTGCGGCGCTCCTCGTCGATTTCGAGGATCATCACTTCGACCTCGTCGCCGAGCTGCACTACCTTGGACGGATGCACGTTCTTGTTGGTCCAGTCCATCTCGGACACGTGCACCAGGCCTTCGATGCCCTGCTCGACCTCGACGAACGCGCCGTAGTCGGTGAGATTGGTGACCTTGCCGAACAGGCGCGTACTGGTCGGGTAGCGGCGCGACAGGCCCATCCACGGGTCGTCGCCCAGCTGCTTCATGCCGAGCGACACGCGATTCTTCTCCTGGTCGAACTTGAGTATCTTGGCCGTGACCTCGTCGCCCACGTTGAGCACCTCGGACGGATGCTTGACGCGGCGCCAGGCGAGATCGGTGATGTGCAGCAGGCCGTCGATGCCGCCCAGGTCGACGAACGCGCCGTAGT
>ERZ1292633.5528-Hain-H41-02um-R1-5528-length-11380-cov-5_pt1 | contig 11380 bp, 10 predicted proteins | sample MGYA00564406_ERZ1292633 | MGnify/ENA primary metagenome ERZ1292633 (study PRJEB36523, sample SAMEA6512639) | groundwater metagenome | collected 2019-01-08 | study: AquaDiva: Metagenomics assemblies of 32 groundwater samples
CGGGGGCCTGGGCCGGGGTGCTGCGCACGACCCAGAGTCGGTTCAGTTCGTCGAAGAGCAGTGATGAAATGGGAGCGCGTGCTGCCGGCGCCACCACCCGGCGCGGCCCCTTGTATTCGCGCCTCACGTAGTCGAGCCGGCGCGCAATCTGCTGCCGCTCGTCCGCCGTGAACGGCGTGACCTGCTCGCCGCTGCGGGCGATGCGCGTCCTGAGCGTTCCATCGGCCGATCGCCACTCGATGTCGTACCGACTGCTAATTGCCCGGGCAAAGTCGCCGGCCGGAGAGAATGCCAGCAGGTACTTCGCGCCGTACGGCATGGGGTAGAAACTGCAACTGCGCCGGCCGCGCGGCTGCTCCGTCCTGTTCACGAAGAGGGCGAGGCTGTCGCCGGGGGGCGCCACGATCGTGAAGGCGCGCGCGGGCGCCCCCAGCGAGTCGATCTGCTCGACGGCGAATTCGCTCCGGCAGTCGCCCATGACCGTCATCAGGCGGGCGAACCGGTTGGCCGACATGCGCGTGGGTGCTGCGCCGTGCGGGTCGATCATCACGCCGCCGCGCATGGTTAGCGTGCCGATGCTCAGGGCGCGATCAGGCCCCACGCGATACCGGTTGTACCGGTTCGCCTGCGGGTCCCCGATCAGCAGCGTCCCGTCGCCCAGCATCCGCATGCAGCAGGGCTTCCGGAACTCCCCCGGCCCTCCCCCCTCGCCCCCGATGTCGAACAGGTGGCGCCCGGTCGCGGTGTAGACATGCACGCGGCGCTCGTCCCAGTCCGCGACGACGAGCCGTCCGTCGGCGAGCAGGGCGAGGCCCGTGACGAAGCTGAAGGTCGCGTGCTCGTCATCTTCGGTGCCGAGCACGAGGTCCACGGTTCCCTGCCATTCGGCGACCTTCGCCGCCGGCCGCTGCGCCGCGGCGACGAGCGGGAGGCAGGCGACCAGCACCAGGAGCAGCGTCTTCGGCAGGTTGTTCATCTGGACCATGCGGGTTGGAGTACCCGAAGATCGGTCGGCTTGCCGCCGCTGTACAGGCCGGAATGTGCGCCTGGCCGGATGCCGCACGGCACTGGGCCCGCCGGGGGATCAGCCGGCCTCCGGCAGCCAGTACAGGTAGTCGGTGCTCCTCACCGTGCCGCCCAGCTGCCGCACCAGCTGCATGACCTGCCCGCGATGGTAGGTGGCGTGGTTCGAGACGTGAAACAGCAGCTGTCCCAGCGGATACTCGAACTCGTCGCCCTTCATGTTGCGGTAGCGCAACGGTTCGTCAAGCCTCGACGCATCGAGCTTGTCGAGGAAGCGTGCGCGCTCGGCGTCGAGCCCGGCCCATGCGTCGCGGAAGTCGCCGACGGTCACCATGGTGCCCTTGGCCGGCCACGACGCGGGGTTGCGCCCCTGCCAGCGCTCGAGCCAGATCCAGTCGGCGCCGAACATGTGCTCGAGTGTGCCGAGCACCGAGCCGAAGCTCGTTCCCACCTCGCGCCGCAGGGACTCAGCGTCGAGCGTCTCACACGCCGCGAGCATGTGGCTGTTGGCCCAGCGCGCGTAGGCGAACCAGCGCTGGATCTCGCGCACCGACGAACTCCCAGCTCCGGCGCTGGCTCCCGTCAATGGGTCCGTTGCGGTCGGTGGCGAGGCGTGGGGCTGGGTCGGCTTGGGCATGTCCATCGGCAGCGCTCCGCGTCGTGCTCGGAGACCTAAAATGCGCAACGGCCGACTCGCGCGCCAATGCCACCGCCCAGGCCGCGTCGGTCATCGCCGGGGCTCCCGAGAAGCAACGGTGCGCGATCCCACCCAGTCGAGGAGCAGCCGCAGGGTGGGGCAGGACGCGGGGACGAAGAACCAGCCGATGCGACGGAACCAGGGCATGAGAGACGGTGGACGGTGGACGGTGGACGGTAGACGGTAGATGCGACAAACGCGGCTATCGCACGGGCGGGAGGATCTCGTCCAGGAACCAGTAGGTCTCGAAGAGCATCGCGCACAGCGTGCCTGCGCTGAATAGCGCCCAGCGCCAGCGATGACGGTGGCGCGGCTCCGGTGACGAGAACGCCGCCAGGTCCACCACGTAGGCGGCGCAGTAGCAGAGGTTGGCCAGCAGGGCCAGCACGATCAACGGCGCGACGGCCGACGAGTTGAGCTCTGGCTGGAGTCGCGGCCACGTCCGGACGGTGAGCGCCGCGAAGACCGCGCCGAGTGCGAGGTTGTAGAGGATGCGACGCGGCTCCCACCACCGTGCCGCGTCGCGCATCGCCCCCGGCTCTTCGTCCCTCGACGCGGCGTCCGCGGGTGCGGAGGCAGGCGAGGATGAGTTCAGCATGACATCTCCCGGCGTGTGGTTACCGAACGGTGCGACTGGATGGCCTGTCCGCGTTAACTTTACAATGCAAAGTGCTTGCCAAATGCGCAAGCCCCCCGCACTCTCCCGTCGCACCCTAGCACCTAGCACCTAGTGTAGTGTCGCCAAAGTCTCATTCGCTTTGTTGACCTTCTTCAAGATCTTCTGCACGGTGGCCGTCCACACGAAGGGCGCGGGATGTTCGTTGCGGTGATCAATGTACGTGGTGATGGCCTGGATCAGTTCCTCGACGCTGTTGACGGCCAACCGACGCAGCCGGCGTTCGGTGAGTTCACTGAAGAAGCGCTCGGCGAGGTTCAGCCACGACGAGGAGGTCGGCGTGAAGTGAAACTGCACCCGCGGGTGCCGTGCGAGCCAGCGCTGGACCTTCGGATGCTTGTGGGTGGCGTAGTTGTCGAGGATGACGTGCATCGTGAGATCCTTCGCGACACTCCGGTCCATTTGGCGCAAGAATTTGAGGAACTCCTGATGGCGATGGTGGGGCATACAGTCTTGCAGCAGGGTGCCGGTGGCGACATCCAGCGCCGCGAAGAGCGTCGTGGTGCCATGCCGCTTGTAGTCGTGGGTCATCGTGCCGGCGCGGCCTTTCTTCAGCGGCAACCCCGGCTGCGTGCGATCCAAAGCCTGGATCTGACTCTTCTCGTCGAAGGCGAACACGACGGCGCGTTCGGGTGGATGGAGATAGAGCCCGACCACGTCCCGCAACTTGGCGACGAACGCGGGATCGGTGGAGAGCTTGAACTTCTTCACGCGATGCGGCTTGATCCCGTGCGTCCGCCAGATGCGCGCGATGGTCGCGTGATGATGTCCCGTGACCTCGGCCATCAACCGGGTGCTCCAGTGTGTGGCTTCCTTCGGCGGCTTGGTGTGCAGGGTGCGGTCGATGATCGCCGCCTCTTCCGCGAGAGTGATCTGCTTCGGCCGACCCGACCGGGGCCGATCGGTGACCAACCCGGGCACGCCGTCGGTCTCGTAGCGATCGAGCCAGCAGGTCACCGTCGGGCGCGAGACGCCGAACCGCTGGCAGATCGCACTGCCGGCCGCGCCATCGGCCGAGGCCAAGACAATGTGGGCGCGCTCCACGACGCGCTGAGCGGTGGTGCGTGCGCGGGTCAGTCGCTCCAAGCGGTTCCGATCGCCGCGACGCAACGCGATGATGCGAATGGGCAGTGGCATGGAACACACCATACCACCCCGCAGCGTATTATGCAAGATACTTCAGCGACACTACACTAGCACCTAGCACCTAGCACCTGCCCGCGTGCCTGCCCTGCGCCCTCACTCGTCTATCTTCAGGCATGCCCGACCTTCTCGCTGACTTTCTCACCCACCTCGCCAAGGAGCGGGACGTCTCGCCCAACACGGTGGCCGCCTACGCGCGCGACCTGGGCGAGCTGCGCGACTTCCTGGGGCGCCACTACGGCGACCCGGCGTGGCAGTGGGCGCAGGTGGACCGCCTGGCGATGAGGGCCTGGATGGCCTACCTCTCGCGCCGGGGGCTGGCCAAGCGCTCCATTGCCCGCGCCCTCAGCGCGGCGCGCACGTTCTACCGATTCCTGCACAACAGCGACCTCGTCACGTCCAACCCGGCCCGCGCCGTCGGGTCGCCGAAGATCGAGAAGTACCTCCCCGGCTACCTCGACCGCCGCCAGGTGGAGACCCTCCTGCAGGCGCTGCAGACCCGCGCGATGGAGGGCAGGCACCGCGACGTCATGGCGCTGGCGATGATCGAGCTGCTCTACTCGTGCGGGCTCCGCCTCAGCGAACTGCGCGGCATCAACCGCGGCGACCTCGACCTCCTGGCGGGGCAGGTGAAGGTGCGCGGCAAGGGACGCAAGGAGCGCATCGTCCCCGTGGGCACGCACGCGCAACACGCGCTGCGCGCGTTCGAGCGTGCGCGCGATGCCGTGATCGCCAGGCACGGGCCGGCGGCCGACCGCAACGCGTTCTTCCTGTCCGACCGCGGCAAGCGCGCCAGCCTGTCGACCATCCAGAAGTCCATTACCGGCTGGCTGTCGCAGGTGGACGAAGGGGCCGGGCTGAGCACGCACTCGCTGCGTCATACCTTCGCCACGCACCTGCTCGACGCCGGCGCCGACCTGCGTGCCGTGCAGGAGCTGCTGGGACACGCGTCCATCACCACCACGCAGATCTACACCCACACCAGCGTCGAGCGGCTTAAGCAGGTCTACCGCCAAGCCCACCCGCGCGCCTGACGGCGCGGTCCGTGCCGTACACGCCTGACACTGCGGTCGCGCCTCGCGCCACCGCGCTCCGCGCCAGGCGTCCTGACGACCGAATTACCCCAAGGCAACGCCTCCGTACGCCCCTGCGAAATGCCGTTGCGCCCCTCTCGCGCGCGTCGTCTCAAGGGCGTGATCAAATACCTCGGTTCCAAGCGCACCCTGCTGACGCTGATCGTCGACGCCGTGCGCGCCGACGCGCGCGCGCGGTCGGTGCTCGACCTCTTCAGCGGCACCTCGCGCGTGGGGCACGCGCTCAAGCACGCCGGCTTTCGCGTGGTGGCCAACGACCACAACGCCTACGCGCACATGCTGTCGCGCTGCTATGTGGAGGCCGACTACGACGACGTGGTGCGTGACGCCGAGGTGCTGGTCGACGAGTGCAACGGCATGGCGGGGCGTCCGGGCTACTTCACGCAGACCTTCTGCGAGCAGTCGCGGTTCTTCCACCCGAAGAACGGCGAGCGCGTGGACGCCATTCGCGAGCACATCGCCGCGCTGGCGCTGCCGCCGGAGCTGGAGGCGGTGATGCTCGTCTCGCTCATGGAAGCGGCCGACCGCGTGGACAGCACCACCGGCGTGCAGATGGCCTACCTCAAGCAGTGGGCGCCGCGGGCGCACAACGACCTCGAGTTGCGCCTGCCGGCCGTCCTGCCGCGCGCCCGCGCCGGCAAGGGGCGCGCGCTGGCCCTCGATGCGCTCGACGCGGCCAAGGCGGTCGAGACCGACGTGGCCTACCTGGACCCGCCGTACAACCAGCATTCGTACCTGGGCAACTACCACATCTGGGAATCGCTGGTGCGCTGGGACAAGCCGGCGTGCTACGGTGTGGCCTGCAAGCGCGAAGACGTGCGCGCTCGTACCAGCCGCTTCAACAGCAAGCGGCAGTTCGAGGAGGCGTTGGCTGCGGTGTTGCGCGCCGTGCGCGCTCGCACGCTGGTGGTGTCGTTCAGCGACGAAGGCTTCGTCACGCGCAGCTGGCTGGAGGCGCGCCTGGCCGAACGCGGCGCGGTGGCCACCATCGAACGCCCCTACAAACGGTACGTCGGCGCCCAGATCGGCATCTACAGCCCGCGCGGCGAGCGCGTGGGCGAGGTGAGCCACACGCGCAATCGTGAGTACATCTTCGTCTGTGGATCTGAGGCCACCGTCGCGAGGGTGCAGCGGCGGACGAGACTGGCCGGCTAACTACGAATCGGAATTCGGATTCCGGAATTGGAATTCGAGTGCTGAAAGCGAAGCGGACAGCGGAATTGGTTCCGCTGTCCGTCTCGAATTCCGCTATCGAATTCCAATTCCGCCATCCGAATTCCGATTCAGCCCCTGAGTACCTCACGCAGCGCCGCCACGCCGATATTCCCCCCACACATGACTATCCCCACCTTCTGTCCCTCGTACTCCGCCGCCACCTTCCGCAGTCCCGCCAGTCCCCCCGCCGCTGCCCCCTCAGGCAAGTTGTGCGTCGTCCGGATCAACTCGCGCAGCGCGTCGGTCAGCGCGGTCTCCGTCACCAGGATGAAATCAGCGAGCCCTTCCTTCAGCGTCGGGAACGTCCCCTCGTAGGCCTGCCCGGTCGCGATCCCCTCGGCGAACGTCCTCACCGGCCGCCCACGCAGGATCGTGCCACGCTTCCAGCTCTCGTACTGCGCCGGCGCGGCCTCGCTCTGCACCGCAATCACCCGCAGCGACGGCTTGAGCTGCCGCGCGACCGTCAGCGCCCCCACGGCCTGCGAACCGCCGCCGAGCGCAATGAACACGGTGTCGAGGCCGGGCTCCTGCTCCAGCATCTCCAGGCTCATCGTCGCCGCGCCGGCCATGACATGCAAATTGTTGATGCCGTGTATCAGCGTCAGTCCGCGCGACTCCGCGAGCTCGGCGCAGTGCACGGCTGACGCGTCGTATGTCGCACCGAACTCCACCAACGTGGCGCCCAGCGCCCGGATCGCCGCGTTCTTGTCGGGATTGTTCCCCTCGGGCACGACGATTGTCGTGGGGACGCCAAGAAGCTGACCGGCGTAGGCCATCCCCTGGCCGTGATTCCCCGTGCTCGCGCCTATGACGCCGCGCGAGCGCTCGGCGTCGCTGAGCGCCGTCACCGCACTCAGCGCGTTGCGGACCTTGAATGTCTGCACCGGCAGGTGGTTCTCGTGCTTCACGAACACCCGGATGCCGTGCCCCACCAGCTCGTCGAGCAGCGGGTACCGCCGCAGCGGCGAGGGCGACAGGTACGGGCGGAGGCGTTCGCGAGCCGCGAGCACGTCGTCGAAGCTGATGGGCCAGGGAGAGGTCATGCCCGGAATCTAGCCATCATTGGCATCGGGCGGCTGGGGCTGCACATTACGTCAGTCCCCAAGGAGAGGTCGCCATGATGAGATTCCTCGTTCGCGTCATCGTCGGACTGGCCGTGCTGGCCGCCGTCGGCTATGGCGTCGGCATGACCATGCCCCGCGAGCACACGGTGTCGAGCCGCATCCAGCTGACCGCCTCGCGCGATTCGGTGTGGGCCGTGCTGCGCGCCTTCGGTGACTACCCCAAGTGGGACAATGACTTCAAGTCGTCGGTGCGTGGCACGTCGCGCAGCGGGCGCGAGGTCTGGGTGCAGGATGTCGGCGGCATGACCATGAGCGTCGAGTTCAAGTCCGTGCAGGCTCCCTCCCGGATGGTCACCGAGATCGTCACCGACGAAAAGTCCGACTGGGGTGGCGTCTGGACCTATGACCTCGTGGCCAATGGCAGCGGCACCGAGGTGACGATCACCGAGGAGGGGTGGATCAAGTCGCCGATCTTCCGCGTCATGATGAAGGCGATGGGCACTTACTCCACCATGGACGGCGTACTGAAGGCACTCGGCGCGCGGTTCGGCGAGCAGGTGACGCCGGAGCATGTGAAATAGACGATAGTCGATAGTGGATAGTCGATAGTTCCAGACGCCACTCACCTCGCCAGACACTATCTTCCATCAACTATCGTCTATCGTCCATCGACTATCGACTTTCCCCCAGAATGACTCTACCTACAATCCGCTCGACTACCATCCTCGCCGTCCGCCGCGACGGCCGCGTCGCCATTGGCGGCGACGGCCAGGTGTCAGTGGGCGACACCGTCATGAAGTCGCAGGCGGTGAAGGTGCGCGCGCTCCGCAACGGCCGCGTGCTCGCCGGCTTCGCCGGGGCCGCCGCCGACGCCTTCACGCTGTTCGAGAAGTTCGAGGAGAAGCTCGAACGCCACCCCGGCAACCTCCCCAAGGCCGCGGTGGAGTTGGCCAAGGAGTGGCGCAGCGACCGCGTGCTGCGCCGGCTCGAGGCGCTGCTCGTCGTCTGCGATCGCGACCACGGCTTCGTGATTTCCGGCAACGGCGAACTCATCGAGCCGGACGACGGCATCCTCGCCATCGGCTCGGGGGGGAGCTACGCGCTGGCCGCCGCCCGGGCGTTGCTCGCCAACACGACGCTCTCGGCGCCGGAGATCGCGCGCAAGGCGATGATGATCGCCGGGGAAATCTGCGTGTACACGAACCAGAACATCACCGTTATTGAAACGGAATAGCGGAATTGAAAAGAAGCTGTAAGCCGTACGCTGTACGCCGTAAGCCGTCCGTTCGGACAGCGTAGAGCGTACAGCGTATAGCTCACGGCTTCCTTTGTCGTTGCCGTTACATCCGGAACGTCGATTTTTCAGAAGTCCGCCGGTATCCCCTGGGCACCTCCAGATCCGCGGCGTTCACCGCGCCCGGCGTGAACCGAGTGACCTCGTAGCGCAGGTGCGTATCGTCGTCGCTGTCGTCGCCGCCCACGCGCATGCGAATGTCGGCCTTCAGCGGCGATCCGCGGAACAGCTTCGCCTTGGCGGCATCGCCCTGCTCGAGGAAGTCCTCATCCGAGGCGGCCAGCGCCAGCAGCGACGTGCTGATGATGTCGAGCAGCGGATTCCGCATCAGGGGCAGCGACGGGTCGGCCCAGTACTCGCTGACGGCGGAGCCCGTCATGTCGTCCTTGGTGAAGCCCATCACGCGGATGCTGGTCCGCCAGTGCTGGCGCAGCTGCACGCGCTCGGTGCGACGCCCCGCGATCGTGGTTCCCGCGCCCAGGCGCGCACTGTCCAGCCGGACGTCCTTCACCGAGAACTTCACCACCGGCCCCACCGCGCGCATCGCCGTGCCCACCACGCGCGCGAAGTCGTCGGCGTCGTGCTGTTCGTACGTCTTCGTGTCGGCGTGGACCACGTAGACCGTGCGGCCGCCATCGGCCACCAGCAGGTAGTCATCGCCGTTGTCCCGCTCGTCGGTGTCCACCCGGGCTCGGGTGCCGGAGACCCGCACGGTGCCGCGAATCACCTCGTGCTCCTTCTTGCCGCCGGGTTCGAGCCGGAAGTCGTACGAGTAGGCTCGGGGAGCCTGGGCGCCGGCGGCGGAAGCGGCCAAAAGGAGCGTGACGGCGGCGAGCGGGCGCATGCGAAGGACTCCGGAGTCGGGCGGTTACCCATCCTACGCCCCCTCCGGGACGCTGGTTTCGCCCTCGGACCCGCTACAATTAGAGGATGCCCGCCAACCGCACCGAGCAGGTCCTCGCCCATCTGGCCGACCTGACCCCGCGCAAGATCGTCGCCGAGCTCGACCGCTACATCGTCGGCCAGGGGGACGCCAAGAAGGCCGTCGCCATCGCCCTCCGCAACCGGTGGCGCCGCCAGCGCACGCCCGAGGGGATCCGCGAGGAGATCGCCCCCAACAACATCATCCTCATTGGCCCCACCGGCGTGGGCAAGACCGAGATCGCCCGCCGGCTGGCCAAGCTCACCGGTGCGCCCTTCATCAAGGTGGAGGCGTCGAAGTTCACCGAGGTGGGCTACGTGGGGCGCGACGTCGAGGGGATGGTGCGCGACCTGGTGGAGAGCGCCATCGACATGGTACGCCACGAGCGCGAGCACGATGTGGAAGACATGGCCAACGATCGTGTGGACGATCGCATCCTCGACCTCCTGCTTCCGCCGCCCGTCGAGTCGGCCCCGGCCGCGCCGGCCGAGACCCCGCAGAATGTCTTCGTCGTGTCGCCGTCCGGCGGCGTGACGCAGGAGCACGAGCAGGCGCGCGAACGGCACAAGCGCACGCGCGACAAGCTCAAGCAGTTGCTGCTCGACGGACAGCTCGAGCAGCGCGAGATCGAGGTCGAGGTGGCGCCGGCGTCGAGCGCCGGCTTCGACTTCGCCCAGCAGGGCGGCCCGCCCGAGGGGATGGGCAACTTCGCCGAGATGCTCGAGCAGTTCATGCCCAAGCGCAAGAAGAAGCGCACGGTGCCGGTGTCCGACGCCCGCCGCATGCTGCAGGACGAGGAGTACGACAAGCTCATCAACCACGATGACGTGGTGGCCGACGCGCTCGACCGCGTGGAGAAGCTCGGGATCATCTTCCTCGACGAGATCGACAAGATCGCCGGCGGCAAGAGCGAGATGGGCGGTCCCGACGTCTCCCGCGAGGGCGTGCAGCGCGACCTGCTGCCGATCGTCGAGGGCTCCAACGTCCAGACGAAGTACGGCATGGTGAAGACCGATCATGTGCTCTTCATCGCCGCCGGTGCGTTCCATGTGAGCAAGCCGAGCGACCTGATTCCCGAGTTGCAGGGGCGCTTTCCCATTCGGGTGGAGCTGAAGCCGCTCACCGAGGCCGACTTCGTGCGCATCATGACCGAGCCGGAGAACGCGCTCACCAAGCAGTACGCGGCGCTGATGGCCGCCGAGAGCACCGAGTTGACCTTCACCGAGGACGGCATCGCCGAGATTGCGCGCACCGCCGCCATGGTGAATTCACGGATGGAGAACATCGGCGCCCGTCGCCTGCACACGGTCATGACCACGCTGCTCGAGGACGTGCTGTACGAGCTGCCCGAGCGGGGCACCGAGCCGGTGAAGATCGATGCGAAGGTCGTGCGCGACCGGCTGAAGGCCATTGCCGAGGACGAGGATTTGCGGAAGTACATTCTCTGAGTTCAAGTGCAGAGGAAGAGGCACAGTGAAGTGCAGGGGGCAGTGGCACTTCACTCTGCCTCTGTCCCCTGCACCCGAAAACGCGCACATTTCCTGCCCCGCACACAACGACCCGTGACTCACCGCGACTTCCTCTCCATCCTCGACTTCTCCACCGCCGAGCTCGATGCGCTGTTTGCGCTCGCCGAGCGGATGCGGAGCGGTCGATACGCGCGCCGAGCGCTGGCCGGCAAGACGCTGGCGATGATCTTCTCGAAATCGTCCACTCGCACGCGCGTGTCGTTCGAGGTCGGCGCGTGGGAACTCGGTGGTCACGCGCTTTTTCTCTCGTCGCGCGACATCCAGCTGGGTCGCGGCGAGCCCATCGCCGACATGGCGCGCGTGCTGTCGCGCATGTGCGACGGCATCATGATCCGCACGTTCGCGCACGCCGAGGTGGAGGAAGTTGCCCGCCACGCCGACGTCCCGGTGATCAACGGCCTCACCGACTTGTCACACCCCTGCCAGATCCTGGCCGACTTGCTGACCGTGAGGCAGTTCCTGGGACGCTATCAGGGCAAGCGTGTGGCGTGGATCGGCGACGGCAACAACATGGCCAACTCGTGGATCGAGGCGGCGCAACGCCTGGAAATCTCGCTGACGCTCGCCTGCCCCGTGGGGTACGATCCCGATCCGGTGATCCTGGGGACGGCGCGCGCCGAAGGCGCAGACGTCACGCTGGTGCGCGATCCGCGTGAGGCCGCCGAGGACGCGCACGTCGTCAATACCGATGTGTGGGCCTCGATGGGGCAGGAGGAGGAGCAG
>ERZ1292633.1173-Hain-H41-02um-R1-1173-length-28766-cov-21_pt2 | contig 11378 bp, 13 predicted proteins | sample MGYA00564406_ERZ1292633 | MGnify/ENA primary metagenome ERZ1292633 (study PRJEB36523, sample SAMEA6512639) | groundwater metagenome | collected 2019-01-08 | study: AquaDiva: Metagenomics assemblies of 32 groundwater samples
CGGCCACCGCTTCAGCGGACACCCTGCCCACCGCCAGCGGCAGCAAGGTAAAATCGCTCAGTACACTTTGCAAAAACGGCAATTGCACTTCCAGTGAATGTTCCAATGCATGCGCCTCTTGATTGATCGTCACTTGGGGTAAATGAGCAATGGCGCGTACTGAATCAGTATCCAGTTTCACGCTGCCCAGCGGCGTCTCAAAGACATCCACACCGGGCAGAGCCAAGCCATGCAGGGCCACACGGTGCGCAGGACCGAGCAATACGACGCGCTTAATGGCTGATGCAACAGAACGCAAACCGGCATACGCTGTCGCAGCAACAGCCCCGGAGTATATGTAACCTGCATGCGGAACAATCAACGCCTTAGGCTTGAGATCATGAGCCTTTGCCCCGGCCAGCAATTGCTGCACATTCTGTGCAAGCTGCCGCGCATCAGCAGGGTAAAACAGACCCGCCACAGCCGGTGAACGAATATTTACCATAACAACCTCTTTTCAGGTTAAGTGATATTACTGATATATGGATATCAGACACAAAATCAAGAAAATAATTGCATCAGGGTATTACACCTGTTATTTCGCGCGCTTGGCTTTCTTTTCCTGATGGCGCAACCGTAGCCCATATCGAACCAGTGCCGCTTCAAAATCAGAAAAACTTTCCCTTGTCATGCCGTTTTTGCGCCACAGTTGCTGTAGATGGATCAACGCCAGCCTGTGGTCGTTATCCATCCCGTCCGGAAGAAATCCTAATACCTGCGCAGCATTCAAGGCCAATGAGGACAAAGGGGGCTCCGCCTTATCCCAGCGGCCGCGTAATTCACGCAGAAATATATGCGCCGTCACTTTACCCACCCCTTTGCCCAAATTCATCACCCGCCATTCCAGATCATTGGGGTCCGAAGCCGCAGCATGCAGATGATTCAAATTTCCGGCATAGTGATCAAGTAAAGACTGGTTGACCGCCAGCAATTTGGTTGCCGTTTTGTAATCGTAGCGCACATAACCCCCTTGATCGAGCATGGCGGCCAATCCGTCCCACCCGGTATGGATAATGCCTTGCGGTGTCAAAATATCGTTACGCTTAAATACCTGCCAGGTGCGGCTGGCGATATTCTCAGAAATACGCGCACCATAAAGCATGGCGGCAAGAAACCATTTGTAGATTTCCGCTGAGCTTAAGTCATCAAGATGAATACCCAGTTCAGCCGCATAACTGCCACCGAGATCAGATATCAGATCGAATGGATTGGCAAACTCAGCAATCTGATCTGTCATAGAATGTTGCACTCCCATGCCCGGAATAGGCCATTACGTTTATACTGATCGTTCAAGATATTCGGAAACAAATCGGTCCATGTCCAGTAAAGTGTATTACAACAGCGCCTGCCCCGTCTGCAATGCGGGAATAAAGGATCAGCGCCAGCGCATGGAAAAATGTGGCGTTAAAAACATTGAATGGGTGGATGTGCATCACAACCCGGATGCGGTATCCGAAGTGGACAGTTCGCTGGAACAGGTTCGGGAACGATTGCATGTCAAGGATGACAGGGGCGGGCTTAATATTGGCATTGATGCATTCATCCATCTCTGGCGGCAAACACCGGATCAACGCTGGTTGGCAAAACTGTTTGGATGCGCCATCATCAGACCGCTCGCACGTTTGATCTATAATGGCTTTGCACGGCTTCTCTATTGCTGGAACCGGGCATTAAAGCACTGGTAAATCCCGCCATCCCGGCATCACACCATTTTCCAGGCCAGACTTTCCCCTGCAAAAAGGGGTATCAGTTTCTCCCCGGCAAATTCGAGCTGTTCCGGGATAACCCAGCTTTCTTTATTCAACGTAATAGAATCTTTATTACGCGCTAATTGATAAAAATCTGCGCCATGAAAGCTGGCAAAAGCCTCCAGTTTATCCAATGCGCCAGCTTGTTCAAATGCGGCCGCATATAACTCAATAGCCGCATGGGCCGTAAAAATCCCCGCACACCCGCAGGCATTCTCTTTACTGGCTTGCGAATGCGGCGCGCTATCGGTGCCCAGAAAAAATTTGGGATCGCCGCCGGTGGCGGCTTCCAGCAAAGCCTGCCGATGGATTTCACGCTTTAACACGGGCAAGCAAAAATGATGCGGGCGGATGCCGCCCTGAAAGATTGCATTACGATTCAGTAACAGATGATGCGCGGTAATCGTGGCCGCAACATGGCTGGATGATTCTTTTACAAACGCCACCGCATCACGGGTAGTGACGTGCTCAAACACAATGCGTAAATCCGGGAAACGCTGCGTCAGTGGAGCAAGTATCCGGTCGATAAACACTTTCTCTTTATCAAACACATCCACATCCGGATCAGTCACTTCACCATGCACCAGTAATGGCAGGTTATTTTGTTCCATGGCCTCCAGCGTGGCGTAACATTGGGCAATATCGGTCACCCCGGCATCCGAATGCGTGGTTGCACCTGCCGGGTACAATTTTACACCCTGCACCACCCCGCTTTCCTTGGCCCGGATAATTTCAGATGGCGGTGTATTATCCGTCAGGTAAAGTGTCATCAGCGGTTCAAAACCGGATTGCAGCGATGCGGGTAAAGCCGCCAGTATCCGCGCCCGGTATGCCAGCGCCCTATCGACCGTTACCACAGGCGGTTTGAGGTTGGGCATAATGATAGCGCGCGCGAATTGCTTTGCGGTATGCGGCAACACGGCACGCAACTGTTCTCCATCGCGCAGATGCAAGTGCCAGTCATCAGGCCGGGTGATGGTTATACTGCTCACGGTTTGTCAGGATTAAGTTGAAAGGATTGCATTATATCTCAGGCGCTTCATGCTATTCGGGGTGCTTCGCGGCTTTCAGATCCAGCGCCCATTGGTATAGTGTGTTCTTGTTTTCACCGGTAATTTGCGTGGCCAGCTTAACCGCTTGCTTTAATGGTAATTCATCCAGTAAACATGTCAGTGTATGCCGGGCCTGTTCACTTACCTCAGACTTATCTGGAATTTCCGCCCCTGACAGCAACAAAACAAATTCACCTTTTTGTTGGTGGGCATCCGCCTGCAACCAAGCCAGCGTATCACCCAGGGTCCCCCCATGAATGGTTTCAAATAATTTGGTTAATTCCCGGGCAACGGTCAGCTGGCGTTGTGTGCCAAATACATCAATCATATCTGTCACACACTCCAGAATACGATGCGGCGCTTCATAAAATATCAGGGTGCAATGTTGAGATTTCAAGGCGGTCAATTCACGTTTACGCAACCCGGTTTTGGTGGGCAGAAAACCAAAAAAGAGGAAATGAGGGTGCGTGATACCGGCTGCTGACAGGGCGCAGATGGCGGCATTTGCGCCTGGAACCGGGATAACCGGGTAGCCTTGCTCACGCACACGCTGAACCAGAATGGCACCGGGATCAGAAATACCCGGCGTGCCGGCATCTGTTATCAGCGCAACACGCTTTCCGGAATCTAATAGTGTTAATATTTTGTCCGTAACAGCCGTTTCATTATGTTGATGCAAACTGATCAGCTTGGCCGTAATGGAATGTGCCGCCAATAAATGTCTGGAGTTTTGTATATGTTCCGCCGCAACCACATCAACTTTTGCCAATATGTCTAATGCACGCAAGCTGATATCGCTTAAATTTCCTATTGGTGTGGCAACCACATATAATGCACTTTTTTCCAGCATAATCCTCACTATGCACCGTTTTTTTATCACTACTCTGGCGTTAATCTTTGCACTATACGGCAGCCCGTTGGCAATGGCTACCCAGCCCCAACCCGATAATGCGGCCGAATCCACGCTGGTGCCTCATATCGCGCTGCTATTGCCCTTGGAATCACCCTCATTTAGAGAGGCCGCCAATGTAGTCAGAGAAGGTTTTGAAACCGCCGCCATGCGCGAACAGGCTCTTCCATTAACCATCAGACTATATTCCACAACGGACGATCCTCTCGATATCCTTGTCACCTACCATCAGGCACTGACTGCGGGGGCCGTATTTGTCGTGGGACCGCTCACCCGGGATGGTGTCTCAGCAATTGCCTCCAGTGATCACCTGGAAGTGCCTACTTTAGCATTGAATACAGTGGATAATAATATCGATTTGCCATCCAAGCTTTATTTATTTGGGTTGCAAATGGAAACGGAAGCCAGTCACATCGCAAAATGGGCCCTGCCAGGCGGAAAAAACCATGCAATCATCATTAGCGATGATAGCTCCTTATCCAGCCGCTTACAGAATGCTTTTATAGAACGCTGGCAAAGTGAGCATGGCAAAACGGCCGAATCATTCCGCTATACCGAAGATCCAGCCAAGCTACAACAATTCCGCTCTTTGACAGCAGGCAGCAATCACTTGGTTTTCCTTGCTCTGGATGCTGCCAAATCACGCGTGCTGCGGACATACCTTGACCCTGATGTCCCTGTGTACGCCACTTCACAGATTTTTACCGGCACTGACAACTATTTACTCAATCATGATTTAAATGGCATCCAGTTTATGGATATGCCCTGGTTGTTACAACCCGATCACCCTGCAGTCATGGCCTATCGTCACACCGGTAAAGCCAGGAACACGGACATGGAACGCCTGTATGCTCTGGGCATTGATGCTTTTCGCTTAATGACTTATCTATTACAGCCGCAATCGCAATCAGTGAATGAAATTTCTTTTGATGGCGTCACCGGATCTATCCGTTTTTTACCGCCCAATCAATTTGTGCGTGAACCCGTTGCCGCCCAGTTTGATTATGGCAAAGTACAACTACTCGATTTACAGAAAGATCTCATAGAACATGAAGGGCAGTGATGCCGAGCAAATAGCGGCATCGTATCTCCAGCGCCGGCATCTGGTTCTGGTCACACAAAACTATCGTTGCCGTTTTGGCGAAATCGATCTGATCATGCGTGATGGAACCACGCTGGTATTTATCGAAGTCCGCATGCGCGCAAATGAACTATTTGGCGGTGCTGCGGCCAGCATTACACCAGCGAAACAAGCCAAACTATTGCGTACCGCACGGCATTATTTGGCTGAATTGAATAGCGAGCCGCCTTGCCGCTTTGACGCGTTACTGCTATCCGGTGCAAATGGACAGGAAATTGAATGGATCAAGAATGCATTTGGTGAATGATCGAGTAAGGTTTATCAAATTCTCGCAGCCGTTTCACTCGTTACTACAAATGAATACTACGCCCGCCATCCACCGCAATAATCTGGCCGGTAATATAAGGCGCATCGGCAATCAGAAATTGCACCGTTTTGGCGATATCATCCGGTTCGCCGCAGCGTTTGAGCAGCGTGCCTGCAATAATATGCTGACGCGCCGCTTCATCAGACCATTCGCCATCTTCCGGCCATAAAATAGGTCCGGGTGAAACGCCGTTGACGCGCACTTCCGGCGCCATTTCCACGGCCAGCGATTTGGTCAGGGATAACAACCCGCCTTTGGCGGCATTGTAGATCGCATAATTCCTTAAAGGCCGCTCGGCATGGATATCCACAATATTAATAATACAACCATGCCGCTCTTTCAGATAAGGGGCGGCAGCCTGGGATAAAAACAGAGGGGCTTTGAGATTGCTGCCCATCAGATCGTCCCAGTCTTCCAAAGTACATTGATGGAGTGGTGTCGGAAAAAAGCTGGAAGCATTATTGATCAACACATCCAGTTGCCCAAATCGTTTTACCGATTTTTCAATCAAATCAGATAGTAATTCTTTATCTAGCAGATCCGCTTGAGCCAACGCGACTGAGTCAGGGCGTGCTTGATTCAGCTCATTTTGCAGGGCTTTGGCTTCACCCAGCGAAGAGCGATAGTGCACAATCAATCGTGCGCCTTGCGCATGCAGCCTCCGGCAGATGGCGGCTCCCACCCGTTTTGCGCCACCCGTAATCAATATCACTTTCCCTTGCACCTGCGTCTCCTTCAAAGTGCTGTTAAACTATGGCACGATTAACTTACAAGCTGTGGAAATTTACCACAAAAAAATATTCCTGCTCATGTCTTTACAGCCCACTCTACCGCCTGCCGATGAAATTGCGCTGGCACACTGCCACTCTGTACGAACAATGATTCAAAAAGAAATCGAAGCGGCGGGTGGCTGGATTCCGTTCGAGCAATTCATGAATCTGGCACTGTATGCGCCAGGAATGGGTTATTACAGCGGAGGAGCGGCCAAACTGGGCGGTGCCGGTGATTTTGTCACTGCGCCTGAAATTTCCCCGCTGTTTGGCCGCACACTGGCACAGCAAATCATGCAAATTTCCGCGCAAGTCAAAAACGCCGATATTCTTGAATTTGGCGCAGGGTCGGGCAAACTGGCCCTGGATTTACTGAGCGAGCTGGAAAAATCAGATTATTTGCCCGGAAAATATTTTATTCTTGAAGTCAGCGCCGAGTTACGCCAACGGCAACAAACGCTATTCGCCCAGAAAGCACCCCACCTTGTGCATTTGATCGAGTGGCTGGAGCAATTGCCTGCTCAATTTACAGGCACCATCCTTGCCAATGAGGTTTTGGATGCGATGCCGGTTCATATGGTGGCATGGCATGGCGATAAGTTGTTTGAACGCGGCGTGACGTGGCGAAACAATCAATTTGAATGGCAAGAACGCGTCATCCAGAATCCTGAACTACACCATGCCGCCGCTCAGTTAATACCTTTGATAAACCCGGGCAATCATCAGACCAATCCCTATTATGTCAGTGAAATAAACCTTGCCGCCGGTCGCTTCATGCGCAGCCTGGCAGGACTCTTACAGCAAGGCGTCATCCTGCTCATTGACTATGGGTTCGGGCGCAGTGAGTATTACCACCCCCAGCGCGACCAGGGTACGCTGATGTGCCATTACCGCCATCATGCCCATGACGATCCGTTTTACTTGCCGGGACTGCAAGATATCACCAGTCACGTTGATTTCAGTGCAGTCACCGAGGCAACGGAAAATACCGGATTGATGCTGTTGGGTTATACCACTCAAGCTTATTTCCTGATTAATTGCGGCATCACCGGAATTCTGGCACAGACATCGGCAGAAGACATGAACAACTACTTACCGCAGGCCAATCAACTGCAAAAACTGGTCAGCCCCGCAGAAATGGGCGAACTATTCAAGGTCATCGCTTTTGGAAAGAATTTTTCTGAACCTGAACCATTACTTGGGTTTAGAACCGGAGACAAGAGCCGTTTATTGTAGTTGCTTCAGTTATTCCAATAAAACCGGAACGTCAGTTTCAACTTTAAACCCATGTTGGGTTAAAATAGGCGACTATGCCAAATTCTTATCGTCCCGATCAAATTATCCGCCCGGAAATCCTTGCGCTCTCCGCCTATCATGTCCCGCCTGCAACCGGCATGATCAAGCTGGACGCCATGGAAAATCCTTATCCGTTACCATCCGTGTTACGTGATGAAATTGCACGGCTAACGGCAAACGCGCCGGTCAATCGTTATCCTGACGCGAGCGCTGCTTCACTGAAAGCAGCCTTACGCCAGGCTCTGGCTGTTTCTGATGAGATGGATATCCTGCTCGGCAACGGATCGGATGAGATCATCCAGATTATCGCCATGGCAGTTGCCAGACCGGGCGCCGTATTGATGAGTGTCGAGCCTGCCTTTGTCATGTTCCGGATGATTGCCACATTCGCAAACATTCAGTACGCCGGGGTACCCTTAAAAAAGGACTTCTCGCTTGATCTGGAAGCCATGTTGGCCGCAATAGAAAAACACAAACCCGCCGTAATTTTCCTGGCCTACCCCAACAATCCAACGGGAAATCTATTCGACGCCGGCGCCATTCTGAGCATTATTCAGGCAACACCTGGCATTGTTGTTGTCGATGAAGCCTATCATGCTTTTGCTGATGCCAGCTTAATTGATCAGTTAAGCCAATATCCCAATTTACTATTGATGCGTACACTCTCTAAATTGGGGCTGGCGGGCTTAAGATTGGGTTTATTGGTCGGCCGGCCTGAGTGGATAATGCAACTGGAAAAGATGCGCTTGCCTTATAATGTTGGCATAATGACGCAATTAATCGCGGAGAAGGTATTACATCATACCGATGTATTATTGGAACAAGCGGAAACTATCAAGTCAGAACGCACAAAAATGAATACATATCTTGGTACAATAAAGGGTGTAGAGGTGTTTCCCTCGGATGCCAATTTTATTTTGTTCCGCATCCATAAAGCCAGTCAAATCTTTCAGGCACTCAAACAACGCAAAATATTAATCAAAAATCTTGATGGCACCCACCCGTTATTAGAAAATTGTCTGCGTGTCACCGTGGGAACCTCTGACGAAAACTCACAATTTTGCGAAACATTACACACCCTACTCAGTGAAACAGTTTAGAATTCGCTCAAAACCTCTTGTATTGATCAAAAACTTTATTCTATGCGCCAGGCACAAGTAACGCGAAATACGCTGGAAACCCAAATCAGCGTGAATCTGGATTTAGATGGAACAGGCAAATCTGCTTTGAACACAGGAATACCTTTTCTGGATCACATGCTTGATCAGATTGCCCGTCATGGCCTGATAGATCTTGAGATTACCGCCAAAGGTGATCTGCACATTGACGCACATCATACCGTTGAAGATATCGGCATTACTTTTGGACAAACCTTTGCTCAAGCGGTCGGCGATAAAAAAGGACTACGCCGCTACGGCCATGCCTATGTACCCCTTGATGAAGCATTATCCCGCGTGGTCATAGACTTGTCCGGACGTCCCGGTTTGGCACTTAACATTGATTTTGTACGGGCGCGCATTGGTGATTTTGATGTCGACCTCATCAATGAATTTTTTCAGGGATTTACCAATCATGCCTTAATAACCCTGCATATTGACAATCTATCCGGAAAAAATGCGCACCATCAGGCTGAAACCGTGTTTAAAGCATTGGGGCGGGCACTCCGTATGGCCATTGAACATGATCCTGGCGCAGTTGGTATTATTCCATCCACCAAAGGCACTTTATAAGTAACTTTGTTCCTATACACATCGTATGACTGATATTGCAATTGTTGATTATGGAATGGGTAATTTACGTTCCGTGCAGAAAGCGTTTGAACATGTGGCACCGGCTGCTTCGATTATAGTCACCAGTGATCCTGACGTGGTGCGGAAAGCAAAACGTGTCGTAGTGCCAGGGCAAGGCGCCATGCGCAATTGTATGCATGAGCTCGAAACCCGGGGACTGCGTGAAGCCGTTATGGAAGCGGCTGCCCACAAACCATTTCTGGGTATCTGTATTGGCTTGCAAATGTTGTTTGAAGAAAGTGAAGAAGGCCATATTAAGGGATTGAATATTCTATCCGGGAAGGTAGTACATTTCCCCGCTGCAGCCATGACAACAGCTGACGGACAAAAACTGAAAGTGCCTCATATGGGTTGGAACCAGGTATATCAAGCGATTAAGCATCCTTTGTGGGAAGGTATCGCAGAAGATGCGCGCTTTTATTTCGTACATAGTTATTATGTTGAAACTACTGACTCTGCGTCCATTGCTGCGCGCAGCAATTATCCTTTCCCATTTACTTGCGCTGTTGCAAAAGATAATATTTTCGCTGTACAGTTCCATCCAGAAAAAAGTCAATGGGCAGGATTAACCCTATTAAGTAATTTTGCCCGATGGACGCCACATTCCTAAAATCAAAAAGTAATAAACTAACTCTATTAATCAACTATTCACTCTGATTAAGCTATGCTGATTATTCCTGCGATAGATCTCAAAGATGGGCACTGTGTTCGACTCAAACAGGGAGTTATGGAAGATGCCACTGTATTTTCCAAAGAGCCCGGCGACATGGCAACGCACTGGTTAAGCCAAGGTGCGCGAAGACTCCATCTTGTTGACTTAAATGGCGCATTTGCCGGTAAACCAAGAAACGAAGCCGCTATTTGCGAAATTGTACGGGTGATTGATGATCAGATCCCCATCCAACTGGGTGGCGGCATTCGTGATCTTGATACCATTGAACGTTATCTGGATAATGGGATCACCTACATCATTATTGGTACTGCAGCCATTAAAATACCCGGTTTTCTGCAGGATGCCTGCAATGCTTTCCCGGGGCAGATTATGGTTGGACTGGATGCAAAAGATGGCAAAGTGGCCGTTGATGGCTGGTCTAAAATAACCGGGCATGACGTGATTGATCTGGCCAAAAAATTCGAAGACTATGGCGTGGAAGCCGTTATTTACACGGACATCGGCAGAGATGGCATGCTCAGTGGCATCAACGCCAAGGCCACCGTCGAATTGGCCAGACAATTGACCATACCGGTCATTGCCAGCGGCGGCATCACCAATATCGATGATGTTCACACACTGTGTGAAATTGAGTCAGAAGGTATTATGGGCGCCATCACTGGGCGGGCGATTTATGAAGGTTCGCTGGATTTTAAGGAAGCCCAGATATTAGCTGATAAGCTCAGTATGGCTAACGGTATCTCATAAAACAAACGCTTCAATTGTGAGTCATCACAATTTGTTATCTTTCATTCATTCTCACAACCCGGCTTTAAAATCTGATGAGCCTCGCTAAACGTATTATTCCATGTCTGGATGTCACCAATGGACGTGTTGTTAAAGGTGTTAACTTTGTTGAGCTGCGTGACGCAGGTGATCCGGTGGAAATTTCACGCCGATATGATGAACAAGGCGCGGATGAACTCACTTTTCTGGACATCACAGCCAGCTCCGATAATCGTGACTTGATTCTGCATATCATTGAAGATGTCGCTGCACAGGTATTTATTCCCTTGACTGTTGGCGGCGGCGTGCGTCAGGTAGAAGATATTCGCAGACTATTGAATGCAGGTGCTGATAAAGTAAGCATCAACACATCCGCAGTCCTGAATCCGCAACTGGTGGCTGATGCATCGAGTCATTACGGCTCTCAATGCATTGTCGTCGCCATCGATGCCAAACAGGTGAGTTCATCCGATGGTTCGCCACGTTGGGAGGTTTTTACCCATGGCGGGCGTAAGACAACGGGTATTGATGCCATTGAGTGGGCAAAAAAAATGCAAACCCTGGGAGCCGGTGAAATTTTGCTGACCAGTATGGATAGAGATGGCACACGCAACGGTTTTGATATAACCTTAACACGCGCCGTTTCAGATGCGGTCGATATACCGGTTATCGCCAGTGGTGGTGTGGGCAATCTGGATCATTTGGTAGAGGGTATTCTACAAGGACATGCGGATGCCGTACTGGCGGCCAGTATCTTTCACTATGGCGAATTTACAATCCAGCAAGCAAAACAGTATATGGCGCAACATGGTATCGAAGTGCGATTGTAATGTTAGAATAATTAAACTTAACTTTTGGAAGGGTCGATTCATTTATGCCTGATACTT
>ERZ1292633.5534-Hain-H41-02um-R1-5534-length-11376-cov-7_pt1 | contig 11376 bp, 10 predicted proteins | sample MGYA00564406_ERZ1292633 | MGnify/ENA primary metagenome ERZ1292633 (study PRJEB36523, sample SAMEA6512639) | groundwater metagenome | collected 2019-01-08 | study: AquaDiva: Metagenomics assemblies of 32 groundwater samples
AGCTGGCCCCGGTGCCGATCCGGCCTAACCCACCAGCAGGCCCACGGGACAACCAGCCTTGTTGGTAGCCGAGGAAGCCCTTTTTGTCCTTGATCCACTCTCCCCCCACCCGTGCGATCACCTCATCGGCGGTGGAATCAGATACGGTGAAACGGAACCAGCCGAGTGCACAGGTCCAGATACTCATCAGATCCTCCGTTTAGAACTTTGGAAATTCCGCCCCCGTTTTACCGACCGGGGGCTTTTCTGCGGTGCGCGCCGCCGGCCTTGGCCGGCGGTCGCGCCCTGCGGTGTCGCGTTGCCGTTGAGACGACGCATGCGGCTTCGTCCGTTGCGTGCCATCGCCCGTCGAACTTGCGCGAGATCGAACCGCACCATATGGCGGAAGAAGACCATTGGGATCTCCCCATTGCGATAGGCACGCCGAACCGTTTTGAGACTCACCTGGAGGAGTGCGGCGAGTTCCTGTGCCGTGAGCCAAGTTTTCTTCATGCGATTCCTTTTAAAAGCAGCATGCAGCATGGCCGAGACCATACCGGGGTGATTTGTTCATGGGAAGAGACCCTACGGGAGACAGGAGAGGTCAGGAGGGGACAGCGCGGGACAGATTTTCCTGAAGCATCTCACGATGCGGATCACATCGAGCACTATCGACTCCGTCAGACATACATCATGAATGCGAAGTGTCTTTAATCAGGAACACCCGTCCAGATGCAAGGATTCGCGCGTGAGGAGATATGAGGTTTCGAAAAGAGAGGAAAAAGAACGGGCACGATCGAGCGTCAATTTATACGAAGAAGTTGAAATGGAGCGCACGTTTCAGAAATTTTCTCGCAATAGAGCCACAAAACCTTTCTGCACAGAGCCGTGGGACTACAAATGGTCAGTGAAACCCTGACAGCTAGAAGGAATTGTGCCGAAGATACGTAAGCGGACGAGCAGGGATCTGTCAGGCTGGCGAGAGTGTACAGTGGAAGCAATGGTGCAAAAAGGCGTGATCTCCTTGCCAATCCCAGCAGGATTGAATGCGAGTGATGGGGAGGAAGGTTCCATTTCCAGGGAAACCTCCTCCCCAGTTGGCGTGCTTTCTCATGGAGAAAGGGATATTCTTCAACACTAGCAGTTTCACAAATGCCAGCCTGCCTGAGGTGAACCTAAATACACTTCTCAATCGCGACCCCTTGGAGCCTCACTTGAATCTGGCGAGCAACTACAACTCCTTTGTGCCGTTTGCGCCGTTAGACTAGCTGTGGGACCGGAAAGACACGCTGATGACTGCAGTTGATAATGATAGAACATCCTCACAATGCAGAATCATTTGATCCCAATGATTAGGTGATGAACAAAACACTGACAAATCTTTGGGCGAAAACTTCCAAGGACGGTGATGGCCGGTGGCATCCCCTGATCCTTCACATGTTGGATGTGGCTGCCAGTGCGTGGGCCATCCTGGAGCGAGAACCTGAGTCAACGCGCGAGAGGATGGCGGCAATTCTGGGAATGACGTGGGAGGATGCCCGCGCGTGGCTTTTGCTCGTGGTCGCTTGCCATGACTTGGGAAAGGCCTGTCCCGGGTTTCAATGCAAGTGGGAGAATCTGTCTGGCATGGATGCTGGACGGAGTCCAAATACAAAGATCAACCATGCCTTTGTAAGCCAGATTGCCCTGTCGGAGATTTTACAGAAGGATAGTTGGCCGGAAGAATTGGCGGAACTAGTGGCCGATGCGGTGGGGTGTCATCATGGAGAAAGGGCTTCCCCAAGCATCCTTGATCGTCTGATGGGCGATAGGCATGCGTTGGGGAAAGACGAATGGACTGAAGCGCGCCGCGGTCTCGTGGAAGTACTCCTGGCGGTTCTCAATCCCACCGTGACTCCCACGAAGCAGACTCTTACTGGCCCCGATTTCATGTTGCTGTCGGGCCTCACGAGCTTCGCCGACTGGATCGGATCCAACGAGGATTGGTTTCCTTTTGGAACCTCTGAGGATTGCAATGATCTTCATGATTGGTTTCAAAAGCGCCGCATCAGAGCCAATCAGGCTCTAGATAGCCTGAGGTGGGAGCCCAGAACTCCGCTCAGCACGGAGGCAAAGTCTTTCGAGGAAGTGTTTGAATTCGCTCCACGACCCTTACAGCAGGCGGTAGCTGATGCGTTGGCTGATTTGAAGATGCCAGCCATCCTACTGCTGGAAGCACCCATGGGTGAAGGCAAGACCGAGGCGGCCTTTTTTGCACATTTGGAACTTCAACGACGTTTCGGGCATCGCGGTTTATACATAGCCTTGCCGACCAAGGCCACGGGCAATGCCATGTTTAAGCGAACGCTCGAATTTCTGCAGAGCCAAGGAACAAATCGACCACTCGACTTACAACTACTGCATGGCGGAGCGTTATTGAACGATACTTTCCAGGGCCTGAAAGTGTCTGGCATACACGATTCCAAAGCGGGCGGCGGGGTCCGCGCGGGAGAATGGTTTACCAACAAAAAGCGGGCGCTGCTCTCAGAATATGGTGTCGGTACGATAGATCAGGCTTTGCTGCCCATTCTGCCGGTCCGACACAACTTTGTGCGACTGTGGGGTCTTGCGAATCGAGTGGTGGTTCTCGACGAGATCCACGCTTACGATGCCTATACGGGCACGCTCCTGGTTCACCTGCTTCGCTGGCTTTTAGCGTTGGGCTCATCGGTGGTGCTTCTTTCTGCGACCCTGTCTCCGTCGATTCGCCGCAAGCTGGCAGGTGTAGTTGGTTCTGACTTGCCAGAACCCGAGAAGCCGTACCCACGCCTTTCCATTTTCTGTCCCGGTGAGAAGGTATACCAGAAACATTTCGAGGCCGATCCTGCGCGTCGTCAGACTGTCCGGCTGCAAGCAATTTCTCCAGACTTGTCTGGTATGCGCACGGCTTTAGAGGAGCATCTTACCCGTGGCGGAATGGGGCTGGCGCTGGTCAATACGGTGCAGCGTGCCCAGGACCTGTATCGGCTTTTCCCTGATGGCGAACCTCTGGAGCGCGAAGGCCAGCGTCTCGGCAAGCGTCTCTCCGATGGAACGGAAATTTTTCTCTTTCACGCACGTTTCCCAGCAGACATGCGACAGAAACGGGAGGAGGAGGCGCTAGAGACCTTCGGAGAAGGGGGTAATCGAACCGGCCGCAAAATTCTCATCGCAACCCAAGTGGTGGAACAAAGTCTGGATCTGGACTTCGATCTGATCGCAACTGACCTCGCGCCCATCGATCTCGTGCTCCAACGTGCGGGGCGCTTGTGGCGACATGCGCGACCGTCCAGACCAGTTTTCGAGCCGATCCTCTTGGTATCGGGATTGGCCGGCGACGAACCGCGATCATTCGGAAAACCCCTTTGGTGGGGCAAGGTGTACCGGGAGGATGTTCTCTTGCGAACCTGGTGTCTTTTGCAGGCGAAACGGGACCTGAAGCTGCCGGATGAGATCGATACCTTGGTGCAAAATGTCTACGAAGAACAGATAGCAGTTCCGGAGTTTCTTGAGGAGCGAATGAACAAAGCTGTGCGTGCAGAAGGCGAAGCCATAGCTCAGCGTCAGCAAGCCAACATGGCCATCATGGGGTTGCCCGACGACGCATCTTGGAATGATCCAGCGAAATACGTGCTCTACGACGAGGACGAACCGGGCGTGCATCGAACCCTCATGGCCCAGACCAGGCTTGGTGAAGACTCGGTCGTCGCTATTCCATTGTGGTTGGAAGACGGTTTCGGCTCTGAGACGACGCCGGACTTCGTACAGAGCAAAGCGTGGTTTTTGCGAGCTGTGAGCCTTTCGCGCAAGGGGGTGGTCCAGCAACTCCGAAAGTTAGGAGTGCCAGAAGGTTGGAAAGAATCGTCGCTCCTGCGCAACTGTTTTCCACTGCGACTGGATGTGGATGGCCGCTGGGTCGAAGATACCACAGTGCGTCTTGATGAGGATTTGGGGTTGGTGTACGAGGCAAAGGAGACTGAATGAGCCGATTCAACCTGGTCGACGAACCATGGATTCCGGTGCGATTCCCAGATGGGAGCCGCGACGAAATGGGCATCCAAGACGTGCTGTTACGAGCCAAAGAGATCGCCGCGATCGAAGACCCCTCACCACTGGTGGTCGCGGCGCTGCATCGTTTCCTCCTCGCAGTCCTGTACCGTGCACTGGAAGGTCCGACTGACATTGATCATGCCAAGAAGCTGTTTACGGAAGGTATTCCTGGCAATAAAATCACAGCGTACCTTGAAAAATGGCGAGATCGGTTCTGGCTTTTCGATGAGAAGTATCCGTTTGGACAGATTCCAAGCTTTGAACCGAATATATGGAGGTCCTGGACAGTGCTTGCCGCCGAGCACAATGCTGACAATGCTAAGGTTTTGTTCGACCATGTGGACGTTGGGGCATCAGGCACCATTTCAGAAGCTGCAGCAATTCGTTGGATTCTAGCCACCCAAACATTTTCTGTGAGCTGTGGCAAGAGCGAACTTTCGCACACTGGCACAGCGCCTTCCGCTACAGCTGCGATTGTTTTGCCTCTGGGGAGTGATCTTCAAGACACCCTGATTTTTGCTCTGGTCCCCGAAAATAGAGAAATAGCCGGTGGCGATCTTCCTTTGTGGGAACGAGAGCCGGAATCGGTCAATAGACTGAGCCAGGGAGTTAAGCGAGCATCAAGCGGCCTTGCCGACCGGTACACCTGGCGAATCAGGTCTATCCGATTGGCCGAAAATAATTTAGGTCATATCGAAAAGCTGGCGTTTGCTTCTGGAATTGGAGACTCCTCTGTGGGTCAAGTAGATCCCATGCTTGGCTACAGAATCGATGACACGCGCGGAAAATTGCCTATCCAGTTTCGAGACCGAGGTCTATGGCGAGACTTTGACTCTCTGCTACCTGACCAATCACATTTGGGACCTCAAGTAATTGAGCACGCACTTAGGCTAACTCGATCAAATCTGGCGCGGTTTCCACGTTCCGTATTAGTCCTCGGTCAAGCGAATAACAAGGCAAAGATTGAGTACTGGCGTATGGAGCGATTTACATTGCCGGAGGCGCTAACCGGAGATCGTTTCATTCGAACGGAAATCCATAAGCTCCTTAGAGAAGCAGAGGACGTACAGAAATGTCTTTGGTTGGCCTCTCGATCATATGCACGAGATCTTCTGAGTCGAGGAGAGCGAGAGCCTGTTGCAAATGACATCAAGGCATTCGTAAAGCAGATGCCCACGAACTCTTGGTATTGGTCTGCCTTGGAAGCCCGCTTCCACGAGATCTTGCAGGAGTACACTCTTGAACGTGAGCCCGAGGATATTCGCTGTCAGTGGTTGACGTTCGTCAGAGACACCTTGAGCGAGGCATGGGAACAACATCGCGCCTCGGTTTCCATGGGCGATGCCTGGGCCATCAGAGCGCTGGTAAAAGCCGAAGGGCCTGTAAGGGAGAAGCTGAAAGAACTCGACGAGGAAATCCTCAAACTCACACCGGCGATGGAGGGGATATGAGTGGATTCATCGAGTGGCTAGAAGGCCTCAACAAAAAAGACACCAAGGTGAGGGCAGTATTGCGGCGTAGCCTAGCATTTGATCCTGGAGCCTTCGTGCCTGCCTATCCCTATGTCGAACCGTTCTTGAAGGGTGAGCATAATTCCTGGCGGAGGGAAATGCTTTACCTCGTAGCTGGTCTTTGGGCAGTCCACTGGCGGGAAGGCCGTCCAGGTACCCCGATGACTATTGGAAAGGCATGCGCGGCTCATCGGGCCACAACTGGCTCCACCAGTACCGAACGCCGGTTCATCACGCTGCTTGATTCCGATAATGATCAGTTGCCTCACCATCTGCGTCAGATGGTTGCGCTGCTCAAAGATCAGGCCATAGACTTCGAAGTCCTTCTAACAGGTCTTGTGCGTTGGAACGACGATAGGAAACGCACCCAAAACGCGTGGGCGCAAGATTTTTACCGAAACATACAAGATGACATGGCAACAGAACCCACTATCCAGGAGGAGAAAACCGCATGAAGACCTTGATCGAGATCCATGCCCTGCAACATTTCGCTCCCTCGAATTTGAATCGCGACGACACTGGTGCTCCCAAGGATGCTTGGTTCGGCGGCACTCGCCGTGCGAGGGTCTCTAGCCAGTGCCTTAAGCGGGCGGTGCGCAGCTATTTCGACGAAAAGAAAAACGAGGGGTTTTTCAGCTCCGATGAACTCGCGGTGCGAACCAAGAGGGTCTATCAGGTCATTGCCGATCTGCTGGATGGTAAGCGCGCAAAGGACGAAACGTTGGCCAAGGCGGAAATCGCCTTGTCATACGTCAAACTCAAAGCCGCTGAAGGCGGAAAGACTCAATACCTGCTCTTTCTTGGCCAGAAAGAAATAGCAGCTTTGGCCGAGACGATTCATCAGTTTTGGAATCAGATTATTCCTGAGGCGAAGGAAACTGGTGAAAAAACAAAAGGGAAAGGGAAAAAGGCAACTGCTAACAGCGCACCGAAGGAGGTTCAGGACCGCATCGGCTCCATCTTTAATGGCGGCAAGGCCGTAGATGTGGCGCTCTTTGGACGCATGCTGGCCGATATGCCTGAGAAAAATCAGTACGCCGCCTGTCAGGTCGCCCACGCGATCTCGACCCATGCGGTTGAGCGTGAGTTCGATTTTTATACTGCCGTGGATGATCGGAAGCCTGAAGACACGGCCGGCGCTGACATGATGGGGACAGTGGAGTTCAATTCGGCCTGTTTTTATCGCTATGCGGTGGTTGATTGGGAGAAATTAAAAGACAATCTTCAGGGCGACGCGGAGCTTTCGGAAAGAGGATTGAAGGCATTCCTCGAAGGCTTTGTGGTGGCCGAACCAACTGGCAAACAAAACACCTTTGCGGCGCATAATCCGACAGAGTTCGTGGCCGTGTCCGTGCGTCGCAACACTGCGCCGCGCAACCTTGCCAACGCCTTTGAAACGGCTCTTCGTGTGGGCAAGGATGAATCGTTTACCAAGAAGTCTGCAGAAAGACTTGTCGAGAAAGCAAAAAAACTGAACGCTGTGTACGGAGGTGACGGACAAACCTTCGTGTTGAACCTCACGGAGACCAAACTCGATGGATTCGGAACATCGGTGAGCACCTTGAAGGAACTGCTGGAGAAAAGTCTCCACGCTGTGAAGGAGTGAATCATGCCCACCTTATTGCTTCGACTGGTTGGCACTATGCAATCGTGGGGCACCACCAGTCGCTTTGACCAGCGCGATACCGGGAAGGAACCCAGCAAGTCTGGCGTTGTGGGCCTGCTTGCCGCTGCGATGGGAATCGATCGCGAGAATTGGGTTGATGTGGAGCCGTTGACGCATCTTTCCATGGGTGTCCGTCACGACCGGCCGGGAGTTCCAAAGCGTGATTACCAGACTGCGCAGCACATCATTTCTGCTGATAGGTCGAAGATCCACGAGACGGCTGTGACTACGCGAGACTATCTGGCCGATGCAGCCTTTCTGGTTGGGTTAGTAGGCGAAGACCGTACTCTTCTGGAACGAATACATGCTGCGCTGCGCAATCCTGTCTGGCCTCTAGCCCTGGGCCGAAAATCCTATGTACCCTCCGAGTCGATCTGGATGGAAACCGCTGTGCAGGATGTACCGTTGCGCGAGGCTTTGGCACGGTGCCCGTGGATCGCTACGCTGCGGAAATGGGAAGAACTGCCTGAGAAGTTATTGGTCTCTTTCGAGTCTGAGGACGGTTCGGGCGTACTCAAAATGGACCAACCGCTGTCATCGTTTGCCGAACGGCGCTTCGGCGCGCGGTTTGTACACTCTGAATGGATTCCTTTCCCTCAGGGGGTGACGCATGTTTCTGCATAGAATCCATCTTGACCCGCGCTGTCGTGAGGCCCGGCGCGATCTGGCGGACCCGTATCAACTCCATGCCACTTTGTGTCGCGCATTTAGCCCACCGGATCGTAAATGCCCGGAAAGTGAAATCTTATGGAGGCTTGAGCCGGAGACCGATTCCGAAGGGTATCCACGGGTTCTCGTTCAGAGCCGGACGATCCCCGACTGGGAGGGTGTTGGTGTGAAAGGATGGCTAGCGAAGACCGATCCTCCTGTTGATTTGAAGAGTCGTTTGAAACTCAATACACTCGCAATCGGCCAGCGCTTTCGTTTTAGACTGCGAGCCAATCCTTGCGTCACTCGTGCTGGCAAGCGGTTGGGCTTGCTGCGACTAGAAGAACAAGAACAGTGGATTGCGCGAAAAGGCCACTTGCACGGGTTTGCACTTCCCCTACTGCCCTCCTTCGATCTTTCGGAAGTGGGGCCAGATCAGATTGATGTACGGGTTTCTCAAGAACAGATGCTCAGTGGCACACAGCATCACGGAAACGCGATTCGTGTCTTCTCGGTTTTGTACGACGGTGTCATGACAGTGACCGACGCGGATGCGTTTGTGAAGGTGCTACACACGGGTATTGGACATGGCAAAGCCTTAGGACTTGGGCTCCTCTCCGTGGCACCGATAGCATTACGTGGATAGGCTTGGAGTCTTTGAATGGCTGACATCCTTCCCCCGCTGAAACCTATTCCCATCAAGGAACGGCTTTCAGTCCTCTATATTGAGTATGGTCAACTCGATGTCCTCGACGGGGCCTTTGTGGTCGTGGATAAAAATGGTGTACGGACGCATATCCCTGTTGGGGGTGTCGTGTGTTTGATGCTGGAGCCTGGCACACGAGTATCTCACGCAGCCTGCGCCCTGGCGGCTCGTGCAGGTACGTTGCTGGTATGGATAGGCGAAGCCGGTGTTCGACTCTACTCGGCTGGCCAACCAGGCGGTGCTCGCGCGGATCGCCTTCTATACCAAGCTAAGCTGGCACTCGACGATGAACTGCGCTTGAAAGTGGTCCGCAAAATGTACGCGCTCCGGTTTGGCGAGGAGCCGCCCCAGCGCCGCTCCGTTGAGCAATTGCGTGGCATCGAAGGCTCACGGGTGCGTGAGACCTACAAACGCCTCGCGGCCCAATGCGGCGTAGAGTGGAAGGCCCGCAACTACGATGTAGACGATTGGGATCAAGGCGACATTGCCAATCGTTGCTTATCCTCCGCCACGGCTTGTTTATATGGCGTCACGGAAGCGGCCGTCCTAGCCGCAGGGTATGCGCCAGCCATCGGCTTCATTCATACCGGCAAACCGCTGTCGTTTGTCTATGACGTGGCAGACATCTACAAGTTTGAAACCGTCGTACCATTAGCCTTTCGCATTGCGGCCAAGAATCCGGCGAATGCGGAACAACAAGTCCGCCTGGCCTGCCGCGACAGCTTCCGTGAAACCAAACTGTTAGAACGCATCATTCCTGGTATCGAAGAGATGCTGGCGGCGGGAGAAATTCAACCGCCAAGGCCGTTCGAGGAGCAAGTCCTTCCGGCCATCCCCAATGAGGAGAAGATCGGCGATGCTGGTCATCGTGCTTGAAAACGCGCCGCCTCGACTACGAGGGCGGCTGGCCATTTGGCTATTGGAAATTCGTGCTGGTGTGTATGTCGGGAACTATTCGGTCAAAGTGCAGGATCATATTTGGGAGCATGTGAAGGCTGGTCTTGGGGAAGGGAATGCCGTGATGGCATGGCGTACCAATAATGAAGCTGGGTTCGACTTCGTGACTCTGGGAGCCAACCGCCGCATACCGGTAGAAATAGACGGCGCCAAGCTAGTCAGCTTTCTTCCAGAAAACGATGCAGGCGCTACGACGTCACCGCAATCATGAAGCATGCCATACCTCGGAAAGTTCGGTGGAATTTAAGAGCGGTAGATTTGCTAGATAGAACAATGGGATAAGAGAAGAGTGTTCCCCGCGAGCGCGGGGATGAACCGATACGAATGAGAATGAAGTACTCGCGTTATAAGTGTTCCCCGCGAGCGCGGGGATGAACCGTGTCATCGTCAACCGTTGCTGAGAGGCGATCAGTGTTCCCCGCGAGCGCGGGGATGAACCGGCTTGCAGGTCGCAGTTGCGAACCGTCTGCCGGTGTTCCCCGCGAGCGCGGGGATGAACCGAAGCTGTTCGGCCTCTGCTACGCGAGCGATGAGTGTTCCCCGCGAGCGCGGGGATGAACCGCAGATGGTGGTGTGGGATAAAGGCCCAATGGGGTGTTCCCCGCGAGCGCGGGGATGAACCGCAAGCGTCTGATGTGGCGGGCACCGGGGAAAAGTGTTCCCCGCGAGCGCGGGGATGAACCGGGATTGAACGCACTGGGAGGTGTGGGCGACAAGTGTTCCCCGCGAGCGCGGGGATGAACCGGGTACGAGGACGGGACGGCGATGTTGAGCTGTGTGTTCCCCGCGAGCGCGGGGATGAACCGACACAGGATGGGGCAGTGCCTAAATCATCAACGTGTTCCCCGCGAGCGCGGGGATGAACCGTTCTCTCGCTCGTTATCGGGGCGGGCGGGACGTGTTCCCCGCGAGCGCGGGGATGAACCGAATCCAACGCACAGGTCCGTCAGGTGATGGTGGTGTTCCCCGCGAGCGCGGGGATGAACCGGATTGGCGCGCGTCGGCATCGTAGGGCCTCAGGTGTTCCCCGCGAGCGCGGGGATGAACCGATGATAAAGCGTCGAGCAGTGGAGCTGGACAAGTGTTCCCCGCGAGCGCGGGGATGAACCGAGCGTAGCCTGTTTGGGACCAATGGCGGGTTTGTGTTCCCCGCGAGCGCGGGGATGAACCGTTACAATGGAGATTTCAACATGGCACGCATGAGTGTTCCCCGCGAGCGCGGGGATGAACCGGCTCTACATTCCACATACAGAAGTGAATCTAAGTGTTCCCCGCGAGCGCGGGGATGAACCGATGTTGGCGTGCTGCGGCATGAACTCAAGGCAGTGTTCCCCGCGAGCGCGGGGATGAACCGTCCTTGACCGCGTGCGTCTTGAGTCGCCACGTGTGTTCCCCGCGAGCGCGGGGATGAACCGATAACTGTTGGTGTAGATGTTCATCTTGTCCCGTGTTCCCCGCGAGCGCGGGGATGAACCGCCAGATAATATCCTGTCGGTCCATCGTGCGTTGTGTTCCCCGCGAGCGCGGGGATGAACCGGACTCATCGTCCCTCCTTCGCCTGTGCCTGCAGTGTTCCCCGCGAGCGCGGGGATGAACCGCTGAGGCAGAATCTCGCGTGCGTCTCCCAAATGTGTTCCCCGCGAGCGCGGGGATGAACCGGAATACTGCGCCAACTTTGATGGTTTGCGATGGTGTTCCCCGCGAGCGCGGGGATGAACCGATGAGCTTTAGCAGGTCATTTTCGAACACGTCGTGTTCCCCGCGAGCGCGGGGATGAACCGTTTTTCTAATGTGGGCGAATTCACACGTTGACGTGTTCCCCGCGAGCGCGGGGATGAACC
>ERZ1292633.5535-Hain-H41-02um-R1-5535-length-11376-cov-6_pt1 | contig 11376 bp, 12 predicted proteins | sample MGYA00564406_ERZ1292633 | MGnify/ENA primary metagenome ERZ1292633 (study PRJEB36523, sample SAMEA6512639) | groundwater metagenome | collected 2019-01-08 | study: AquaDiva: Metagenomics assemblies of 32 groundwater samples
ACGGGCGGTTGGCTATATGAAAGCACAACCGCTTCTACTGGACGACGCCGGACGTGAAATCGTCGCCGCCACCATCAGGAGTCATTGCTTACTACACCATTGGGGTTTGTACGCGCTGGCCGTCCGGACCAACCACATCCACTTAGTTGTTGAGAATTGCAGTATTGCGCCCGAACGCATGATCATCGAGTTCAAAGCGTGGTCGACCCGGCGACTTCGAGACGCGGGCCTCATCCGACGACACCAGCCTGTTTGGGCGCATCATGGCAGCACGCGGTATCTGTGGAAAGCACAAGCAGTGGAATCGGCCGTCGCCTACGTTGAACTCGGGCAGGACATGCCTCGTTGAGCGCGCTGATCCGAACCCCAAGCGCCAGCGCGGGGCGGTCAATCCCTGCCGCCCGGCCCATTGCACGCGGTCGCACATGATGCGGATGCTGCGCAAAGCCCCGCCCGTCGCTCGCGCTCCGGGTTCGGATGAAAACCTGTCTCGCGCGCTGATCCGAACCCCAAGCGTCATCGCGGAGCGGTGTGCGTTTCGTTTCTTGCGTGCTCTTCCGATCCCCTGAGGACCGCCCGTCGCTTGCGCTCCGGGTTCGGATCAAGCTGCCCGTCTCTCGCGGCGCGCGTTCCTCACGCACCCGCCACGCGGCGACGGCGCATCACCACCACCGCCCCCGCCGCGACCGTCAATCAGAGCCGCGAGCACCAATCAGAGCCGCGAGCGGGAGCGAGCGGACCAGTTGTCGCTGCCCCGCGTGCCCGCGCAATTCCGAGATTTGGTCGTGTCGCTCCCGCTCCACGCTCTGATGAATCACGCCGCAACGCGGCGACGGCGCATCACCACCACCGCCCCCGCCGCGACCGTCAAAAGCCCCATCGCGAGCAGGCCCCATTCGGAAACCGTCGGGCACGTCGGCAAATGAGCGAGGAATTCGCATGGTGCCAGAACCCGGTTGCTGAGTCTTATCTCGTCAAGGCGCCCGACCCAGTAACCAAACTCTTGATCGTCGCTTCCGATTTCGGACTCGTTTCCGGTGAATGCGACAGATACCGGACCCGCTGCCGCTCCCACTACCACTCCGTCCATATAAGAGGTGACTGCCGTTGCATCCCATGTCCAGGCTAAATGATGCCATGTGTTCAGTGTGAAGCCCGGCAGAAAGAAAAACGGATGGGCTCTCTTCGCGGTATCGAGTTGCGAGTCGTAGCCTCCGCCCGTATGCGGTTCGACCTGTAGTTGCAGGTCGGTGAATAAGGCGGCAATTCCATGGTTGAAAATGATGCCACCGCCACCCTCGTTGGTCCCTTCAAAATATACCCATGCTTCGATGGTCCCGGCAGACAGCACACCCGTGTGGGTCGGGTTGAAGGGTGCAGGCAGGTCCACGCGACTGGGGCTACCGTTGAGCACGAGGCATCCCGAATTGCCAGGCAGCGGCGCGCAGTTCGACGTCGCGATACTTGCGGAGCCGACCGGGGTTCCATCAATCGACCCGCAAGAATCCGTATAACCTCCGTCAAAGCGCCAGTAGGCGATTGTTGCGGTTGTGCACGGCGCGACCTGTGCCTGTGCGACTACTTGTACGCCCAAAAGTACCGCACCTGCAATCGTAATACCCGCCACCTTCGCAAACGTTTTGTTCTCGTACATGTATCCCGCTCCCTTCCGCCGCCGGGGATGCCGGTCGGCACAAACAAAGATGGTGAACAACTCGTGCCACGACGTGGCACAATCCGTTGCCGGGATCGGGAGCGAGTCGGCTGTCCGACCCATGACAGGAGCGACCTTGTGAGGTGAAAAGTGTCGCGCCGGGGACGCCAACCGATCAGCAACTATGTACAGATTACCCCCCCCTAACATTGCAAGAGAAATCCGCGCAAAATGCAAAATTATTTCAAGAACGCTGGTCATGAGGCTGGTTTCTCAAAACTGGGAAGCGAGAATCCGAACCCCAAGCGCAAGCGCGGGGCGGTCCGTTCCGGCTCATCCTTGGGCAGTCAAGTTTCACCGAAAACTCGGCCGCTGCCGGGAGAACCGCCCGTCGCTCGCGCTCCGGGTTCGGAAAAGACGGTTCCGGCGTGCCGCAACAGACCCGCCGGAAGTGACACGGACCCGTCGAAGGGTGCATTACACCAACTGCAATTCACGCATGAGTTGTCGATAGGCGGGCGCCGGGTCGGGGTATTGGCCGGGCAGCGGCAGGTTCCACTTGGCGAAGAACTGGGCGTTATCCTCCTGGCCGCGAGGCAGGTCCGCGACTTTGCGGTCGTCGTGGTGTTCGTCGTGGTGGATGAGCGCCGAACGGCAGCCGATCACCTTAAGCCCGACGTCGAGTTGAATCTTGAGCGACAGGTTGGGGTCGAACCCGAAGAAATAGTAGCGATCATCGGCGAAGCCGACCCGCACCAGGAACGTCCGCCGCAGCAAGCCGAAGTTGGCGTAGGGGTAGCCGCGGACGTGGCATAGCTCGTACGACTCGCCGTCGCGAACCACGCGGTCGAGGACGTTTCGTTCGCTATGCCAGTTGTGGTAGAAGGCAACCATGCCGACATCGGTCAGGTCCGGGCGTTCGAGAGTGGCGACGGCGGCTTCGACGCTGCCGGGCAGCGGGTAGGCATCGTCGTTGAGCCACATGACATAGCAGCCGGTCGCGGCGCGGAAACCCTTGTTGAAGGCGGCGACGGCGCCTTCGCGCTGTGGTTCTAGGATGAAGTGGAGACCGCGCTGATCCGCGAGCCAGTCGCGCGTGCCGTCGGTCGAGCCGCCGTCGATGACGACGACTTCCTTCGCGTGGCTGACGTTGCGTCGAATCTTGTCGAGGCAGCGCTGCAACCGCGAGAGGCGGTTGTACGTAGGAACGACAAGGGAGACAATACGGTCGGTCTGCATGGCAGCGCCTTGGGAAAGCGAGTGATCGCTATGAAGAATATCGGCGACATCGCAGCAAAAACTGCGGAACACAAAGCAAACGCATGCGGATCGCCCCGCCTCCGACGAATCTGCTTCCTTGGAGTGGCCGCATCATCAACTTGGTTCGCCGCGCCGCGGATCGTATCCGCACAAACCCCGCCATCGCCGCAGGCACCAAACGACGCCGTCAAGACCGCCAACAAAGAGGTGGAATTGCCCGAAGGCTTGTGGCCGTCACCCCGGCTGATGCGCTTGATGTTGGCCCGCTGGGCCGAGGAAGCGTCGCGCCAGTACGACCTCGACGACGAGCAACGTGCGAAAGTCCGTGAGGCTGCGGTCGATCGCTGGAGCAAGTTCCTCGACGAAAACCGCGAGGTCATGCAACCGCTGGCCAACGAGTTTGTCGAGATGCGGATGGAGCTGAAGCCGCCGCCGAAAGAGCGTGTGCAGGAATGGGCGAAGCGGGCCGGGCCGGTGTTTGACAAGGTGCGCACTCAGCTTGACGAAGGGGCGGACGAGTTTCGGAAGGTCTTGCGGCCTGTGCAGCGGGCGAAGTTTGAGATCGACGCCCTGCAAATGAAGGTCGGTCTGCAAATCGCGGAGCAGCGGATCAAACAATGGCAGAGCGGCGAATTCGGGCCGGACGAATTCTGGGAACCGCTCCCCTCCGATCGCGAGTCGCGGCGGGCCGAGAGACGGCGGAATCGTGAGGAGCGCGAGGCGAAGGCGGCTTATGCGGGCGAGTCCTCCGAATCGGATGCGAACGACGCTTCAGCGGACCAAATCGCCGTCGAGCTTGATGCGTGGGATCGGTACGTCGCGGAGTTCATTCGCGCAAATGGTCTCGACGCCGGACAGCGGACGACCGTGCTCTCGTGCCTTTCCGAGTTGAAGGAGCGCGCGATCGCTCATCGCGATCGACACCGTGAGGAGATCGACCAACTGGAAAAACGCGTCGCGTCGAACGCCGGAATCGAGGCCGAGCTTGCCGACATCAACAAGCAGCTTGTCGAACTCTATGGTCCCATCGACGATATGTTCAAGGAGCTGCGGAGCCGCATCGAGCAGGTTCCCGCTGCGGAACAACGAGCCGCCGCAGCGACTCAAACGCCGAATCGGAAGGCGGAACGGGCTTCGTCAGAGGACCGGGTTCCCATGGGCGAACGCGATCGAACCAAACCAGGGAAAACCGCCGGAGTTGACCCAAAGTCCGAGCATTCGAGGAACGAAAAAGAAGACAAGAATCCCGACGTGCCGCCGGAACTGTAGACCGTCCGCACTTTGGCCTGTCCATCCGCGATCTCTTTCCACCGCTCCACGGATGATGCCCGCGCGACAAGTGTGCGTCACCTTCGCCGCTCATCGAGGATGGTCAGAAACTCGCGTAGTTCACGGATGACGTGATCGGCGCGGGCGGCGAACTCCGGAACAGGTGAGTCGCCGATCATCAAAACTGTGCCCGCGCCGGCGGCCTCGCCCGACATGATGTCGAACAGGAAGTCCCCCACCATCCAGCTCCGTCGCGGGTCGGCGCCGAGTTCTTCGCAGATGGACAGCACGGGCTTGGCCGAAGGTTTGATCGTTCCGTCCTCACGCGTGCGGATCGCATCAAAGACGAAACCGTGCTTGCCGAGGATGTAGTCCACGATCGCGCGGGCGTTGCGCGTCAGGACGGCCGCGGGAAACCCTCGCTCGCGACAGGCCGCAACGACCTCGACAGCGCCGTCGTACAACGCCCCGTTGCGGGCCGCGTCCCACTCGTGCCGCACCATGATCGCTTCGGCACGTTGTCGTTCGGCGGGCGACATGCGAGCGATCGCTTCCAGAATCGGACCGGATGCGATACCGATCTCGGCGCGGATGGCGTCGAAGTCGAGGTACGGTCGGGTCAACGTGCCGTCGAGGTCGAAGATCACGGCGGAGCGGGTCATGTCGGAAAATTAAACCACGAAGACACCAGGACACCAAGCCGGAATGTCGAGTGATAAAGATCGAAATGAGGAAAACTCACGGCGTAACCCATTCACTCTTCGTCATTCAGCATTCGACATTCAAATCAAGCGCCCACGCCTGATCGCAGCGGCAGGCAATGTGGTCGGGCTGGAATGGTTGGAATCCGTAGCGTTTGTAAAGTCCGATCGCTTCGACGAGTTTGCTCGACGTTTCGAACTCGATGCGACCAAAGCCGAGTTCACGGGCGCGGCCGAGGACGCGTTCGAGGAGCATTTTGCCGAGGCCCCGACCGCGGACATGTTTGACAAGGTACATCTTGCGGAGTTCGGCCACCCCGTCGCCGCGCGGGTACAGGCCGACGGTGCCGATGAGTTGCCCGGCGCCGTCGAACACGAGATCGAACAACCCGCCGCGGGCAATGTAGTTGCCTTCGATATCGGATAGATCGGCGTCCACGCCCTCGTGCTCGGCCAGTAGCCCATACTCGCCCAGCACGCCGAAAACCAGCGTGCGGATCGCGTCGGCGTCGGCATTGGTTGCGGAGCGAATGAGCATGGAGAATACTCTACCGCTCAACATCAAGTGGACCAAACAGAGCCGCGACCGTAAGAGCGGACCTTTGGTGGTAATCATTACGCCGCACAGCGCTCCAGGGCGTGATTGATCGGTTACTAACTTGGGATTACCTCTTCGAGCTTGCGGAACCGCAAGGGCTTCTTACGTATTGCACGGAGAGTCTTCAAGTCGGCGGCGTCCTCGGCCCGTTCAAGCAGCTCTTCGTATTCGTCGAGGCCAAGGATGACCGCGGCGGGCTTGCCGTTTCGTAGGACGATTTCCGGTTGTCGCTTGCGCCTTTTCATCTCCCGTCGTCTCCTTTGTCTTTCGTGTAGTATATCGGATTCGCACCAGGAAGGAATTGTACCACCCGCGAATCAGGACATATGATACCCCGACATGGGAAAGAAAATCCAAAAGCTCGTCACCGAAATGACCGCCGACGAACTGGCGAAGGAAACCGCGGAGGCCGACCGCGAGTTCATAATCGATGCATTTGATCCACCCGACGTAGACGCAAAGAGGCGATTGGCGCGTGCTAAGCGTAAACGCGGTCGCCCACAACGCGGGCAGGGCGTCAAAGTAATATCGCTCACGGTCGAACGCCGCCTGCTGCGCCGCACGGATGCGCCGGCGAAGAAGCTGAAAGTAAGCTGGTCGCGGCTGGTTGAGGTCGGGTTGCGAAAGATCCTGCAAGACGCTGGCTGACCTTCGTCGAGTCCGAACGGAAAGCAACCATTCGTGACGACCATTCTGGGCATCGAGACTTCCTGCGATGAAACCTCAGCCGCTATCGTTGTCGATGGACGGACGGTCCGCAGCAACATCGTCGCGTCGCAGGTCGATCTGCACGCCAAGTACGGCGGGGTCGTGCCGGAAATCGCCTCGCGGGCGCACATCGAGCGCCTCGACGCGGTGATCGAAGAGGCCATGGCCGTCGCCGGAGTGACACGCGATGACATCGACGCGATCGCCGTAACGAACCGGCCCGGACTCGTCGGGGCCCTCATTATCGGCGTGACGGCGGCCAAGACGCTCGCCTGGGCGTGGAGCAAACCGCTCGTCGGCGTCGATCATATCCGCGCCCACGCCTACAGCCCGGCGATCGAGATGCAGACGCCGCCCTGGCCGGCGGTCGGATTAATCGTCTCCGGCGGGCACACGTCGCTCTTTCTGATCCGCTCGCCGATCGACATCGAACGACTCGGCGCGACGATCGACGACGCCGCCGGTGAAGCCTTCGACAAGGTCGCGATGATCCTTGGTCTGGGCTACCCCGGCGGACCCCTCATCGACAAACTCGCCCGCGACGGCGACCCCAAGGCAATCGACTTCCCGCGAACGACCCTGGGACCGAACTCGCTCGATTTTTCGTTCTCCGGGATCAAGACGGCCGTTCTCTATCATGTCCACGGCCACGGCAAGACCACCGGTGGATTGGAAAAGCTATCGCAGCGGCAACTCGCCGACGTTGCCGCGAGCTTCCAGCAGGCCGTCATCGATGTCCTCGTGCGAAAGACGATGCTGGCTGTCAAGCGGTCCGGCGTGCAGACGGTCGTGCTCGGTGGCGGTGTTGCCGCGAACCAGGCGCTGCGGGCGCAACTTGCGTCGGCCTGCGAACAGCGCCGACTCGCGTTCCACGCGGCCAAAATGGCCTATTGCACCGACAACGCGGCCATGATCGCGGCGCTGGGCTATCATCAACTCATGGCCGGCGACACGGCAGCGCTGGACCTCGACGCCTACGCGCACGCGCGTTGAAGACTGAAGCGCGAAGCTTGAACGATCAACAGGAATGTGCATCAAACATTGAGTTGCAGGCGGGCGGCTTCGGACATCTTTTCCATCGTCCACGGCGGATCCCAGACCACTTCGACTGTTGCGTCGGTTACGCCGTCCACCGATTTGACCTTCCGCTCGACCTCCGGCGGCAGACTGCCCGCGACGGGGCACATGGGCGAAGTCAGCGTCATCTTCACAGCCACCTGGCCGCCGGGGGCGACATCGATGTCGTAGATCAAACCGAGGTCGTAGATGTTGACCGGCACTTCCGGGTCGTAGCAGGTCCGCAGCGCTTCGACGATGCTCGATTCGAGGACCTGCGCCTGAATCTGCTCGACGGGTGATCGTTGCAGTGTCGGCGTCGGTTCATTCATCGGAGATTCCAATCGACAGCGCACTCACTCCGTCGAGACGACTTCGTTCTTGTCTTCGAGTGCGGCGTTCACCGCGTGCCAAACGAGCGACGCGCACTTGACCCGCGCCGGATAGCGCGACACGCCGGAGAAAACCTCCAGCTTCCCCAGCGCCGGTCCGTCGCCGTTGCCGTCCGATTCACCCATGACCAGATCGTGGAATCGCTCAAACAGCGCCTTCGCCTCGGCCACCGTCTTGCCCTTCAACGCCTCGGTCATCAGCGACGCGGACGCCGTGGAAATCGCGCAACCCCCGCCCTCGAAGGCCACGTCGGTAATCACCTCGCCGTCGAGCTTGAGGTACACCGACACACGATCGCCGCAGAGCGGATTGAACCCTTCGGCGTGACGGTCGGGATCGTCGAGCTTGCGGCGATTGCGCGGCCGCTTGTTGTGATCGAGGATCAGTTCCTGATAGAGATCCTGCAATTCGCTCATCAACCCATCACCTCAACCACGCGCCGAATTCCATCGGCCAGGGCGTCGATCTCCGCGCGGGTGTTGTAGAACGCCAGCGAAGCGCGAACCGTCGCGGGCACGCCGAAGCGATTCATCACCGGCTGGGCGCAATGATGCCCGGTCCGCACCGCGATGCCTTCGTGATCGAGAACCGTACCGACATCGTGCGGGTGGATTCCGCCGACCGTGAACGACAAGACCGCCGCCTTTTCGCGGGCCGTGCCGATCAGCTTCACCTCCGGGATCGCGGACAACGCCGCCGTGCCGTATTGAAGAAGCTCGTGTTCGTGCGCGGCGATGCGATCGAGTCCGACACTTTCCATGTAGTCGACGGCCGCGCCGAGCCCGATCGCCCCGCCGATGTCGGGTGTGCCGGCTTCGAACTTGTGCGGCACGTCGTTGTAGATGGTTTTCTCGAAGGTGACGGACTTGATCATCTCGCCGCCGCCCTGATACGGCCCCATGCGGTCAAGGAGTTCAAACCGCCCGTACAAAACGCCGACGCCCGTCGGGCCGAACATTTTGTGGCCGGAAAACACATAGAAATCGCATCCGATAGCCCGCAAATCCACCTTGAGATGCGGAACGGCCTGTGCGCCGTCGATGACGACGAATGCGCCGCGATCGTGAGCCAGCGCAACGAGTTCCCGGACCGGATTGATCGTGCCCAGCGCGTTGGATATATGCGCGAATGAGACGATCTTCGTGCGCGGACCGATCAACTTGCGATACTCATCGACAAGCAACTCGCCCGCGTCGTTGATCGGCGCGACGCGCAACACGGCCCCGGTCTGATCGCAGAGAATCTGCCACGGGACGATGTTGGAGTGATGCTCCATCGTCGTGATGAGAACTTCGTCGCCGGCCTTGAGCATCGGTCTCGCAAACGCCTGCGCAATCAGGTTGATGCCTTCGGTCGCGCCGCGCACGAAGACGATCTCCTCCGGCCTCGCGGCGTTGATGAAGCTCCGCACCCTCCGCCGCGCGCTCTCATAGCCCTCGGTCGCGCGAACGCTCAGCGTATGCACACCACGATGGATATTGGCATTCGTCGACGTGTAGTAGCCGCTGATCGCGTCGATGACGCATTTGGGTTTCTGCGAAGTCGCGGCGCTGTCCAGATAGATCAGCGGCTTGCCATTGATCCGCTGCTGAAGAATCGGGAAGTCGCGACGAATGCGCTCGACGTCCAGCGCCGGCCCGCCCGTCGTCTCCGCCTTCGGCTGTTTACCGGTCGCCGTAATCATGCGATCCTCTTCAGCAAACCTCTCTGCGGAAGTCGCTCGACTACAAGCTCTTCCAGCTGCGCTCGCAGCGGCTCGATCTTCACGCGATCCAGCACTTCGCTCGCGAACGCATGGACGAGCATCCCGCGAGCGGCCTCCTCGTTCAGCCCGCGCGAGCGAAGATAGAACACGGCTTCGTCGTTGACCTGTCCGATCGTCGCCCCGTGCGTACACTTCACGTCGTCGGCGAAGATTTCGAGCTGCGGTTTGCTCTCGACTTGCGCGTCCTCGGACATCAGCAGACTCATGTTCGTCTGCTTCGCGTCGGTCTTCTGCGCGTCCGGGCGGACGATGATCCGCCCGCTGAAGATTCCCTTGCCCTTGCCGTCGAGAATCCCCTTGAAAAACTCGCGACTGTCGCAATGCGGCTTGGCGTGCTCTACAACGAGATGATTGTCCACGTGCTCCGTACCGTCCACCATGTACAGCCCGTTCAAGCCGCAATCGCAGCCCTCGCCGTCGAGCACCGTGTGGATGTCGTGTCGTACCAACCCGCCGCCGAACGAACCCGCGAACGAGTGCACGTTGCTGTTGCGGCGCTGATCGAGCTGCAGCGTGCCGATGTGATAGGCCTCGTCGCTCTCCCGCGTCACCTTGTAGTGGTCGACGACGGCGTTCTCCATCGCCACGATCTCCGTCACGACGTTGTTGAAATAGACGCCTGACTCAGCCGCGACATAAGTTTCAACGACCGTCACCTGGCTGCTCTCGCCCGCCACGATCAAAGTTCGCGGATTCGCCATCCACGCCGTTTGGCCGCGCGTCGAAACGTAGATAATCTGGATCGGCTTCTCGACAATCGCGCCGCGCGCGACCTCCAAAAACGCCCCGTCGTCCAGCAGCGCCGTGTTGAGCGCCGTAAACGCCTGGTCTTCATGACGTGCGTGCCGGGCGAGATGCGTTCGCACCGTTTCGTCCTCGCGATCGATCGCCTCCCGGAGGCTCATCAATCGAACCCCCTTCGGCAGAACACCCATCGAAGAAAGCTCCGGCGTATATCGACCGTTCACAAAGACCAGCCGAGGCGCTGCGGCACCGCCGTCAAACAGTAATGGACGCAGTTTGCCCGCCAAAAACGCACCTTCGGGCGCCGGCTCGAACGCGGTCCCGGCGATCGGCCCGACGTTCGTATAACGCCATTCCTCATCAGCAGTCGTGGGAAATCCAAGCTCCGCAAAACGCGAAATCGCCGCCTTGCGAATCGGCAGCAGCCACGCGCCGCGGCCCCGTTGCTTCTCGAACCTCTCGAACATCGAAAGGTACAGGTCCATCGTATCCGCAACTTCAATCATCTCGTCCGCGCTCCCTCTTACAACGCCATCGCTTCGCGACGCCGCGACTGCTGCTCATGCGACGCGTATCCCGACTCCTCCAACTCGAGCGCTAACTCCTTGCCGCCCGACTTCACGATCCGTCCGTCGACGAGCACGTGAACGAAGTCCGGCACGATGTAATTGAGCAACCGCTGATAGTGCGTGATGACCACCATCGCTCGCTCCGGACCGCGCAACTCGTTCACCCCGTCCGAGACGATCTTGAGCGCGTCGATGTCCAGACCCGAGTCAGTCTCGTCGAGGATCGCCAGCCGCGGTTCGAGCACGGCCATCTGAAAGATTTCGTTTCGCTTTTTCTCACCGCCGGAGAAGCCCTCATTGACCGCCCGCTGCAGCATCTTCTCGTCGATCTTGACGATCTTCGCACGCTCCTTGACGAGCTTCAGAAAATCGACCGCGTCCAGTTCCGGTTCGCCGCGATGCTTGCGCACCGAGTTCAGCGCGGCCTTCATGAAGTAGCTCATGTTCACGCCGGGGATTTCCACCGGATACTGAAAGGCCATGAACACGCCTTCGCAGGCGCGCTCGTCGGGGTCCATATCCAGCAGGTTCTTGCCGTCGAAAAGCACCTCGCCATCGGTGACTTCGTAGCTCTCCCGCCCGGCCAGCACCTGCGCGAGCGTGCTTTTCCCGGAGCCGTTGGGCCCCATGATCGCGTGCACCTCGCCGGCGTTGACCGT
>ERZ1292633.5536-Hain-H41-02um-R1-5536-length-11375-cov-5_pt1 | contig 11375 bp, 13 predicted proteins | sample MGYA00564406_ERZ1292633 | MGnify/ENA primary metagenome ERZ1292633 (study PRJEB36523, sample SAMEA6512639) | groundwater metagenome | collected 2019-01-08 | study: AquaDiva: Metagenomics assemblies of 32 groundwater samples
GGTTTTTAGTGCCGCCGGGTTCATCGCGACCAAAATATCGGGAGCGTCACCTGCCGTATCAATCTCGTCCGAGCCAAAGTTGATCTGGAACGCCGACACGCCAAACAGCGTCCCTTGCGGTGCGCGGATTTCGGCAGGGAAATCGGGAAAGGTCGCCAGATCATTGCCGCTGAGTGCGGTGGAGAGCGTGAACTGCCCCCCCGTCAACTGCATCCCATCGCCCGAGTCGCCCGCAAAACGGATGACGACGGATTCGGATTGGCTTTGTGTCGGTGAAGTGCTTGTTGTGCTTTGTGCGGCTGACGCCATCGTTCTTGGCTTTCTGACCCAGTTTCGCTTTACAACGTTTCCCTACGCCGCCTTATGCCGTGAGGCCAAATAGATTTTGTTCCACAGCATAAAAAAGCTGCGCTATGGGTGTATCATGAACGATCCATACAGCCACCTGCCCTATCGCCCCTGTGCTGGCGTCATGCTGCTCAACCGCCAAAAGCAGATATTCGTCGGCCAACGGCTCGATACCGGCAATGAGGCCTGGCAGATGCCACAAGGCGGGATCGACGAGGGCGAAGAGCCTGAAGCAGCGGCTTTGCGCGAATTACGCGAAGAAACGGGCGTGCATGCGGCCCTCGTTACCATTGCCGCGCGTTCCGCCAGCGAGTATTTTTACGACCTACCCCCCCATCTGGCGGGCAAAATGTGGGGCGGAAAATATCGTGGGCAGCGGCAGCACTGGTTTGTGATGCATTTTGATGGCCAAGATGACGCCATCGACATTGCCACCGATCATCAAGAGTTCCGCGCATGGCAATGGGTCGCACCGCACCGCATCGTTGACCTGATCGTTCCGTTCAAACGCGATCTTTATGCGGCTTTGTTGGATGAATTCTCTGCCCATCTCTCCTAACCACCTTTATGTCATCGCGCTGGGCAGCAACCGCCCGCATGGCCTTCACGGACGGCCCGAATCGATCCTCGCCGCTGCAATGGTGCATTTGCAGGCCCATGATGTGGTCCTATTTGCTCTATCGCCAACCCAGCAATCTGCCGCGATTGGCCCTTCGCAGCGCCGCTATGCCAATGCCGCAGCGTTGATTTCTACCGCCCTGCCACCGCCCGATCTTTTGTCACTTTTCAAACAAATAGAGCGTGCTTTCGGCCGCCGCCGTGGGCAACGCTGGGGCCGACGCGTGCTCGACCTCGACATCATCTTGTGGAGCGGCGGCCTGTGGCAATCGCCCGCGCTTTCCATCCCGCACCCGCATTGGCAGAGCCGCCGCTTCGTGACTGGCCCGCTCGCTATGTTAGCAGGTGATTGGCGTGACCCGGTCACTGGGCTGAACGTTAGACATATTGCCAGACGCATAGGCAGGCCCAAACCCATAAAGCAGCGTTGACCTTCGTGGGACTCCGCTCTAGGGGGACGCCTCAATGCCGCTAGTGCATTGCCCAAATGGATTTGGGGCCCTTAGCTCAGTTGGTAGAGCAAATGACTTTTAATCATTAGGTCGCTGGTTCGAGCCCAGCAGGGCTCACCATTCCTTACACTGTCTTTCGAACCAGCTATTTTCCTTCGCTCGTCTTTGCGAGCGAACGTAAGGGAGCGCGGCAATCCAGAAGCGGCGGGCATAGACTGGATTGCCACGGGGCTACGCCCCTCGCAATGACGAAGGGAATGGAAACGCGTTGCGGCTTTGGTTGATACAACGCGCGGGGGAAACAACGGCCGCCTGCGGGTTACAGAGGTGTGGTGTCAACGATACACAGTCGTATGATACACATAATACACTTTGCCGCCCACTCTCGTCATTGCGAGAGACGCGAAGCAATCCAGAAGCGGTGCCATAGACTGGACTGCCACGCCACCTGACGGTGGCTCGCAATGACGGAAGAAAGAATGTTCGCGCAGAGACGCAGAGGCGCGGAGAAGAAATTATCCCCCACACCCAGCTACGACTAGCAAACAAGTTTGCAAATCTGCGCATCCCTCTCCCCACAAGCCTGTCCTGAGCGCCTGCCTTGGCAGGCAGTCGAAGGGGGGAGAGGGATAAGTGATGCCGATTAACATGTTCAAAGAGCCAAAACTTACAAAATAAGCTGCATCTTATCACGCCTGAATGGTTGTAGGAAAGACCCCCATCACCCCCCATCGACCCGCCGATAGTTCCCCCGAAAATAGAGCAGCGGGTCGCCATGCGGTTCAAACTTTGCCTTGAGCACGCGGCCGACAAGGATGAAATGGTCGCCCGCATCGTGCACCGTGTGGCGCGCGCATTCAAAACTGGCCAGCGAGCCATTGATCATCGGCGTGCCATATTCGCCAACCGACCAATCGGTTGCGGCGAAGCGGTCCTCGCCCTTGCCCGCAAAACGGTTTGACTCAGGCTCTTGCCCCATTTGGAGCATATTGACCGCAAAACGCTCCGCCGAAGCGAGGATTGGCGCGGTTCCCGCATCATTGGCGATGCACACCAGTAACAGCGGAGGGTCGAGCGACACCGAGGTGAAGCTGTTGACCGTCAATCCGATCGGGGTGCCGCCCCCGCCCTGCCCAGCATCCATCGCGGTGACAATAGTCACCCCCGTCGCAAAGCATCCCAGCGCATCGCGGAGTGTGCGCGCATCCGACCCCTCGCGATATTCTGGATAAGGCTCATGTTCAGTCGTCATCGCAGTGCACCACAATCGCGCGAAGCAGCGATTTTGGCCGCATCATAGCCAAGCTCTGCCAGCAGAGCATCGCCATCCGCGCCCAATGCAGGAGCAGGCGTTGGATGATCGGTCAGCGTCGCCGAATAGCGCGGCGCTGGCGCGGGCATGATCGTCCCGCCAACGTCGATGAAGCTCTGCCGCGCGACATTGTGCGGGTGGCGAGGTGCCTCATCCATGCTGAGCACTGGGGCAAAGCAAATGTCGGTCATCTCCATGATTTCGCACCATTCGCCGCGCGATTTGGTTTTGAACAGGTCGGCCATTTTCAGCTTGAGAGCGGGCCATTTGGACTGGTCGGTTTGCGTGTCGAAATCGGGATCGGCGTCCAGCCCCGTCGCACCGCGCAGCAGCGCATAAAATTGTGGTTCGATGGAGCCAATGGCGACATATTTGCCATCGCTGCATTCATAGGTGTCATAGTAAGGCGCACCGCCATCGAGGCGGTTGACCTCGCGTTCATCCGCCCACACGCCTAGCGCGCGCGCACCCCATATCATCGAGGCGATAACCGCCGAACCATCGGTCATCGCACAATCGATAACCTGTCCTTTTGCACCATTTTTGACGCCCAAAATGGCGCTTACCATCCCGAAAGCCAGCATCATGCCGCCGCCGCCAAAATCGCCGATATAGTTGACAGGCGGCACAGGGCGTTCACCGCTGCGGCCAATGGTGTGGAGCACGCCCGACAGCGCGATATAATTGATGTCGTGCCCGGCCGATTGTGCATAGGGGCCATATTGCCCCCACCCCGTCATCCGCCCGTAAACCAGCGCTGGATTGTCGGCGATGAGGACGTCGGGGCCAAGCCCGAGCCGCTCCATAACGCCGGGGCGATACCCCTCGATAATGCCATCCGCACCCCGGCATAGGTCGCGGGCGATGGCAACGGCTTCGGGGGTTTTTATGTCGAGGTAGATCGAGCGGCGACTGCGCGCCAGTGGGTCTTGGCGCAGCAACATCGCGCCGGGGCGGTCGATACGGATAACCTCTGCGCCATGATCGGCCAGCATCATCCCGCAGTACGGGCCGGGGCCGATACCCGCAAATTCGATGATACGGATGCCGTGCAAGGGTCCGGGCATTATTCACAATCCTTCATTGCGTCTGTAGCATTTCGCCAGTGATCGCATAACCACCATTCAACCAATCGACCACTTCGCGCGCGGCGGGGTGGTCGAGCGCAGTGTAGCGCACGGCCAACTTGGCTTTGCGCGCTTCGCTCAATCGGTCAAGCCCGCTGTCGCACAGCGCCAACATGTCGGCGTGAAGCATCGCCGCGAGGTCTAGCCCTACGGCCTTCGTAGCGGCTTCAAGGAAAGCCCGCCCGTAGCAATAATCACCCCCTTGGCGGTAGAGCATCGGCAGCGTCAGCGCGGGGATACAGCCGAGATGCGGCTGTGACATCGGGTTGATGGCGTGGTGCGTAATCAACTTGCCCGCCGCCGCGCTGCGTCCTGTAAAGCCGCGTAAGTGCAGATATTGCGCCATGCGCGGGCCATCATTGACCGGATAATTATCCCACAGGGCAGGCATGCGGCCCAAGCGTTGCGTCACATCGGCAAGATGGCCGGGCGAGATTTCAGCCGAACACACTTCCTCGCCCGTCCAGTAAATGGCGACGGCGGGGTCGATGCCGCGTCCAAAGTCTTCGAGATAATTTGGCGGACGCGCGCCAAATACGCGGTCGAGTAGGGGGTCGTCGCTATAATAGCTTGGGCACGTAAAAAATGCGCCCGCGCGGCTGTGGTCGGTGGCAAAGGCAATGATTTCGGATTGACGCTGAGCAAGGTCGGCGACATCGCCGTCCATATCGTCAAACAGAATCGCGAGGTCGTCAATGCCTATCGCGTCAAGCTGTGCGAGCTTGGCTTTCATACCCGCGCGCACGTCAGCGGAAAAATCGAGGTGCGCGGCAAAGGGGGTCAGGCCGACGCCAAAGCGCATGCCATGTTGACGGCAATGATTAGAGAATTGCGATAAGGTTTTGATTTCAAGCTCTGAAAATGGTTCAATCCACTGCTTGCGCAGCTTTGCTTCAGCCTTTGGCGCATAGTGAAAGTAACGATAGCCAGCGGGCGCGAGCGTGGCGACAATGGCGGCGCGGTCGTCCCACGACCAACTGCGCCCGAAATAGCCCTCTATGATCCCAAGTTCGGGCATGACGCGCTGTTAAGCACCGCCCAAGACATAAGGGATTTCGGTCGCGTTATAGATCGCGATACTGGGCGGGCCGACCGCCAATCCGCTCATCGCGCGGACGAATGCCCCCGATTCTGGCACCGCAAAATGCTGTTTAAGCGCCGCCAGATCGGCCCATTGCTCGACGAACACCAGTCGGTTGGCATCTTCGGCATGGCGGTGGACATCGTGGCTGATACAGCCCGGTTCGGCGCGAGATCGCCGCACATGATCGAGGCTGATCGCCAGCAGTTCGTCGATGGTCGCATCGCTGCCCTGAATGGCTCCGGTTACCAAAATCATATCCATTCCCCCCTCAATAACGCAGATAGCGCCGTGTCATATCCGCCCAAGCGGCCTCGTCAGGCGTTGTCAACGCGTCGAGGTCGCCCGCGCAACCCACAGCATCATCGACCCATTCGCGCAACGCTGGCCCGCCATTGATGACGTCAATCGCCAGAACATCATCGGTATATTCATATTTGAAATCTTTGCCACGCCACAGCGGATAGTCGGGATAGATGCTGCGGATAGCCTTGAACGCCAGCGCCTGCACCCGCCACGGCTTGAACGCTTTATGGTCATACCACGGCCCATCGGCATGGATATGGACGCCGTGGCACAGCGCACCAGCATGTTTGTGGAATGTCGGTTCGAACGCTATGTCGCGCAGTTTGCACCCGTCGAGCCACTGCGGCGCAAGCACGTGCATCGCCGCTATTACCGCGCGCGCATCAATGTCAGGCGCACCAAACAGCTCAAGCGGGCGCGTCGTCCCCCTGCCCTCGCTTAAGTTGGTTCCCTCCAGCATCACGGTACCGGCATAGGCGCGCGCCATATTGAGGTTCGGTGCATTGGGGCTGGGATTGATCCACGCGCGGTCCTCGGGCCAGCCGAACCCCGGCACAGCGTCGGGTGCATAGCCCTCCATCACGATGACGCGATAATCAACGTCGAGGCGGTAATGGTCGACGAACCACTGCCCCATCTCACCAAGCGTTAGGCCGTGCCGCATCGGCATGGGGCCAGCGCCAACAAAGCTCTCCCACCCAGCGCGCAGTGTCAGGCCTTCGATGGGGCGGCCTACGGGATTGGGTCGGTCGAGTAGCCACACCGCTTTGCCATGCTTGGCGGCGGCTTCGAGCATATAGAGCAAGGTGGTGATGAAGGTGTAGATGCGGCAGCCAAGGTCCTGCATGTCAATAAGGATCGTGTCGAACGTCTCCATCGACTGCGTCGTCGGGCGGCGCACCTCGCCATAAAGGCTGAACACGGGGACATGGTGGACCGGATCGTCAAAATCCGGCGATTCGACCATATTATCCTGCTTGTCGCCGCGCAGGCCGTGTTGCGGGCCAAAGGCGGCGGTGATGTTGACCCCGCAGGCAATCAGCGCATCGAGGCTGTGCGTCAGGCCGTCCGTCACCGATGCCGGGTGCGCGAGCAGCGCCACGCGCTGTCCGATGAGCGGTTTGCGAAGCTCAGTGTCGCTAAGCAGGCGGTCAATTCCGAACAGGAATGTCATGCTATATCCGGTGCCCCAAGGTGAAGCGCAAAGCAATCGGGATGATGAAAATCTGGCGCGCCGGGCGGATGTTTGAGCGCCCAATAGGATTTGGTGCCGTCCACTTCCTCGATAACGGCGGACAGGGCGAGCCTGAGATCGTGCCCAGCCCACATCGTAGGTAGTCGTAAATCAGCTTCGAGTGCGAAATGGCTATCGCTAACATCCAATCCAATGACCGGATCACACGTCAGCTGTAGCGGCTTCATCCCCGCGCGATAGCCATCAAACATATAGGCCGCCCATAGCGACGAAGGCGCAAAGTTTAGCTCGGCATATTTTTTGCTGTCATTTGTAATAAACACCTCAAAACATGTAGTTTTCCAAAGACCGTCGGAGCGACCTGGATCAACTTCATTGGGCAATTGCAATGACTCCAAATCGCATTCCACATGGTAGCGAAGCCACATTTGGCCCTGTTTATCGCAGGAAGCATCAACCGCAACACTTTGCACATTGTGCGATGGCGTGGCGGTGTGACATATCAGCTCCACACTCATGCTACCCAATACCCGGCCCCCATGCTAAGCGCGCCCGCATCATGACCGAATATGTATCCGATCTGTTACGCACGCTGTCCTCGCGCGGCTATATCCACCAGACCACCGATGCGGAAGGGCTGGATGCGTTGGCATCAAAACAAGTCATCCCCGCCTATATCGGCTTTGATGCGACCGCGCCCAGCCTGCATATCGGCAGCCTGGTTCAGATCATGATGCTGCGCCGCTTGCAGCAAGCCGGGCACAAACCAATTGTGTTGATGGGCGGCGGCACCACTAAAGTGGGCGATCCATCGGGCAAGGACGCATCGCGGCAATTACTGAGCGAGCAAGAGATCAACGCCAACATCGCGTCGATCCGCACCGTGTTCGAGCGATTTTTGACTTTCGGGGATGGTGCGAGCGACGCGGTGATGGTCAACAATGCCGACTGGCTCGACGCGCTTGGCTATGTCGAGCTGCTGCGCACCGTTGGCCCGCATTTCACGATCAACCGGATGTTGACATTCGATTCGGTCAAATTGCGGCTGGACCGCGAACAACCGCTGACCTTTCTTGAGTTCAACTATATGATCCTGCAAGCCTATGATTTCCGCGAGCTGGCACGCACGCACGGCGCGCGGTTGCAAATGGGCGGGTCGGACCAATGGGGTAATATCATCAACGGTATCGAGTTGGCGCGGCGGACCGATCAGATTGAGCTGTTCGGGTTAACGACGCCGCTGCTAACCACGGCATCAGGCGCAAAGATGGGCAAGACCGCCGCTGGCGCAGTGTGGCTCAACCCCGACCAACTGTCGCACCATGATTATTGGCAATATTGGCGCAACGTCGATGACGGTGATGTCGGGCGATTTTTGCGACTGTTCACCGACATGCCGATGGACGAGGTTGCGCGGCTGGAGGCGCTGGAGGGTGCCGACATCAACGCCGCCAAAGTGGTGCTTGCCAATGCCGCGACGGCGCTGTGCCGAGGGCAGGAAGCAGCGGATGCTGCAGCGGCGACTGCTCGCCAGACATTTGAGCAAGGCAAGATTGGCGGCGATTTACCGACGATAGAGGTCGGAGCGGATGGCATCGCTGTGCTCGACGCACTCAAAGGACTAGGCTTTGCCGCGTCGAATAACGAAGCCAAACGCAAAATTGCCGAAGGTGCGGTTAAGGTCGGGGGTGTGGTGATCACCGACCCGATGATGCGCATCACCCCCGGTAGCGAACCCACCCCCGTCCAGCTTGGCGCAAAACGCCACGGCCTGATAAAAGCGGAATAATCGGCTGGCCGCACCGTTAACGAGTTGTTGACGGGCCAAGGCGCATATTCCCGCGCTATCGGGGAAAAAATAATGAAGGTGATGTCATCTGCCAATTATGTCGGCGTAGATCAGCGCCTGTCGCCGCGCAGCGACGTCTATTCGCGCGTCAATGTGCAGTTACCCGATGGACGATCAGTGATGATGACCATGGTCAACATCTCGGCTGACGGTGTTTTGGTCCGCCACGATCAAGTCCTCAACGAAGATGAGATTGTTCACTTTCAGATGCCGGTGATCGGAAAAATTCAGGGTGTCTGTATTTGGTCGGTTGGCGGGCGAAGCGGCATTCACTTTAGTACCACTATCGCCCAATCCGATTATGCGCCGCTTTTGCGTGCGATGGGTGCTCGCTGAATCTAGGCACCGACCCTAGCCCCCCCGCAGCAACTCCACCCCTGCATCGCGCTCAAACAGATAAAGCGCCAGCCGCGCCGCCTGTCCTCGCGGGCCAGACAGGCCGCCGTCGCGGTCGATTAACAGCCGCGCATCGTCGCGGGCGGGACCAATCAGGCGCGACACCTGTTCAGGCGTAGCGAGGTGAAAGGTCGCATCACCCGATTGCCGCGTGCCCAACACTTCGCCGCCGCCGCGCAGCGCCAGGTCCTCCTCCGCGATTCGAAAGCCATCGTTGGTTTCGCGCATGAGCGCGAGGCGCGCCCGCGCGGTTTCGCCAATTTGTGGCGCGCGGATGAGCAAGCATCGCGATGCTGCCGTTCCGCGCCCAACGCGCCCGCGTAGTTGGTGCAATTGCGCCAGACCGAAGCGTTCGGCGCTCTCGATAATCATCAGGCTGGCTTCGGGCACATCGACGCCAACCTCGATAACCGTGGTCGCGACGAGCAGGAGCAAACGCCCAGTCTTGAAGTCATCCATCACCGCGTCGCGTTCCGGTCCCTTCATCCGCCCGTGGACCAAGCCAACCGCAGCGCCAAAGCGCGCGCGGAGCAGCGCGGCGCGCTCTTCCGCCGCAGCGCAGTCGCTCAGCTCGCTTTCCTCGACCAATGGACACACCCAATAGGCGCGCTGGCCGCTGTCCAGATGCCGCGCAAGTCCGTCGACCACCTCGCCGACCCGTTCGCTGGAAATAACGCGCGTATCCACCGGAGTGCGCCCCGGCGGCAATTCGTCAAGGCGGCTTTCGTCCATCTCGCCATAGGCCGCGAGCACCAATGTGCGCGGGATCGGTGTTGCCGTCATCGCCAGAACATGCGGCGGTATTGTCCCCTTGCGCGCCAGCAAAAGCCGCTGGGCAACGCCAAACTTATGCTGTTCATCAACGATGATGAGCGCAAGGTCGCGATAGGTGACGGCCTCTTGGAAAAGTGCGTGGGTGCCGATGAGGATATGGATGCTGCCGTCGGCCACGCCCATCAGCGTCGCTTCGCGGGCACGGCCCTTGTCGCGCCCCGTCAGCAAGGCGATGTTAACGGGTAGCCCTGATAGCATCGAGCGCAGATTTTCATAATGTTGCCGCGCCAAAATCTCTGTCGGAGCGAGCAGCGCGCCCTGCGCCCCGCATTCGGCGGCGCCTAGTAGTGCCATCAGCGCCACTACCGTCTTGCCAGAGCCTACATCGCCCTGAAGCAAGCGCAGCATCGGCGAGGATTGGCACATGTCGCCGTCAATCTCAGCTATGGCGCGGCGCTGGGCAAGGGTGAGCGCAAAGGGCAGTTGCAATGCACCGCGCAACCGCCCGTCGCCCTGCAACGGACGGCCCTTGCGCTGGCGGGTCGATGCGCGGACCAGCAATAGGGCCAATTGCCCGGCAAAAAGTTCGTCATAGGCAAGGCGGTCTTGGGCGCGAGGTTGAAGGCACAGCGCATGCACTTCGCGTAGGGCGGTTTTCCAGTCTGGCCAATTTTGCGCGGCAAGCCAGCCGGGTTCAATCCATTCACAAAGATTGGGAATATTATCCAATAATTCTTTAATAATATTAGATATTCGATAATTTGAAAGCCCCTCTGTCAGCGGATAGACCGCTTCCCTATCGCGCGGGAGAGCGCCTGCACCCAGTGCAACCACATGATCAGGGTGAACGATTTGCAACATGTCGCCATAGCGGTCGAGGCGGCCCGAAACGATGCGTGGTTCGCCAATCGGAAAGGATTTCTTCCCAAGCCCCTGCGCGCGGCCAAAATAGGTGATGGCGACATGATTACCAGCTGTATCAAAAGCATCAACGCGAAACGGTGCGCGCGCCGAACGGCCGCTTTGATAGGACTGCGCCGTCAATTCGACGATGATGTTCTGCCCGACCTGCGCTTCGTCGAGGCTGGCGACGAGAGCACGCTCGATCAACCCCGTCGGCAAATGGAACAAAGCATCGCGCACGCGAGTGAGCCTGAGCCGTTCGAGCGCCTTGGCCAATTGCGGACCAACGCCGCGCCGCGCGGACATTTCGGCAAAGAGTGGATTGAGTATCGTCGGTCGCATGGCTATCGCCACCATAAGCGGACATACGCACGCGCGCTAGCACCCCAATGAATATGAGAAGACCATGGACACCGACATACGCAGACGCCGCCTGTCCTATCGCGCCTGGCATCGCGGGACACGCGAGGCCGACTATATGGTCGGCGGATTTTTCGACGCCTATGGCGCGGATTGGGACGAGGCGCAGCTTAAGTGGTTTGAGGCACTGATCGAGGAACAGGATGTCGATATTATGGCGTGGGCACTGGGCACTGGCACACCACCCGTTCATATGGCCGGGCCAATGATGGAGCTGTTGCAACGGCTCGATTACATCGCCATCCCGCGCTGATGATGGATTTCACCCGCCTATTGACGGCCAAAACGCCGATGACGCTTGCGCGCGGTGCCGACGGTTATGCGGGCTTGCTGGCCAGCGATCTTGCGCGTCTGATCGCGCACCAATCGGGCGGGCGGTTGCTGTGGATCGCATCGGATGATGCGGCGATGCAGGCGCTGGGCGATGCCTGCGCCTATTTTGCCCCCGAAGTCGAGGTCATCCGCTTCCCCGCTTGGGATTGCCTGCCCTACGACCGCGCAGGACCATCTATGCGCGCATCATCGGCGCGAATGGCGGCGCTAGCGCGACTACAGGTGCCGCGCGCAGGCAGCAAAGCGCAATTGATCATCACT
>ERZ1292633.5538-Hain-H41-02um-R1-5538-length-11371-cov-4_pt1 | contig 11371 bp, 7 predicted proteins | sample MGYA00564406_ERZ1292633 | MGnify/ENA primary metagenome ERZ1292633 (study PRJEB36523, sample SAMEA6512639) | groundwater metagenome | collected 2019-01-08 | study: AquaDiva: Metagenomics assemblies of 32 groundwater samples
TCTTAGCCGCCAAGTTGGCTGCCGGGCCACTCCCGGAGCCAACTTGGCCTCCGTGGGGGAGCGATTGCGTACTCGCAATCGGGGGGCTTACTTTCCCGAAATAGCCCAGCCAGTAAAAAAGCGTGCTCATGTAAATTAATACGCTCATCCACATGATGGCGCTTTGGCTGGACAGCAGATACTTGAGCCAGAACTGCTTTTCACCGAAAGTTAAGTCGGCCCCGTTGGCGCCGATATGCTGCGAATAGATCCCAATAGCCAAAAGGCTTGCCGCACCTACCGCCACCGTGAGCCAGCGCAGTGGCCCCCAGAACCAACCGATGGCAATGAGGCTAGGGGCCACACCTAACAAGATGCCTTTTTCGTAAACGTCCATGGCGGTGCCATAACGCGTGAAGGCAAATAGTGCGCCGCTAACGATCAGTAGCGCAAAGATCCAGTCAACAGCACTGCGTTGGCTCAGGAAATGGCCAGAACCGAGCTTGATGCTGGGGGCGATGGTGGTTGTGTTCATGGGTGGCCCTCTTTCAGCAATTCAGTGCGAAGTTGCTCAAACTCGGCATCGCTTTCTAGGGTGCGACGGTTGGCGGAATAGGCCAAGGTGATGTCGCTTGCACTGCTTTGTGGAGCGATCCAGATCCACAGCCGCCGCTCACGAATGTATAGCATAACGAACACCCCAAGGATCAACAAGACAGCGCCGAGGTAAACAACCGTCTTGCCGGGTGATCGTGTGACTTGGAACACGCTGGCTTGGACGTGCTGGAAATCACTCAGTTGTAGCAGGATGGGGGCCGGGTAAAAGGCCGCGTCAGATAGCGACAGCATAGCTTGCGTCATGAAGTGCTGCGCAGCTTCGTCGCCTTTCATGGCGGGCAATTTGTCACGCTCGCGGCTTAAATTGAGCAACTCAAATAGTGCGCCATTGCTGATGCGCAGCAAGACTTCTGAGACTTTGGCACGTTGCTCTTGCGGAACGGTTGTTTCAATGAACTGCGACATGGCGGCAAGGCCCGCTACGCTGGGTTGTCCCGGCTGCTTGTTGGCGCTGGGAAGGTTTTCGACGCCAGCTAGCAAGCCTAGGGCGCGTTCAGCGGTGGTTTGCAGGTTGGCGCGCATATCGGGGTTGTCGTTGGGCGCGGCGAGCGCCGCATAGCGTGTGGCCGCTTCTTTGCGCACGGCTGCATTGGCCAGTGCGTTGCGCAACCTTAGCCAACCTTGCATGCTGTCGTTTTCATCTGCTGGAATTCGAAGATAGCGAAAACCCTCATCTAAGGTGTCACGCATGCCTGCCAAAAACACGCGTTGCCCGTCAATGTCGACGGGCAGCATGTAGTTGTTGAACTCACGCCGTTGGCCAGACGGGTCCACCAATTTGTAGCTCACGGATGGGCCGATATTGCGCATCACTTTGTCGCCACGCGGTTTGGCGCCTGAGCCGAGGTGGTCTTTGACGCTACCCAAAAACGTGGCGCTTGCGGCGTTGTCCGGCGCGCCCGCACTCATGTTTTCGACGTTAATAACACGCAGGCCCGTGTATTCAATGGTTTGCTTTTCTTGTTCGTAGTCAATTTGTGCCGTGCTGCCAACGCGGCCAAATACGTCAAACGGTGCGGCGTTACCTTGCAACGGAACAGCACGCAATTTAAGGATAGAGCCGCCGTCGTCAAAACTGCTTTGGTAGATGGCTACGCCCCGGTGAAACACGGGTTCGTTGACTTTAACTGTGGCTGAGCTTGCTGCACCGGTCTCATGGTCATGAATGATGATTTCGCTCGAAAACAGGCGCGGCATGCCGGTAGGGTAGTAGTCAACAATGAACTTTTTCAGTTCAACGTCGAAGGGTAGGTCTTGCAAAATCGCGCCACCGTTGATGTCGATGCGCGCAACGCTGCTGCGTTCACCCTCGGCTACGGCCAAATTGCCCCGGAAGGTCGGTGTTCCCACACCCAGCCGATTTTGCACCTGCACGGGGCCGCCACCCCAAAGCTGCTTGCCTTGCATCGCCATGATGGCACGCAGAAACAAGTCGCCATCGAACAGACCACCAACACAGATCAAAACGATGGCGCTGTGGGCGCACAAATAGCCGATCTTATTGGCCACGCCTTTGCGTGCGGCCACCATGGTGCCGTTGCTGCGCACCTGCGCGCGGGCTTTCCAGCCATTGGCCTCAAGCCACGAGCGCACCTGTGCGAAGCTTTGTTCGGATGACTGCGATAGGCTAACTTGCCCTTTGTGGTGAAACGAAGCGAGTGATTGCTCGCGAATCGACTCCTTGAAATTTCTCAAGTCATGCAGGATCTTCGGCGTATTGCGCGCGATGCAAAGGCTGGTAGACAGCACCAGGAACGCCAGAATCAACATGAACCACCAGGCGCTGTAAATATGCGTTAGCCCAACGGTGTCATACACCTGCGCCCAAAACGGCCCAAACTGATTGAGCACGGTGTTGGTGGCTTCGTTTTGCTTGATGACGGTGCCAATGGCAGAGGCAATGCAAATGATCGTGAGCAGTGAAATCGCAAAACGCATCGAAGACACAAGCTCTTGTGCGTCACGCAATTTCGAATGAGGCCGTACAGCAGCGGTGTCAGTCATAAGGGCCGATTGTCTTAGAAAAGAATAAGGCCGGTACATGACCGGCCTTTGGCTATCACAGAATGCCGTGAATTAGCGCAAACCGGCCATGTAGTCAGACACCGCTTTGATTTCACGGTCATTCATCTTGGCCGCGATGGCCAGCATTTGTGGGCTGTTGCCGCGCGTGCCCGTTCGGAATGCGTTTAGCTGCGCTTCGGTGTACTCGCCATGCTGACCAGCAACGCGCGGGTACTGCGATGGCATACCTGCGCCGTTCGGGCTATGACAGCCGGCACAGGCTGGGATTTGCCGATCTGAAATGCCGCCGCGATAGATTTTTTCACCCAATGCCACCAAGTCTTTGTCTTTGGCCGCACCGTCTTTGGCGCGTTTACTGGCATAAAAAGCAGAAACGTTGCGAATATCGTCATCGGACAGTGCCGCAACCATGCCAGCCATGACAGCATTCTTGCGTTTGCCAGACTTGAATTCGGTCAGTTGTTTGGCCAAATATTCGGGGTGCTGGCCTTGCAGAATCGGGTTTGCGGACAATCCGCGCGTGCCGTCTGCTGTGTGGCACGCACTGCAAGTTTGGCTAAAAATAGCCTGTCCTTTGGCAAGATCGGGCTTTGCCGGGGCTTTGGTTTCATTGGCGCTGGCAGCAAAAGCGGTAACCAGTCCGAACAATACGAGGGCAGCTTTTTTCATGTGATCTTGTGGTCCTGAGGTAGTCCGAGCCTGTATCGGTTCATTTCGAACCCAAACAAGCCCGGGGATTTTACAATGCGATTTTGTCGGCATTGTCGGCACATCCACCACAGGAACCCCATGCCAACCCCAAATACTGCTGCTGATTTGCCTATTTCTGCAGCAAAACCGATTTTGACGATAGCGGAAAAAGCTGCTGCCCTCGCGCTTGAAAAGCAAGCCCTGGGCTGGACGCACACAGCGCGTTTCCTGACGACTGCCAGCCAAATCAACCAATTGGCCGCCAGCGAGTTGCCTGAAATCGCCTTTGTGGGCCGCTCGAACGCTGGAAAGTCTACGGCTATCAACACCCTGGCGCAGCAAAAGCGCTTGGCCTTTGCGTCTAAAACTCCGGGCCGCACGCAGCACATCAATTTGTTCGAGCTAGGCCCCAAAGACGCCGCCAACTGCTTGTTTGCCGACTTACCTGGCTACGGCTATGCCAAGGTGGAGCGCGCCGCCAAGTTGCGCTGGCAGCAGGTCATGGCCGAATATCTGGAAGTCCGGCGCAGCTTGTCCGGCGTTGTTTTGATGGTCGACTCACGTTTGGGCTTGACCGATTTAGATAAGCAACTGCTGAGCTTTGTGGCTACACGGGTGGGCACAGGCGAAGTCAAGCTGCTGGTGTTGCTGACGAAGGCCGATAAGCTGAATCGCAAAGAATGTGATGCGGTTTTGCGCAAGACGCAGGAAGACTTGGCAGAGCTAGCCACCGACGACTCAGATGTCGCCGTGACTCTGTTTTCGGCGCTCAAGAAGTTGGGTGTCGGTGAAGTGGCGCAAGTGGTGCATGAGTGGGCCATGACGGCCAAGGTTGTGCGAGCACCAGATACCGGACTGCTAGACCTGGGTGACATGTCCGTACAGGGCTAGGGACGGTTGGCTTATTTGGGCGGTTTGATTGCACTGCTGGCTTCACCGCGCTGGGGCAAATTTCCGAACTACGTCGAATTACAAACATGGCTCAATCCAAATTTCACACCACTTTGTGGCTTAGCGCGCTTTGCACCTTGTTTCTGCTTCAGTCGGCGAGCGCCGCGCCGAAAGCCCACGTGGTGGGGAAACGGAATGGTCATTTTGGTGTATCTGACTCCACGGGCAAGGTGTTAATTGCCTATCGTTATGATTACCTTGAGCGCCTAGATGCAAGGTTCTTTCTTGCCGGGTTGAAGTCCACTGAGAACCCGCAAGGAGTGTTTGGCGTGCTCAACGCTGCGGGCAAACCAGTTGTACCGCTGGAATTCGCACATATTGTCTATGACCGTAAGCACAAGAGCTTCAAGGTCACCAGCCAAATCGGTTCGACAAATACTCAGACGGGTTATTACGACGAAAACGGCCGTGTGGTGTTGCCGGTTGTTTATGACACCTTGGAAGCCATTTCGATGAGTGGCGATGAACCCACCAATATCGCGGGCAGTCACGATAAATACGGATACCTGAATATCGTTACCGGCACGGTTTTGATACCGCTTGAATATGAGGCCCTCAGCATCGATTCATTGATGACGGATCCAGAGGGGCATGGCATAGCCTTTGCCAGAAAGGGTGGGAAATGGGGCGTACTGTCGACTCACGGCGAACTACTGGTGCCGTTTGAATTCGATGCGTTAGGCGACTTTGATCACACCGAGGGCGCTACCGCAGAGCGCGCTGGCAAACTGGAGCAGCTCAAATTTACGAACGGTAGGTATACCGGTAGCGAAGAGGTTAAACCAGTCTATAGCTCGAACTTCGTGCCACGCCCAGTAGGTTCGATCAACTTAGCGCCTTTCGATGGGCTGTATGTGGCGCAAGATTACCCAAATATGAACGTTGCATGGCACGCTTGGAAAGAAGGCACGCTACGCTGGTTTGCGATGCCCTCGTTCCAGATCAACGGTGACCAAGCGTATGTATCGTTTGGCTTGTTTTCAAAGGCATCCCTGCCGTTTTTGCCCAACGCCCTTGAGGTGACGCGCCATGCTGATGGCTTCACACTGTTAATAGATGTAGATGACTCGCAAAGCAAGCGCGCAACTGCCACGGAGTTCTTGCACTTTACTCAACAAGGCGACAGCTGGGTCTGCGCTGAATGCCAGCGCTGGAATTTGCCGGTGCACTGGCGCTGGCAAGAGGCACGAAAACCACAGGAGTTCGGCGGCATTGGGGTGGTCATCCAGAAACACAAACCCGCAGAGGTCGGTGTCAAGGTGCTTGAAGTTTTGAACGGAGGGCCTGCTCAACTTGCCGGTTTGAAGGTTGGCGATGCGATTACGCAGATAGACGGCAATGCTGTCATCCATCTTACCGTCGACGAAGCGCGCCACCGGTTGCGTGGGCTGGCGGGAACGACGGTGCGTTTGCAGGTGATTAGAGATGGTGAGCCACTGGCTGGTGAAATTGTTGTACCGCGCAAGGTTATCAAGATTTAGGGTTCGTTGATCATTTGTTACGAGACTAGTTTGCGACCACTTCTTCTCAATATGTACGCAACCCCTGCCTCCTGCCTCGCGGCAATCATCCAAGCATCAGGCCGATGGCTGTTACCTAAGGCGCTGGACGCTGAGATCAACAACGTCTTGGAGTCCCCGGGGGCGCTTACTTAGCGGTTGTCGGCCCTTTGGGTGCGCCGCTTTGTCGCGACCGTGACGACGGGCAGCGCGCGTCGATGCGAGTACCGCAATTGACAGGCTTACCTATACGCACATTCTGTCGGGTAATGACCTGATCCGCCGCGCCCCACTTGTGTGTATCAATTTACACCTGCTGCTGACACCTGTGCGGACTTGGCCGATGCGGCCTCAGAGTGAGCGAAGCCCTCTTCCATTGTGTCAAGAAGGCCACAACCGCAGAACCCAAGACCAAAGACCGTAGCCATCACAAGAGTCAAGCGATGCGCCCTGAAATTTCCAAGAGGCTCAGTCTGGGGCCGATGACCGTGCTACCCCATAACGGCGACGCAGTTCGGCCAAAGACCCGCAAATGAGTTGCTCCAGGACGGTGCCGTCTAAATCTGCGAGCCGCTTGAAGTACAGACAGCCCTTGCCCATCTTGTGTTGACCCAGCCTTTCAAGCAGCGCCTGCGCGCCATCCCAATAGGGCGCCAGATAGATGACGATTTCGCGGCCACGTATCGCAAAGCCGACCTGGCATGCCGTGCCGCTATGGCCGGACTCATAGGTGTACTGGTACGAGCCGTAGCCAACGATACTCGGCCCCCACATCTTCGGATCGTGTCCGGTGATCTTGTTGAGTAAGGCCATCAAGGCCCGACAGTCCGCGCCTTGATCGGCGCTTGCGCGGGAGGTAAGGTAAGACTCAACGTTGGCGTTGGTCGGTTTGGTTTTTGCTTCAACCATGTGTGCCCCTAGGGCCTGCCAATCGACAAATATACCCCCGCACTGCCACGCGGGGCATAGCCAACACCTAGGTAAAGTGGCCCCAGGCCGGTGTCGGCGCCTAAGTAGACAGAGTAGCTTTGGCGTAAGTTGAAGGTCATATCGCGGTAGCGGTCCCAGGCGTTGCCGATTTCAATGGAACCGCCCACAAACATGCCACGCGTTAGTACCGGGTTTTCGCGTAGCCGGTGGTACAGATTCAAGCTGCCATACAAGAGCGCGTTACCTGCAATTTGTCCGGGCCTATAACCCGCCATTCGGTTAAACCCCCCAAGCGAATACAGCGGCACCCCTGTGGCTGTGCTTTGGTTGCTGACCATCAGATTGGTTTGTATTTTGAGGGTGTAGCTATCAAGGCTGCGTGCAGCTACCGCGTCAAACTCGACTTGCCCAACCGATTCGCTGCTAGTACCTACAAGCTGACCGTAGTTCATGTTCAAGGTCGCGCGAACCCCACGTTGCGGAAAGTCAGCAAAATCCAGTTGGTCCAGTGCGGCGCGGACGTGTACGCCCGTCTGGCGCCATGTTTGCGCGTCGCTAGGACCACCGTAGTTGGGTACGGTCAGTTGTGGGTTGTTGCGCCACGCCGCGGTGTTGAGGCCGAGCCGCAGTTCGCCGTAACTGCCAAACTGCTTACCCAAAGCGAGCCCAAGGCGTGTGTGGCGCGTGCCCACGCGTGCCAAGCCCTCAAGGGTACTGTTGTCGTAAATGTCGACGACACGATAGCCGATGTCTGTAGAGGCTGAGGCAAACCAATCGTGCGTGAATTCGCTGCTGAAATTCAGTGGGTGGTAAAGCTCGCTTGCCCAGCGAGGGTCTTGCCCGATTTGCACCAAATTGCGCCACTCGCCGCCGGTCTCGGTTAGCCAATGCCGGTTATGCAAAATCTTGACGTTGAAGTTGCTATTGCCGGCGAAGTCGGTGGCCAGATCCAACCCGATATGAAAGTAGTTAGGCCCCCATGGTTTTTCCTGAATGACGTAGACCAAGGTGTTGCCCTCGGTCGTGGGTTCAAGGTGATAGTCTTGGCGCACGTAGTCGTCGTGCGCCGCTAAGCGTCGAATGTCGCGAGCGACCACCAACGGGTCAAAAATATCCCCAGGTTTGCTCTCTAGCTCGGAAATGAAGCGGTCTGGTTTGCTGTAATGTGCACCGTCAATTCGGATGGCTGTGATGCGCGGCGTCTGGCTAGGCCCAGCGGTGCGCAGTAAGGACCACTGGGCATGTGCTTGCGCGCTACTCGATAGTGCAGCTAGGCGCTTTGAGACTTGCTCAGCGGCAGCTTCGCCAAGTGCAATAAAGTCTTTCGTGCGGTCGAAATCTCCACTGGTCAGCTTATTCAGTTCAGGCGTGATGAGCAAGTCTTGCGCTTGCAAAGTGGCTAGGCTGCGCTGCACGTTTTGCTCGGTCAGCAAGTTGATCATTTGTACGGTTACGCCGACGATGGAATTCAGCGTTTCGCGCCCACCGGGTTTGGTTCCGACGTTTACGGCAATCGTGACATCGGCACACATGGCGCGCGCCACGTCGATGGGCACGTTGTTGACCAAACCACCATCACCCAAAATTCGGCTGCGTTCTTGGGCCGAGTCTGGCTTCCAGTCGAGCGGTGAAAATACGCCGGGTACGCTCATGCTGGAGCGCATGGCCTGGGCTAAATCACCGTCGCGCAAAATGACTTGCTCACCGCTTTCCATGTCGGTGGCAATGGCCCGAAATGGTGTTGGTAGTTTGTCAAAGTCAGTAATGCCTTGTACCGGCAAGGTGAGGCGGCGCAGCAGGTATTCAAGCCCCCGGCTCGATAAGGTGGCCGCTGGGGTGCGGAACTCGCCATCGCGCAGGCCCATCTCTAAGGAGTTGGGTACGGCAAAGTCTTCTTCTTTACGCCGGAACGGCAGTTGCTGGCGGTCAACACGGCTAGCAAAAATTTTGTCCCAATGCAAGGTCAGCAATTCGCGTTCAATGTCGTTGGCTGACAAACCGGCTGCGTACAAACCACCAATGATGGCCCCCATGGATGTGCCTGCTATACAGTCAATCTGTACGTGTTCGCGTTCAAGGGCTTTGAGGACGCCAACATGGGCCAAGCCACGGGCACCACCGCCAGACAGCACCAAACCTACGCGAGGCCGTGCGCTGGGCGTTGGGGTAGGAGTGTCGATGTTTTGTGCCCAGCTGTAGCTGGCAAGCAAGCAACTGATTGCCGCCAAGCACCACTTAGTTTGAGGGATGTCCATCCATGTCTTGCATCATGCTGTCCATCGCGCGTTGTACCAGAGTTCTGTCCTCTAACGCAGTAATCAAGCCTGCCACAAGTAGTTTTTCAACAGCACCTCGGGTCAGCGACTGGGTTTGCCCATCCACTTGGCCGACAAAGATGAAAAAGCGGCCACCATCGCTAATGCCGCTCAGTTGCGCCGTTATCCATTCGCTGCGGATAAACATATGGAACCAGTTACCCACGCGCAGATGGCGCATCCAGCTATCGAGTGCTTCGCGTCCAGCTTGCGATTCTGTTTGCGAGATGAGCGCGACGGGCACGGTGGCCAGTATGGATCGGTCGACTTCGCTGTCACCCCAGGTTGAGGCGTAGCGAGAGGCCGAGGCAGCAGCCGTGCGCCAACGGTGTACCAACTCTTCGGGGTCGAGGTCTTCGGTGCGTTTATGCGGGCCTGGTGGTTCGTCTGTTTTCAGTAGTGCGCCAACGGGCATGCGCAATAGGCGCTGATGAAAAATCATCAAGTCGCGCAGAAAGGCTGCCCGTTTGGTTTGAGACCAGCGAATCAAGTCAAAACCTTGTTCGAGCCGCTCCAGTAGGTGCGGCAGCATGCCACGCAATTGGTCGCGGTCACGCTCTTCGCTGTGAGGCTGTACGCTCCAGAGCAAGTCATCGACCAGATCGATAAGGGGTTGTACGTCGGGCGCATAGGGGCCGTGGCGCCCCATGGCCTCGGCGATCGCATCGACCCAAGGGCCTTGCAAGAATTCGCGGATTGCGCCACTGACGATGGCTCCACGTAGCTGTGCGTGGACTTGCTGGCGCAGCATCAAACGCCATTCTTCTCGCTGTTGCGAGCGCTCTAGCGTTTCAAGTGTGGACTGCACATGCCGCCCCACCGCGCGTGACTGTTCAAGGATGAATTGGTCTAATTCGCCTAGTGCGCGCTGGTAGACCTGAGCCGTAGGCATCATGTGCGCTGCAAGTTGCGCGACTTGGTTGCGCAGGAATATTAGAAAACCCTCCAGGCGCGTGTCGTCATTGCGTGAATAACCTAAGCAGTGAGCAGATACGGCGTCAAAAAACTGCCAGGTTGGGTGGTCTTGCGTGTCTGTCAAACTCTCGTCGTTCATTGCCACACGAAGTACCGAAATTTGCAGTCGGCATAACAACGCTTTGACAGGTGGATGCAGCCGCTCGTCAGCCATGATTTGGTCAAACAGGCCTGCCAGCAGCGTCATCACTTGTTGGCTAATGAGTGGCTCAAGCGTCGGGTCTGGGCGCTTGAGTAGATAGCGCAGCACTTTGGGTGCGTTGGTGGCGTTCAGGGTTTGGTCATTGAGGCGATTCAGGCTTGCCTCTAACTCAAAGTCCAAGCGCCGCAGACGCTCATTCAATCTGCCCGGTACAGGGCGGTCAGGCTCGTCCGGTGGAGGAAGATCGGGGAATGCGCTCATGCCACTGCTGGCGTTGCGGTCAAACAGCGAGGGTATGCGCTTGCTCTCGCGCACTTGCGGCACGGTTGGCCAGTTGGTGACGCTGGACTCGTGCTGCTGCACCCGTTGCATCAGGCCTTCCATGGTGGCGGTGTCGCCGTATGGCAAGCCTGAGCGCGTGGGGCTGGAGCGCAATGCGGTACGAGCCAGCATGGGCAAGACTTTGGCGTGCTGTAGCTGCGAGCACAACTGGCCGTAAAGCGGGGTTAGACCAACGGCCAAGGCCGACCCGAGTGGACGCAGTAGGCCCAAGCGAACGGACGTGTCAAGGCTCAAGTCGCGCATGGCTTGCGCCAGGGCTCGCGCGAATATGGCCGGACGCACGGGGTTGTCGCGCACGTCCAGCCCGCCCGTGCCTTTGAGCGCTGAAAAGAACGCATGCAACTGGTGTAGATTGCCTGATGACTGGTCATCAATGGCTTTGATGACACCTGCAACGGCCACGTCTTCTTGAGCCTGGTATTCGTCGACCAAACTCAAACTTTCAGGGTTGAAGTTTTGCAGTGGTCGTTGGCCCAAAGTGGGTTCGGTTGTGTGCTGCAGGGCGTCTTCGAGGCTATTGCGGAACGATTCAACAAAGGCGACGCGCTTGCGCCTTAGTGCGTCACCCAACAGAAACTGCATGGCAGGGTCAGTGCCCCAGCCTGCGTCGATACGGCCATCAAGCCGATCCATGGCGCCATCGAGCACGTCACGCGCTAAAGGCCCGACATGGGCTTTGACGGTGGCCATGACGGTACTTAGGCTAGGCGTATCGGGCATATTCCATCTCAAGCTGTCTTGTACTGGCCGCAGGTCATGCATCTTGCGGTCGTTTGATTATGGCAAGACGATGACGGAACAAATCAATGGTGCATTATCCCCAGATATAGGGGGTTACCTGTCGCGTCGGAAACGCCGAAATGAGGGGGGTGGGTGGTCTATTTCTTCAACTTCGTGAGCAAATC
>ERZ1292633.4982-Hain-H41-02um-R1-4982-length-12134-cov-6_pt2 | contig 11369 bp, 12 predicted proteins | sample MGYA00564406_ERZ1292633 | MGnify/ENA primary metagenome ERZ1292633 (study PRJEB36523, sample SAMEA6512639) | groundwater metagenome | collected 2019-01-08 | study: AquaDiva: Metagenomics assemblies of 32 groundwater samples
GGGATGGAGAAATTTTACATGGGCCAATCATGTACCAGATCACCGGGCTCTCGCCTTTCACTCAAAATAAATTCGCGACCATCGGCAACGATTGGCAGCTCGGAAACAAACTGCTCGATGACCCTCAGTGGAATAATTATAAGGCAATTGTTGAGGGAGTGGGCAGGAAGCTTATGGCCGATGGCTGGAGAGGACTATTCGGCATCGATGCGATACTAGATCAGGCTTCCGGCGAAATCTACCTGATCGAAATTAACGCGAGACAGCCGGCCTCCACTACCTACGAATCAATCCTTCAGGGTGATTCTACGACATTCGAAGCCCATCTCTCTGCCCTACTCGGACTTCCAAAGGCAAAATTCGTTCTAACGAGCGTTATCGAAGGCGCGCAGATTATCCAGCGGGTTCCACAATCCCCGCTTGGGCGGGGTAGGGGTGGGTTGGCCAATCGAGGTCAAAAGTCTAAAGTCCAGAGGCTCGAGTCTCTCGGTCTGAATGTCATCGAATACGCTAACACGGAACCCGAAAAAGACTTGTTGCGCATCCAAAGCAAAGAGGGTATAATGTTAGCCCATAATCAGCTCAACGAGCTGGGTAAAAAAATTGCCGCTATTTTGAAATGATATGTCAAATAATGAAGATCAAAGACCAAAAGTAGGTATCGGGGTGATGGTTTTCAAAGATGGGAAAATTCTTCTGCATCGGCGCAAGAACGCTCACGGCAGTGGCGAATACTCATTTCCCGGCGGCCACCTTGAATATAAGGAATCATTCGAAGAGTGTGTCATCCGCGAGACCGCAGAGGAAGCAGGCATCAAAATTAAAAACATTCGATTTCTTCTGGTTTCCAATCTGCTGGATTATCTCCCGAAGCATTATGTCCACTTAAACTTTATCGCCGATTGGGAAAGCGGTGAGCCGACCGTGATGGAGCCGGAGAAATGCGAATCGTGGGAGTGGTATGATTTGGAAAATTTGCCGACACCGTGTTTCAAAACTATGCCCCACTGTATCGAAGCTTACAAAACCGGAAAATATTATTTCTCCAACTAAACATGCTCTCCCCTAACGCCGAGAAGATTATCGACCAATACTTCAACCTGCCCTTCCCAGGCGTGGATGGTGTGCGATGTCCATATTTCAACAACAGCCGCAAGCGTAGCCGCGGACAGCTCCGGGCGCTGGTCGGGAAAGGCTCTCCGAAAGAAATTGTCGAAGAGGCAAAAATAATTTCCACCCAATACCACCTCGGCATTTTCGAGAACGACTGCTCCGTCTGCAAGCAGAATCTGACCGCGGATGACCTCAGAAAATTCATGATCGACCACGATCTCGGCATCGAGTGCTCCGGCTTTGTCAGCCAGGTACTGAGGGCTCATTTCCGTGAGACAAAAAATATTGATTTTACAACAAAGTTGCGCATTTATCCGCCGGCAAAATTTTTTAGATACATTATTTCGATTCTCCGTCCGATTGAAAACATCAGCGTACGAGTCCTGGCCGATGATAGAAATAGCAGTGTGGTAGGATTAAAAGATGTCGTAGCCGGAGATATTATAACGATGCTCGAAACTCAACCTACTAAACAACGAAATCATGTATTGCTGATACGAAATATCGAAGATAATATTATCGATTACGTCCATGCCAGAGCCTGGAGCGGCGACGGGAAATATGGCCACGGTGTGACGGCAGGTAATATCGAAATAATTTATCCAAAGGACGGTCTCTTGGAGCAGAAATGGACGGAGAATGGCCAGAGCGACAACAAAAATGAAACCTACCTCGAAGCGAAGCGCGCCAAAGTTTTACAAATTCGCAGACTAAAAATTTAATTATGCCAAGTTTCGCATCCGTAGAGATTCTTCAACAAGCTCTGGTATTCCTAATCGGGGCCACCGCGCTTGGGTTTGTCCTGACGCCCATTCTCACCGCCATACTTTATAAGTATAAAATTTTGCGTAATGCGGAATACGACCCCGCGATGCAGGGAGAGAAATCCGCCAAGGCCGGCACTCCTATCATGGGCGGCCTGCTCGTTATCATCGTTGTGACTGCTATCACCATTGTCTTCAATTGGGATCGCCGCTATACCTACGTGCCGATCGGCGCGATGGCGTTCTCCGCCCTGCTCGGCGCGGCCGATGATCTGCTAAATGTTTTCGGCGGCCGACGACGCCTGCGTAATATCAAACACGCTCTGATCCTGATTCGCGTCCACAAGAAATGGTATATGAAGATTTGGCACATCATCACTCTGCCCTGGACGGCTTTCCGCGAGGCGACGACGATGTTCGGCTCCAAGCAGAACCGCGGCATACAGGTCCATGAAAAATTATTTCTGCAATTTGTCGCCGGCGCCGTCACGGCCTGGTGGGTTTATGCGAAACTCGGCGCCAGCTGGCAGACACTCTGGATACCATTCGACGGCTCGGTCTATGTGGGCTGGCTGATTATCCCGATTATTATATTTTTCGTAATGTTTACCGCCAACGCCGTGAACATCGCCGATGGCCTCGATGGCCTCGTCGGAGGCTCACTGATTATCACGTTTATGGCGCTTGGCATACTCAGCTGGATCGAGGGCCGGACGGCCTTTGCGCCGTTTAATATGACGGTGGTCGGCGCCCTCATCGCCTACACCTACTTCAATATTAAGCCGGCCAGATTTCAGATGGGCGACGTCGGCTCCCTCGGCCTCGGCACGCTTCTCGCCATCAATACTATCGCCATCAACAAAACCCTACTCCTGCCGCTCCTGGGCTTCATTTTCTATGTGGAAATTTTTTCCGTAATTCTGCAGGTGCTTTTCCGCCGCCTGCTCGGACGAAGACTATTCAAGATGGCTCCGCTTCATCACCATTTCGAGATGATCGGCTGGAGTGAGGAAAAAATTGTTATGCGATTCTGGATTATCCAAGCGTTCGTGGTGATAGTGGCGGTTTGGATAGCGTTGCGATAGTTATCAAGTACCAGGTATCATGTATCAATTACAGGTTTGGTAATTGTTTAATTGATAATTACCTGATACATGATAAATGATAATTGCTAATTGCAGCGTATGTATTTGAAATGGAACCAAAAAACTATCACTGACTTTTCTAATAGCAACCTCAATACCTTATACGATGAGGGTTTTCTTTTCGGCCGCATCGGCCGCGGCGTGATGGATCAGACGAGAAGCGTGCGTATTGATCTTCTGAAATTTGAACTCTCGAGCGAGAATCGCCGCATCCTGAAAAAGACCGATGGCCTTGAAATCACCAACCAAGCAATCCCCTACCATTCCTACGATTGGAGCATAGGCAAGCTGGGCAAAGATTTCTATGATGAAAAATTTGGTGAGAAGACCTTCAGTGCTAATAAAATAAAAGAGCAACTAACTGATAATAAGAAAAGCAATTTTAATAAACTGCTGATTTACAAATTTAAGGATGAGACGGTCGGCTACGCGATTTGCCGCGAGACCGATGAGCTTCTCCACTACTGTTACCCATTCTATATTCTAAATTCCAAATTCCAAATTCCAAATTCCATCGGCCTCGGCATGATGCTCCGGGCAATCCTTTGGGCCGGCGAAACCAACAAGCAATATGTTTATCTCGGCTCCGCCCAGCGACCGTCTGATACCTATAAATTGCAATTCGAAGGGATAGAATGGTTTGATGGTAAGGAGTGGCAAACTGACTTGCTAGAGCTAAAAAAACTTCTATGAAGCACGTCCACTTCATCGGCATCTGCGGAGTCGCTATGAGCGCGCTTGCCCTCACCTTCAAGGAAAAAGGCTGGAAAGTGACCGGCAGTGATGTTGGATTTTATCCGCCGGTATCGACCAGTCTCGAAGAAAATCAGATTGATTTCTACGCCGGCTGGCACCCGGACCGTGTCCTCCGAAGCTTTAGCGAAGGAGGAGAGAATTCCTCTAATGAATATTTGGTAGTTGTAGGCAACGTCGCCGGTTCGACAAATCCGGAATGGCTATATGTGGTCGAAAATAAACTGAACTACAAATCCTACCCCGAAGTGATAGCTGACTATTTTGTAAAACAAAACTCCATCGTTTGCGCCGGCACCTTCGGCAAGACCACTTGCACTGCCTTACTCACCTGGATTTTCCTGCGCAGTGGCCACAATCCGAGCTATATGTTTGGCGGACTCAGCCAGAACAAACTCCCCTCGGCTCACCTGACCGACGGCGACTACAGCATCCTCGAAGGCGACGAATACAAATCAGCCCGCTGGGATCTACGACCGAAGTTTTTTCACTACCGGCCGAAGCATCTGCTACTGACGGCAGTCGTCTGGGATCACGCCGATGTCTACAAAACCGAACGCGATTATATGGAAGTGTTTCAGAAATTGGTAGAGGAGCCGAAAGGAATTGTAATAGTCTCAGAGCGCGTCAAGAATATTAAATTGCCTGAAAAATCCATCACCTACGGACCATCCTCCGCCGCAACTTATAACTATGGCGACATTATAGAGACCGAAAACGGAATTAAGTTTAATATAAAACATGACGGAATATCGCACGCGGTTAGTTCGCCCTGCCTCGGCGAATATATGGCCGACAATATCACCGCCTGCTTCGCCTTGGCCCACGAGCTAGGACTGGAACCGAAAAAAATTCTGGAAAGCGTAAAGTTCTTCATCGGCATGAAAAGGCGTCTCGAAAAACGACATGTCGGCAAGGTGGTGGTGATCGACGACATCGCGCATTCCCCGGCCAAAGCAATGTCGGTTTTGAAGACAATTCGTAAAATTTATCCAGGCAAAATTTTCGCTATTTTTGAGCCAAACATCGGCAACCGCCTGGCTTCATCCGCCTCCGGCTATGACAACGCGTTCAAAGATGCCGATGAGGTAATTATCCCGCGGCTGACCAAGCTCAAGCTTGATTCGGGCGGAGAAAAATCGTTAGACGGCGAGGGCATCGCTGAAGTGATAAGAAAAACACAGCCAAATACGACCTACATTGCTGGCGACTCAGAACTGGTAAAATACCTATTAAAAAAAGCCCCGCTCGGCGGGGTGATTGTCTTCCTTGGCAGCCACGGATTCCGCGGCATGATTGAAGAGGTCGTGAAAAATGTGGCTTAGATTTTATTTGATTTCTCTGACTTCCAGCAAGTTTACATTCCCGGCCTGACCAACCGGCTCACCGGCGACGACGATCATCTTATCACCGACTTTACCGAGTTTATTTGTCTTCAGATAAACAATAGAGCGCTCGACGAACTCCTCGATATTGCGACAAGTCGGAGAGATAAATGATCTAATCCCCCAGGAAAGATTTAGTTGGCGTCTCACCAGCTCATCGCCGGTCGCGACATAAATAGGAACGTTGGGACGAACCTGACTGAGCAGGCGTCCGGTCTCACCGGTCATCGAGCCAGCCAGGATAAACCGAGATCCGGTCTCCTCGACTAGCAAGCGAGATAATTTACTTATCGCCTCCTCGGTATTTACCTGCTTCGCGAGTGATGGCATCGGCAGATCGTCATAGGCGGACTTCTCGGTACTCTCGATAATCTCGGACATTACTTTGACGGTCTCGGCCGGGAATTTTCCGGCGGCGGTTTCGTTCGTCAGCAGCAAGGCATCGGCATGATCAATCACGGCGTTGGCAACGTCGCTTACTTCGGCGCGAGTTGGACGCGGACTCTCTCGCATCGAATCCAGAAGCTGAGTGGCGACTATGACCGGCTTCGCCGCCTGGCGCGCCGCGTCGATAATCTTCTTCTGAATAAGCGGCACCTCCTGACGCGGTAATTCGATACCGAGGTCGCCACGCGCCACCATGATCCCATCCGCCGCTTCGATGATGCTCTTCAGATTATCGACCGCCTCATGACGTTCAATCTTGGCGATGATCATGATCGGATGTTCAATGGCCATTTTCTCCTCCTTCAAAATCTGCTCAATCAGAAAACGTACGTCGATAATATCGTTGGCATTGCTCACAAATGATAGGCCGACCATATCCACGCCAACCCTGACTCCGAAACGCAAATCCTCACGATCTTTCGCGCTCATCGCCGGTATTTGCAATTTGCTGTCCGGCAAATTTATGCCTTTGTGCGACAAAACTTCCCCGCCTTCTACCACGGTAGTCAATATCCGAGATCCATCGATCTTTTTTATTTTTAATTCAATTCGCCCATCATCGATGAGGATCCGCTCTCCCGGCAATAGGTGCCGGTGCAGATCAGGCTGGTCGATTGGTAATGGACCGCCGGATTTATATGACACAGTAGCATCGAGCTCAACTGCCTCCCCTGCCTGCAAATGAACACCGGCCTCAGGTAGAATACCAATGCGAATTCGCGGACCCTGCAAATCCTGGAGAATAGCCACCGGCTCATCCATTTTCTCCGCTACGGACCTAATCCTTTTCACGGCTTCCTCGTGCCACTCATAATTTCCATGCGCAAAATTAAGCCGCGCGAAGTTCATGCCGGCTTTAATCATTTTTTCCAGGGTTGCCTTGTCCTCGCAGGCGGGTCCGATGGTGGCCCCGATTTTCGTAAACCTAAACATATCAGAATTACTTGGTTCCGAGTATTGCTTTCAAATTTACCTTCTGTTCATCTGTAATCGGCAAAAGTTTCAGAATATCGTCAATCGAACTCTGACCCTTGGCGGTCGATGTCTGCTGTCCGGAACCCAGCAGATTTAAATAAGGCTGATACTTAGTTTCCAACTCTCGGATTATCCGTGGCAGAAACCAAACGCTCATGGCGGTCGGGGCAACTACAAAAATTATGAACATCGCCCAACCCCAGACCGACTTCCAGAATAGCTTGCTGTTGATCAGCCTCGTCTGCTCATAGATAATCTGCGACCACTTGAGATTCTTCTCAAGTAATTCCCGAAGTGCCTCCGGACTGACGTCTTTTTTTGGCGCCTCAACTGGGGCAGTAGCCAAATCCCCGCTTGGGCGGGGTAGGGGTGGGTTCGCCGGATTCACCAACCCCTCCCCACCCTCCCGTGGGGAGGGACTTACTTTTTGCGCTTTTGGATATTTAAACATAAATATAATTACCTTTCACCTTTCACCTTTTACCTTTTACCTTTTAGCTTCCTTAATTCTTTTTCAAAAGTTTTCACATCCTTGAAATCTCTGTACACGCTCGCAAATCTTACATAAGCAATCTTGTCAAAGTTATGAAGATGCTTCATCACAATCTCTCCGATATCCTCGCTGGAAATCTCGCGGCGTTTCTTCTTCTGAATATCTCGCTCGATAAGATGCACGAGCAAATGAAATTTCTCCTGCGTATATGGACGCTTGGTGAGCGCGCGGCGGATCCCGCCTTCCATCTTCTCTCTGATATAACTTTGTCTTTCGCCATTCTCCTTCACTACCACAATATCAAGCAACTCCGCTTCCTCCACTGTGGAAAATCGATAATGACATTTGTCACATTGACGACGTCGACGAACCGACAGCCCGTCCTCGGACGCGCGAGTGTCGAGTACGCTCGTCTCTTTATAATTACAAACCGGACAATGCATATGATAAGTTATAAAGTTATCAAGTTACCAACCGGTTTTCGACTTTATGAACTTTATAACTTTATAAACTTTCAACTTCGTGTTACATTCCCATCTTACGACGAATAAAGGCCGGAATTTCTAACTCTTCGTCCGCGGCGACGTTGGCAGTCTTACCTCTGACTGGTGCATCAGACGCCGGCTGAGCGACCGGACTTTTCTGAACGATGGTCTTGAATCGCCTCTCCTCCTCTGCCTCTTCCTTCTGAGCCTTGCGCAGGAAAGTGCTCGGCATATACTTCGCGCCTGAAAAGAAGCTCGTGCTATCCTCCTCTTCCTTCTGCAGTACTGCCCGACGATTGTCAAATCCAGTGGCGACCACGGAAATCCTCATGCTTCCGGCCATCGCTTCGTCGATGATAGCGCCAAATATAATCTTGGCATCAGGCGCGGCCGAGCTGGTGACGATCTTGGCCGCTTCACTTACTTCGCTCATAGCGAGATCCGATCCGCCGGTAACGGTAAATAGGATTCCACTGGCGCCATCGATAGAAAGTTCAAGGAGCGGACTGGAGATAGCGGCCTTGGCGGCCTCTACCGCTCTATTCTCACCAGTACCCGTCCCGATCCCCATCAGTGCCGAACCGGTGTCCTGCATAATCGTCTTGACATCGGCGAAATCGACATTGATGAGACCCGGGATAGTAATAAGCTCTGAGATCCCCTGCACACCCTGCCTCAGAACATCGTCAACTATTTTGAAAGCTTCTGTTATTGGAGTCTTCTTATCAATAATTTGTAAAACCCGATCGTTTGGAATTGTTATGATAGCGTCAACATTCTTCGCGAGCTCCTCCCAGGCTTCGTCGGCGATGCGATTGCGCTGTGGCCCCTCAAACGAAAACGGCTTCGTCACCACCGCCACCGTCAGCGCGCCCATCTCCTTGGCAATCTGCGCGACGAGCGGAGCGGCTCCTGAGCCTGATCCACCGCCGAGACCGCAAGTAATAAATACCATGTCAGTATCCTTGAGCGCCTCGCGTATCTCATTCTGAGATTCCTCGGCGGCCTTGCGTCCGATATCGGGGTTCATCCCAGCGCCAAGTCCGCGAGTAACGGTCTTCCCAATATTAATCTTGTGCGGGGCGCTGTTGTAATGCAGAGCCTGCACATCGGTATTCATAGCGATGAAGTCTACGCCACGGATCTTTCGCGCCATCATGCGATTGATAGCTGCGCCTCCGGAACCTCCGACGCCAATAACTTTTATTTTTGCAAAAGCTTCAATGTCGGGTTTGACTTGCGGCATATTTTTTTCATTTATGGGTTGAACAAATTTTGTATTCATGCCTTATTATTAAAATAAGCGAAGGCGATGCTTCGCAATCTAGTGTAACGTCTAACCACGTTCATGTCAAGAAACTTTTTGATCAAGGAATCAGCGCCTTCACCCAATTCTTCAGTCGGCTACCGGCCCGACTAACTCCCCCGATCCCCCAACCGCCTTTCGAGGTATTACTCGAGCCTTCCGCCTGAATTTTACCGCCCCACTTCACGAGGCCGACAGCGGTAGAAAAAGATAAATCATTTACCTTGTCAGTAGCGCTTACTACGCCAAGCGGATAACCCAGGACCGCCGGTAGTCGGAGCTGTTTCTTCGTAAGCTCGATCAATCCGGCCAACTTCGCCCCGCTACCGGTAAACACCACACCTGACGGCAGGAGGGCGTTACGCTTAATTTTGATAAGTTCCTGATCAACCATATGCAATATCTCCTCCACCCTTGCTTCGATAATGTCGCTTAAGTATTGCTTCTTGATTATCTCATGCTCAGGAGAACCAAGCGACGCAAGGTCAATCTCTTCGCGTTTAGAAATCTGTCCGGGAGTGCAGTCGCCATGCTCGATTTTCACCGCCTCGGCGATATCGATCGATGTCCGAAGTCCGATCGCGATATCATTGGTAATGTGCTCACTGCCGACCGGCAAAATCGCGGTATGAATTATCTCCCCTTCCTCGAATACCACGAGACTGGTGGTCGCTACGCCGATATTTACGACCATCACCCCGATCTCCTTCTGTCGTGACGTGAGGACGGCATCGGCGGAAGCCAAAATTCCAAGGACTAAATCCTCAATTTCCAGACCGGTACGATAGACCGCCTTGGTAAGATTTTTTATTTGCGATGAGGAGCCGAGAATAATCTGCGAATCAACCTCAAGCCGTATCCCCGTCATACCGACCGGATCCTTCACATTGGACTGGCCATCGATCGTGAAATATTTTGGTAGGACGTGGAGAACTTCGTAATTCAACGGCGTGGCAATCGCCCGTGAAGCCTCGATCGCGCGACGGACATCTTCCTCGGAAATCTCATTGTCAACTTTGGAAACCGCCACCACGCCTTTGCTGTGCTGAGAAATTATATGCAAACCGGAAATCGCCACCCAGGCGCTATCAATAGGAGCGCCCACCATCCGCTCCGCGCCTTCGAGACAGGCCGAAACAGAGGAGACGACGTCCTCGATACTATTAATCACTCCCTTATTCACACCGGCCGATGGCACTGATGAGGCGCCGAGAATCTGTAACTCGGAATTCTCCTCACCATCACCGCGATTGGCAATCTGCCCGATCGCGATACGTATGGCCGATGATCCGATATCAAGGCCGGCAATCAGTGGTTGTAAATCTTTACGCATAAATTTAATAAATCCCAATGACCAAGCCCCAATGTCCAATCGTGTTTGGGATTTGATCATTGGAATTTGGGATTTCTTATAGTATACACTATTCCAACAAACTGAGAAAGCGCGGCAACAAAATAATCGACCCGATGACCAACGCGCCAAGCGCCGTGATAAGTACCGCCCCGGCCATCAGATCCTTCACCACCCCGACATACGGATGCACCCGCGGCTTGAATAGGTCGCTGAAATATTCAAAAGCGGTATTCAGAATCTCCATCGTGAGGACCATCATCACGAGCAGTATCAGCACGACTGTCTCCCAAGTGCGGAGAGGCAAGAAAATTATCGCAATCAAAATAAGAAAACTTATGACCACCTGAATTCGAAAATTTTGTTCTCTCCGAAAAACATGGACGATCCCCCGCCAGGCGTCCGCGAAACTGCGTTTTAATCTGGTGAATGAGAGCATAGGTTATGACAGTTTAACAATCTTCTCTTGCAATCGAAACATCTTCTTCGCGTCACTCGGCTTCACATGATCATAGCCGACGAGGTGCAGAAGCCCATGGGCCAGCATCCGCGCGAATTCTTCCTCCACCGTTACTCCATACTCCTTGGCCTGGCGAACAATTTGAGGATAACAGATGAAGATTTGACCTAGCAGAATGGAAGGCAAACCCCCTCTAACTCCCCCTTGGAAAGGGGGAGAATCGTTACCACCCTCGATCAAAGAAAACGACAACACGTCAGTCACTTTATTTTTACCACGATACTTTGAGTTTAAGGATATTATTTTTTTCTCCCCCACCATCGTGATCTCCACTTCGCCTTTTATTTTTTTTTCAAACCGGCCCGTTTGAAGGACGATTTTTTTAACTGCCGACGGTGACACTCTTGCGCTTGTTTCATTCGAAAAAGATATTTCCAGCATAGCAAATTAGGGAGTACTCGAAACAGCGGCTGGAGGAATGACCACCTCCTGATTTGGCAGGACGGCGTTGCTCTCACTACTCAATCGGAAACTGCGCGCCACCATCTGGACCACCGCGCGATAATTCACCACGACTGAGTCCGTCACATGATAAGCAATCACATAAAAATGATCGGCATCATTCAAATAAAATACGAGCTTGTCCCTCCTCATCCTGGCGGAATTTCCAAAAACGGTCTTGAAGTCAGCCA
>ERZ1292633.5540-Hain-H41-02um-R1-5540-length-11369-cov-4_pt1 | contig 11369 bp, 9 predicted proteins | sample MGYA00564406_ERZ1292633 | MGnify/ENA primary metagenome ERZ1292633 (study PRJEB36523, sample SAMEA6512639) | groundwater metagenome | collected 2019-01-08 | study: AquaDiva: Metagenomics assemblies of 32 groundwater samples
GTTAGCGCCTATTTTAGAAATAGAAATTTCGGATATTTTGCCGTTATTAAGTAAAAAAGGTTCGGTATGGCTTCCACTGGCTCACAAAGTTTCAACTGATATTAAAGGAAATATTCAAAGCTTGGGTTTCTCCGGACTCGGATTTGAAAGAGAAGAAGACAGGTATTATCCGGAAGCGTCCTCCGCAGCCCAGCTTTTGGGATTTGTCGGAAAGAATGAGGAAGGTGGAAATGTCGGCTATTTTGGTCTTGAAGGCTATTATGATTTAACTCTTTCGGGGAAAAAAGGTTATAGAGAAGGAGATAGCGATGCCAAAGGAGCCCCCATTCTTTTAGGCAACTTTAAAGAGTCTTCTGCGTTAAGAGGTGTGGATCTTATAACGACTATAGATAAAACCGTTCAACTGACAATTGAGAAAAAACTCAAGGAAGGAATTGAAAAATATGGAGCAATAGGGGGGTCGGTTGTTGTAATGGATCCTATTTCTGGGAAGGTTCTGGGAATGGCCTCACACCCTTCGTTTGATCCCAAAAGATATAACGAGTACAACGACGCACTTTTTAAAAATCCGGTGATTTCGGATACATTCGAACCGGGATCTATATTTAAGGTACTTATTATGGCTTCTGCTCTTGATGCGGAAGCTGTTAAACCGGATACAATCTGTGATATTTGTTCAGGGCCCCTAAAGGTAGATAAATATGAAATAGAAACTTGGGACAGTAAATATTATCCTGATTCGACAATGATCGATGTTATTCTTCATTCGGATAATGTCGGAATGGCATTTGTAGGAGGGAAATTGGGAGCAGATACCCTTTATGATTATCTGGATAAATTTGGTATCGGCAGAGAAACCGGTATCGATCTTCAAGGAGAAGTTTCGGTCCCCTTAAGAAAAAAAGGTACATGGAATATAGTTGATTTAGCAACGGCTTCATTTGGTCAGGGAGTTTCGGTCACGTCAGTTGAAATGATTAGAGCCGTTGCGGGGGTTGCAAATGATGGAATGATGCCAACTCCGTATGTAGTATCAGTCTTAAAAGGTGATGGTTGGGAGGAGGTAATTCAGCCAAAAGTAGAAAGAGTAGTTTCCCAAAAAGCAGCAGAAGAAATGACGGCAATGATGGTTAATGCTGCTAAAAACGGGGAATCTAAATGGACATCCCTGCGGGGCTATAGTGTTGCAGGAAAGACAGGAACCGCTCAAATCCCGATTGCCGGCCACTATGATCCCAAAAGTACAAACGCATCTTTCGTTGGTTTTTCCCCTGCCCAAAACCCTAAATTCATAATGCTTGTCACTTTGAATAAACCACAAAGTTCTCAGTGGGCCTCAGAAACCGCAGCCCCTCTTTGGTATTCAATTGCCAAAGATTTGTTCCTCTACTTCGGCATCCAGCCGGAAAACTAATATTGTTAGGCGGCGAATTTAATATGAATATCAGTACCTAGAGCAGAAGCCAATCTTTTTACGAACTCAAAAGATGGATTTGCATTACCAGACTCTAGTCGCGAAATTACGGATTGTTTTGTTCGCATTTTTTGGGCAAGAACTTTTTGGGTAATACCCTTTTTGCTTCTAATAGCGATCATAACCTCAATAAGGTCGTACTCAGGTTGAAGTTTTTCATACTCTTTTTTTAAACCGGGATTTTTTAAAGCTTTTTTCTCCCAAGCTTCGAAATCCAAGTGTTTTCTAAATACTTTTGTCATATAGCATATATGCTATATTAGTTGCTTGATTCTGTCAAGTGCAACTTTTAATTCCCGTGATGGAGTCTTTTGAGACTTTTTCTTAAATGCGTGCAGTAAGTAATAACAGTTATTTTTAGGGGAATAGAATATTCTAATAGTAATTTGTGTTTTAATTCGCAGTTCATAAAGATTGTGGTCAAGTTTTTTGATATATGGCGGTTTTAAAAACGGTCCATGGTTAATAAGAAGTCTGATTGATTTATTAATTCGAGCTTGAACTGAAAAACTTTGGTTTTCTATGAATTCTTTTACGGGGTAATGCTTTCGGGAAGTTTGAAAAAAATAAACTTTCCACATAATATCTATTTTAAATTAAAGTTTTATGTTTTGGTATCCAACCCGAAAATTAAATCGAACTTACCACTCGCGAGGCGTGCTATTTTTTGCATATTAGTCGCGATAATTCTAAAATTGCTTATTAATTATGAATTTACCTCTTTTTAATTTAGATAAAATTAAATTCGGGGTTGATGAGAGGACTTTTCAGAAAGCCCTAGCTTTGTATGAAATTGGAAGAGTTACTAATTTTGGAAATAATGGATTTAGTTTTACGGCTGATGTCTTAGGTAGCCGACCTTACAAGGTAGTTGTATTAAGGAAGAAGTTTAATGAAGGCAACTGTGAATGTTATTTAGGACAGAACGAAACCTTGTGTAAACATATGGTCGCGGTAGCCATTTATGCGGTTTTGGGAGGAAGAGAAATAAAAGAGGAAGAAAGGAAACAAGTGACAAAACCGGAGGTAAGTGGAGTAGTAGGTGAGTTAAATACGGAAGAACTGAAAAAGGTTAAAGAAGAAATAATCTACGCACTCAAATTTATTAAATACTATTCAGGACCTTCAAAAACTTGGTTTGCCTATCAGGATTCATTATGGGAAGGAAAAAATAGACTTTCATCGATAATTAGCAAATTGCCGATAAGTAAGCAGACAGCTGATTTAATTATTGGAGTGCTTTTACGATTGGACAAGAAAATACAAAACGGAGTAGATGACTCAGATGGTACCGTTGGGGGATTTATTGAGGAGACTGTTGATATCTTAAAAGATTTTCCTAAATATGATGCTAAAATAATAGAGAGTTTTAAAAAGTTAGCAGGGATATCTTCATGTTTTGGTTGGGAAGAGTCATTGGTAAAAATGATTACGGAAAATTAGAGTTATTTAGCAAACTTCAATAAATTATCTTATAATCCCCGTTATGTCGAAAGAATTAGGGTTATTAACACCCATAGAAAAAGAACTTCGTTTTAATGTCTGGCGTAAAGAGAAAGGAATTTCCAGATTTCTTTTGGATTTGGACGATACGATTTGCGGAACAAGAAAAGTATTTAGAGATTGTATGAGTATGGCCTACGATTTTTTGGAGATTAACGTGCCAGTGATTTCAAGAGATAATTGGCAGAAACTGATTGAGGAAACAAATAATAGGCTTTTTGAACAGTTTGCGGTTAATCCTAAACGTTGGGATATGGTGGTAGAGGAACTAGCTAAGTTGCATAAACTACCAACGGACGTTCAGGAAACAACAAAACAGATATTTTCTCAAATATATTTAACTCCTCCAGAAATGCTCGAAGATGCTGAAGAAGGGTTAGGTTTTTTAGTGAAAGTTGGTGTCCCGATTGGCATAGTTACCCACGCAGGTTCTGAATGGACATGGAGAAAATATAATTGGCTAGATTTGAAAAGATTTGTAAGTTGGGATGATATCTATATTGTTGATGAAAATAAACATAAAACTTCAGAATCATGGAGAGAGGCCGTTAAATATTTTGGGTTAAAGCCAGAGGAGTCTGCTGTTATAGGTGATAGCCCAAGATCGGATATAAATCCTGCGTGTCAGATTGGAGTAAGACAATGTTTTTTGATTGAAGACCCAAAACAATGGTCGGTCCACAATGAGCCCGTGAATGAAAATGTTCGAAAGATTTCAAATTTATCCCAGATTGTTGATGTGATATATGAAGCCAATTAGAGTTTAACTTTCGTCCTATTTATTGCGTCTATCATTAAGGTGATTTAGAATTGAGAGAATGAAACAGATAAAAATCCTTGTTTTTACTGAAGGTACGTTAATCAAGCACAAAAAAGATATTGACGATTTTAGATCTTATGTTCCAGTTGTGGGCTGTGTGGATAAGCTTAAATTATGGAAGCTGCAGGGAGCTAATATTTGCTATCTGACTTCAAGAAAAACAAAGAAAGAAATTGAGGATGTAAGATTTGTTCTTACAAAATACGGCTTTCCGAATAGTCAGGAACTATTTTTTAGAAAAAATGGCGAACAGTACAAGGATGTAGCAGAAGGTATTATGCCCGATATTTTAATAGAAGATGATTGTGCGAGTATAGGAGGGAAATGGCAGATGACATATCCACATATTAATAGGGACTTAAAAAAGAAAATTAAATCAATTGTTGTCAAAGAATTTTCGGGAATAGATACCTTGCCTGATGATGCTTCAAAATTAGGCTAAATTAGGATAATTTGCTAAAATACTAAATACATGTCTAAGTTTTTGGTAACAGGCGGAAAGAGGCTGGAAGGCGAAATTAAGCTTTCAGGCAACAAAAACTCAGCTTTGAAGCAAATTCCAGCCACCCTCCTGGCTAGCTCTCCTACAACACTTACCAATGTGCCTGCAATTTCTGATATTAAGGTCATGGTTGAGCTTCTAAGGAGCTTGGGAGCCAAAGTTGAGTACAAAGATCATACTTTGAGGGTTGATCCTTCTACCTTAAATTCATCAACCCCTGATCCTGATTTGTGCTCAAAGATTAGGGCTTCGGTTGTTCTTGCGGCCCCTCTTCTTGTTAAGTTTGGGAAAACCGTAGTTACCCCACCCGGAGGAGACCAAATAGGAGATAGATTTTTGGATACCCATTTTTCCATGATGCAGAAGATGGGAGTGGAAATGGAAAGGAAAAACGGCCAATTCTTTCTTTCCTGGAACAAAAAGACAGGAGGAACAATCTTTTTGGAGGAAGCCTCGGTTACCGCAACCGAAATGGCTCTGATGATGGGAACTGCCGTTCCCGAAGGAGTAACTTTGGAAAATGCCGCAACCGAGCCTCATGTTACAGATTTAGGTAACATGCTTATTAAAATGGGAGCTAAAATTTCCGGTTTAGGAGGCAGTACTATTTCAATTTCCGGCGGGAGTTTAAAGGGAGTTACCCATAAAGTCATGCCTGATCATATTGAGGGAGGAACTTTCATTATTGCTGCTGCAATTACAGGTGGACACATTAAGATTACCGACTTTATTCCCGAACATCATAAAATGGCCTTAATCAACCTTGCCAATATGGGGGTAAATTACAAATTAGGGGATAACTCCATTGAAGTATTTCCATCTAAGCTTGTTGCAACAAGAAAGAAATTTAAAGCTCAGCCCTGGCCCGGCTTTCCTACGGATTTAATGAGTCCTTTTATAGTTTTAGCAACACAAACCGAGGGAACGGTTCTTTGCCACGACTGGATGTATGAATGGAGAATGTTTTTTGTAGACGATTTAATAGGAATGGGTGCAAACATTTTTATAGCAGATCCTCATAGGGTAATAATTTCGGGACCAACTAAGCTTATGGCCGATAGGCTCTACTGCAAGGATATCAGAGCGGGAATTTCGGTAATTTTGGCTGCCATGGTTGCCAAAGGAACATCTGAAATTAATAATGTTGAAAACGTAGAAAGAGGTTATGAGAATATAGAAGAAAGGCTTAGACTTCTGGGAGCGGATATTAAAAGGGTTGATGCTAAATGAAAGGCATTGAATTTGATTCACGCAAGGTCAAACCCGGGTTCACCTTTGTCGCAATCCGCGGGCAAAACTTTGATGGCTACGATTTTATAGAAGAAGCCGTTCGTCGCGGAGCGACTAAGATATACGGTGAAAAAGATATTAAGATATTAGGTGCAAAATATATTAAAGTAAAAGATAGCAGACAAAAATTAGGGGAATTAGCTTCAGAATTTTACGGAGAGCCTTGCAAAAAACTAAAACTCATAGGAGTAACAGGAACCAAGGGAAAAACCACAACCTGCCATATTATTCATTACATACTGACAAAACTTGGTAAAAAGGCGGGCCTTCTTACCTCTGTAACAATGTGTGGATACCATATTACGAGCCCTGATGTGATTACCTTTCATAGGCTCTTAAGAGGGATGGTTGATAGTGGTTGCAAATATGCTGTTATTGAAGTTTCTTCACACGGCATCGATCAAAAAAGAATAGCCGGGGTCAAATTTGATATAACAGTTCTTACCAATATTGCCCCGGAACATTTGGATTACCATAAAACGCTTGAAGTGTATAGGGAAATAAAAATGTCTTTTTTAAATTCCGGAAAAGTTAAGGTAGTTTCTCCAAAAGAGACAAGTTTAAACATTCTTCCCGGCAAGTTTAATAATATTAATGCGGCAACTGCGGTGGAAGTTGCAGAAAAGTTAGGATTTAGTAAAGCTGACGCAATCCATACACTTCAATCATTTGAATTGCCCCAAGGAAGGCTTGAAAAGATTGAGAATAATAAGGGAATTGATATTTATGTTGATTTTGCCCACACCCCGGAATCTTTAAAAGAAGCTTTAACTTATCTTAAAGGAACAATTTCAGGCAAATTGTTTTCTGTTTTTGGTTGTGCGGGTGAAAGGGATACGTCAAAAAGAAGCAAAATGGGAAAGATTTCTTCGGAGATTGCCGATTATTCCATCTTTACCGCCGAAGATCCAAGACACGAAAGTATTTTTGATATTCAAAGAAGTATGAAAAAAAATGTTAAGAATTCTAATGAATTTATTTGTATTCCCGAAAGGGGAGAAGCAATTGTTCACGCTTTATCAATAGCCAAATCCGGAGATTGTATAGCAATCTTAGGCAAAGGGCATGAAAAAAGTATGGCTTACGAAAGTTATGAACATCCATGGAGCGATCAGGAAGAGGTTAGTAATTATTTAAACTCAGATAAAAATATTTCTGCAATTATTCTTGCCGCCGGGTGCGGATCAAGAATGAAATCATACCTTCCGAAGGTGATAAAAAAGATTTGTGGAAGGCCAATGATTTCATATACTCTCGAAAATTTAAGAAGGGCCGGAATAAATGATATTACGGTTGTTGTAAGTTACCGAAAAAATCTTGTAATAAGAGAAATTGGCGGAGCGGTCAAATTTGCCCATCAGAAAAACCCCAAAGGAGGAACGGCCGATGCGGCCAAGGTTGGTCTTGGAAAAGTGGATCCAAAATCCAAAACTCTTGTTGTGATTAACGGTGACGATAGCGCTTTTTATAGAGCCGGAACGATTAAAAATATATTAAAGATTCACAAGGAAAGAGAAAGAAAGTTAACTTTTGTTTCCTTAATGAAAGATTGTCCAACTGGTCTAGGAAGAGTAATAAGAGGGAAAAACGGCCTTATTACAAATATTGTTGAGGAAAAAGACGCAACGGATGAAGAAAGAAAAATAAAAGAGGTTAACGACGGACTTTATGTGTTTGATAGACTTTGGTTTGAAAAAAATATCGCCAAGGTTAAAAAAGGGCCACAAGGCGAATTTTATTTGGTTGATATCGTAAAGTTGGCAATTGATCAGGGAGATAGGATGGCAACCTATACGCTACTCAATGACGATGAATGGCAGGGAGTCAATATCCCTGAGCAATTGGAAGAAGCAAACAGGAAAATGGCCGATAGATTAATTCTAAAATGAAAATACACTTGATGGGCATAGGAGGTAGCGGGATGGCAGGAGTATCGTATCTTGCTTCTAAAATGGGATATGAAGTGACAGGATGTGATTTGGAAACAAGCGGACATGATCCCATACATCTGAAAAATATTGATTTATTAGTTGTTACTCCCGCAGTTTATTTTCAAAAGATTAAAGATCCCGAGCTTGTCGAGGGAGAAAGAAGGAAAATAGTTTTAACTTGGCAGGAATTTCTTGGAAGATATCTTCATAAAGGAAAAAAGGTAATTTGTATCGCCGGAACTCACGGGAAATCAACAACAACGGCAATGGTAGGAAAGCTTTTGGAGGATGCGAACTTGGATCCTTTGGTAAACTTGGGAGCAAACTTCAAAGCTTGGAACGGCGGGGCAAGGTACGGCAAGGGAGACTATTTTGTAACTGAGGCAGACGAATTTTTTGATAACTTTCTAAACTACCGCCCTGAAATAATAATCCTAAACCAAGTTGAATTTGACCACCCAGATTATTTCAAGAACGAAGAACAAATGCAAGAAAGCTATAAGAAATTTGTCGGTAATTTAACAGGCAAGAAGATATTAATCACACAAGAGAAGAGTTTACACAAAAAATTTAATCTCAAAGTCTTTGGGAAGCATAATCAGCAAAACGCAAATATGGCTTACCTCTTAGGTAAAAAATTAGGCATAAAAGAGGAAATTATTATTAAATCGCTTGAAAGTTTTCCCGGAATTGGTAGAAGAATGGAATTAATTTCCGAGGCAAATGGGGTAAAAGTCTATGACGATTATGCTCACCATCCAACCGCAATAAAATTAACACTTGATGGTCTTAGAGAAAAATATCCTAAAGAAAGAATTCTGGCAATTATCGAACTTCATGGATACAAAAGAACAAAAGCATTATTACCAAAATATAAAGCTGTTTTTGATTCAGTAGATGGGGTTATTATAGGCCCAATCTTTAAAGCAAGAGATGAGATTGACAAAACTATCACTGTTGAAAATATCGCGAAAATATCAGGGCATTCAAATATTCAAACATTTAATAGTATTAAAAAATTGATTGAAAATTGTAAATTATTAATTGTAAATTACGATATAATCGTTGTGATGGGTGCGGGAAAAAGTTATTTGTGGGCAAGGCAAATATGCAATTTAAAAATTTAACAACATTTAAGATTGGTGGGCCAATTAAACATTTCTTTGAAGTTGAGAACGATGAAGAAATTATTAAAGCCCGCCAGTTTACTAAAAAAAATAATTTAAAATTATTTATTCTTGGTGGGGGAAGTGATATTCTTGTCAATGATAGAGGATTTGACGGAATTGTGATTAAGTATGTCGGGAAGAGTCTATCGTCTACAGGAAACATAATAACTGCCGAGGCGGGAGTAATTTGGGATGAACTGGTCAAGTTTAGTATCGAACACAATTTTCAGGGACTGGAATGCATGTCCGGAATTCCGGGTACGGTAGGTGCTTCTCCGATTCAAAACATCGGAGCATATGGTCAGGAAATTAAAGACACTCTTTTAAGTTTGAGGGTCTTTGAATTTGAAACGGGTAAGTTTGTAAACTTTTCCAATAAAGATTGCCAGTTTGGCTACAGAGAAAGCTTTTTTAAAAAGCCTGATAATTGGCAGAAGTTTTTAATTACCTCGGTTTCTTTTAAGCTTAAAAAACATGAAGACGCGGATTTATCACTGCAAAATATCAGAGACGAAATATTAAGAGTTAGGGAAGAAAAACTGGAAAATCCAAAAGAAGTAGGAAACGCCGGGTCTTTCTTTAAAAACCTGATTATTGAAGGAAATAAAATTTCAGCGGGTCTCCTGATTGATAAGGCCGGTTGGAAAGGAAAATCGTATAAAGGCGCTGCTGTTTCATCTAAAAATGCTCTTATATTGATAAATAAATCAGGTAAAGCAAGTTCATCTGATGTATATGAATTATCTAAATTAATAATAGATGATGTAAAGAAGAAATTTGGAATTACTCTTGAGCAGGAAGTTCAATTTGTTGGATTTGAGAAAAAAGTTGCAATTTTGGGCTATGGTCTTGAAGGACAGGATGCGGAAAAGTATTTCAAAGGTTTTGGTTCTGAAATTACCATCCTGGATAGAAAATATGATGAAAATTACTTGGCAAATTTAAATAGCTTTGATACTATTGTCCGTTCTCCCGGAGTTTATAGATATCTGTCGGAAATAATTCAAGCTGAAAAGGACGGAGTTGAAATAACATCCTCTTTAAAAATATTTTTTGAGAAATGCCCTGCAAAAATAATCGGAGTCACGGGAACTAAAGGCAAAGGAACAACCTCAACTTTAATCTATGAAATTCTAAAAAAGGCTGGCAAAGATGTTTACTTGGTTGGAAATATCGGTAAACCCTATTTGGAGTTATTACCTAAATTAACAAAAGATAGCCTTGTTGTAATGGAACTTTCTTCTTTTCAGCTGATTGATTTAACCAAGAGTCCCCATATAGCAGTTGTTCTTAATATTACCCTTGATCATATGGATTGGCATAAGAGTAAAGAAGAATATGTTTCTGCAAAGCAGAACATTGTCAGATATCAGACGGTATCCGATTGCGCGGTTGTTAATTCAGAATACGATGTTTCTAAAAGTTTTACCGAGATAACCAAAGCCAAAGTAGTTCTGTTTAATAAAAGCAAATTAGAAGACAAATATAAAGAGAATTTGTTGCTAAAAGGGGAACATAATCTGGAAAATATTGCCGCAACTGTGGCCGTAGCCAAGATTTTAAAAGTTGACGATAAAATAATTAAACAAGTAGTTTCAAATTTCAAAGGTCTTGAACATAGGCTTGAACTTGTGAGAGAAGTTGGGGGAGTTACTTTTTACAATGACTCGTTTGCAACAGGACCCCAGCCTACGATTGCCGCAATAAAATCGTTTTCCGAACCAGAAACGTTGATTTTAGGGGGAAGCGATAAAGGGTTAAGCTATGATGAGTTAGGAAAAGAAATTACCGTAAACAAACAAGTTAAGAAGATTATTATTATCGGACAAGTTGGACCCATGATAATTAAAAGTTTAAATGCTTCAGGGTTCAGAGGATCAATTATTAATTTAAAACAAAAGTCTATGGTAAAAATTGTTGAGAATGCCTTTAGAAATACATCTGGTGGCGGAGTTGTTCTTCTTTCGCCCGCTGCGGCCTCATTTGATATGTTTGCAAATTATAAGGATCGGGGAAACCAATTCAAGAAAGCCGTATTAGCTTTAAAATAATATGAATAAAAAATTAAGAGTAGCCGTACTTATGGGAGGACGCAGTCCTGAATATGAAATTTCTTTAATTTCGGGAAAGGAAGTTCTTGCGAATTTACCCAAAAAATATATCGGTATTCCAATCGTTATACCTAAGAATGGCAATAAATGGTTGAATAATCTTTTAGAGGCAAAGGCAGATATTTGTTTTATTGCCATGCATGGGCCTTTTGGGGAGGATGGAAAGATTCAAGGAATGCTTGATACTTTGGGAATAAAATATACAGGCTCGGGCGTGGCGGCTAGCGCCATAGGGATAGATAAAATACTATTTAGAAAAATAATGAAGGCGGAAGATATTTTGATGCCGAAAGATACTACAAAATTACCATGTTTTATTAAACCTCATAATCAAGGTTCTTCGATAGGCGCTTCGATTGTCAGAAATAAAACAGAGCTAGCTAGGGCAATAAAAATAGCACGAAGATATTCAGATAAAATTTTGATTGAGGAATACTTGGTTGGAAAGGAATTAACCTGTGCAGTTTTAGGAAACGATAACCCGACTCCTCTTCCTGTCATTGAAATTGTTCCCAAAAAGGGAGAGTTTTTTGATTATGAATCAAAATATAGCGAGTCGGGTGCGGATG
>ERZ1292633.3200-Hain-H41-02um-R1-3200-length-16148-cov-18_pt5 | contig 11362 bp, 20 predicted proteins | sample MGYA00564406_ERZ1292633 | MGnify/ENA primary metagenome ERZ1292633 (study PRJEB36523, sample SAMEA6512639) | groundwater metagenome | collected 2019-01-08 | study: AquaDiva: Metagenomics assemblies of 32 groundwater samples
GGTAATTCGGCCCCTGGTCAAATCGTATGGTGACATTTCCACCGTGACCTTATCACCGGGAAGGATGCGAATAAAATGCATCCGCATTTTCCCTGAGATGTGAGCCAGTAGAACATGGCCATTATCCAGCTTGACCCGAAACATGGCATTAGGAAGCGTCTCAGCCACCGAGCCCTGGACCTCAATAATGTCTTCTTTTGCCACGTCCTTATTATTCTTTCCTGTATAACCTAAGCTAGGTCTTCTCTGATTGACTCAAAATACGAGGCGCCCCGCTGGGTTGGATGGCGATCGTATGCTCGAAGTGAGCAGATAGGCTCCCATCTACCGTGATCGCGGTCCACCGATCCTCAAGAACACGAACGGCACTCCGACCCATGTTCACCATTGGTTCGATCGCCAGGACCATACCTGGTTGCAATCGCGGCCCCTGGCCCGGTTTCCCATAGTTGGGAACTTGAGGCTCTTCATGCAGTTGCCGACCAATCCCATGCCCTACAAACTCGGTAACCACTGAGAAACCGGCAGACTCAACATGTTGTTGCACGGCATTCGAGATGTCCGTCAGACGGTTGCCGACCACTGCCTGTTTGATCCCGAGATAAAGCGCCTCTTCCGTCACCTGAATCAACTTTGCCGCGTCCTCTGAGATCCGACCAACCGCTACCGTGACCGCCGAATCCCCATAGAATCCATCTACAATAGCACCAAGATCCAGTCCGATGATATCCCCCTCCTTCAACTTTCTCTTCGAAGGGATACCGTGAACGACTTGCTCATTCACAGATGCACAGAGGGTTTTGGGATAGTTCCGGTAACCTTTGAATGCCGGAACCGCCCCCCTAGCCCGTATTGCCTCCTCGGCAATTCGGTCCAGCTCTTCCGTGCTGATACCGAGACAGACCGCTTTCCTCACAATCGCGAGCACTTCAGCCACCACCCTTGACGCCTCCGCCATCACCGCAATCTCGGTGGGCGTCTTCAGAATGATCATGCCGTCTGAGGTACCGCGAGCGCTTTCAAGAGGTTGTGGTATACCGCTTCAACCGCCTCGGCACCGTTAAGGTGCGACAATACCCTCTGCTTCTCATAAAAGTCGATTAGCGGCGCCGTCTGCTCTTCATACACACGGAGGCGCATCTCAATTGCCTCCCGCTGATCGTCACTTCGCTGAATCAACGCTTCGCTGCAGCGCTCACAAAGACTGCCGTTCTTCGAAGGGGCGAACTCAAGGTGATAGGTCGCCTGACACTTGGGACAGCTTCGACGCCCACTCAGTCGTTTCACGATTTCCTCTCGAGAAACCCTGAAGTTAATTACTCGATCCAGTTGAAGACTTCGATCAACGAGCACTTTTGCAAGCGCGTCCGCCTGAGGAACCGTCCTTGGAAACCCATCGAGAATAAACCCATTGGCACATGAGAGGTCGGCTAGCTTCTCCCGCACAAGCCCTATCACGACTGAATCGGGGACCAATCTTCCCTGATCCATATGGTCCTTAGCTTCACGGCCCAGGGATGACTGATTCCGAACCGCCTCCCGAAGCAAATCACCGGTCGAAATCTTTCGGATATGATAGTGGACAGCAACCTTATCGGCCTGCGTGCCTTTCCCAACACCCGGAGCACCGAGGAACACAAGCCGCATGATTCTAGCCGCTTCTCCCGCGCAAGGGAGCCATACCCTTGCCCAAGAACCCATCATAATTCCGCATCAACATATGAGATTCAATTTGCTGAGCTGTATCCAGTCCCACACCGATGACGATCAACAGGGAGGTGCCACCAAAATAAAATGGAACATTCAGCTTATAAATCAGAAGTTCGGGGATCACACAGACGACAGCCAGATAGATAGCACCCGCAAATGTAATTTTCGTTAACACATTATAGATATAGTCAGAGGTTCGTTGCCCAGGACGAATGCCGGGAATAAAACCTCCGTACTTTTTCATGTTGTCGGCCATATCAACGGGGTTCAGGACGACCGCCGTATAGAAGAAACAGAAAAAGAGGATTAAGCCCACATACATCAAGGTGTACAGCAGCGACCCCGGAGCCAGTTGATCCCCGATCGATTTCACCCATGGTGTTTCAAAAAACCCAGCTATGGTCGCGGGGAACGCGATGATCGAGGAGGCAAATATAGGAGGAATGACGCCAGCCGTATTGATCTTCAAGGGAATGTGCGTGCTCTGCCCTCCATAGACCCGTCGCCCAATTACCCGCTTTGCATACTGCACGGGAATTTTCCGCCGCCCACTTTCCAAAAAAACAATCGCGGCAACAACGCCGATCATTAAGAGCGCCAAGGCAATCAATAGGAAAGCATTGAGTTGGCCGATTTCATATAAATTGTAGGTCTGCGCTACGGCCGCAGGAAGCCGGGCGACAATACCGGCAAAAATGATTAACGAGATGCCATTGCCAATGCCCCGCTCGGTGATCTGTTCACCGAGCCACATTAAGAAACCCGTGCCGGCCGTCAGTGTGATGACCGTCATCAGACGGAATCCCCATCCAGCATGAAGTACGAACGCGCCCTGATTCATTTGTTCTAAGCCGACTGCAATTCCAAACCCCTGGATCAGAGCAATACCGATCGTCCCGAAACGGGTATACTGAATGATTTTTTTTCGTCCTCGCTCCCCCTCCTTGGCCAATTTCGTCAAATGCGGGACGACGACCGTCAATAGCTGAAGGATGATCGATGCACTGATGTATGGCATGATGCCCAGCGCAAAGATCGTCAGGCGTGACAATGACCCGCCTGAGAAAATATCGAGGAATCCCAGTAAGGCCCCGCCCTGTTTCTGTAAAAACTCAGAAAGGGCTTCACCGTTAATACCAGGAGTCGGGATGTGAGACCCGACCCGATACACCACAAGCATTCCGAGCGTAAAGAGCACACGAGTGCGCAGCTCGGGGATCTTAAAGATATTCTGAAAACTGGTCAGGAGCCGTTCAAGCACCGCCGATAACCTCGACTCGCCCGCCGGCCGCTTGGATTTTTTCTTCAGCCGATTTACTGAACTTATGTGCCTGAACAACGAGCGCTTTCTTCAACTCGCCATTGCCAAGAATTTTAATCGGCAGCTTTTTCCGCTTTACTAATCCAGCGTCAACCATGGCCTGCGGAGTAACCGTCTCATTTCCCAGCCATCGTTCAAAACTCTTGATATTGACGACTGCATATTCCTTACGGGTTGGGTTGGTAAATCCGAACTTTGGTAGCCGACGCACCAACGGCATCTGCCCACCCTCAAAGCCTGGTCGCTTACCGCCTCCAGAGCGAGCCAGAAGCCCTTTATGCCCCTTGGTAGCCGTTTTCCCGTGACCAGATCCAGGCCCACGTCCTATACGTTTTCGTCGCTTCTTTGCCCCCTGCGCTGGAGCCAAGTCATGGAGATTCATGGTTTTTCAACCTCAAGCAGGTACCCTACCTTTTGAATGAGTCCTCGCACCTGAGGCGTATCAGGACGGACAACCGTCTGTCGAATACGGCGAAGACCTAGACCCCGCAATACAAGACGATGCCGTTCAGGTGTTCCGATAGGACTGCGTCGCAATGTCACACGCACACTTTGAGCACCATGATCTGCAGTTCGTGATGTCTTTGATGAGCTCATTACACCGCAGCCCTTTCTCGGCCGTCTGGGAAGGCTTGCCGACGGAAGCGAAGCACATCGTCCAAATTTCGCAATTGAGCGAGCCCGTCTAGCGTTGCACGAACAGTATTGAAGGGGTTTCCACGGCCCAATGTTTTTGCGATGACATTATGCGCACCGACCAACTCCACTACGGCACGCACCGCCCCTCCGGCAATGATCCCGGTACCATCGACAGCCGGCTTCAGCAACACATGCTCTGCGCCAAACAGACCATGCACCTCATGTGGAATGGTTCCGCCCTTCAGGGGAATGTGAACAAGGTGTTTTTTGGCTTGCTCGACGGCCTTTGAAATCGCAACCGGGACTTCAGCAGCTTTCCCCTTGCCGATCCCGACCCATCCGTGACCGTCGCCGACAACAACGAGCGCGCAAAAATTGAAGCGCTTTCCACCCTTCACAACTTTTGCCACACGATTGATAAATACGACTTTATCCTTCAGGCTTAATTCATCGGGATTGACACGCACGCTCGTACCCCTCAGTCCTTAAGTTCCGTAAACAGTTTGCAAAAACTCACAGGCCTCTTTTTCTCGCCAGACATCCCGTCCTAACCTAAAACTGCAAGCCCCCTTCACGCGACGCATCCGCAAGCGCCTTAATTCGCCCGTGATACATCCGACCACCTCGATCAAACACCACCATCGTCACCTTAACGGCCTTAGCCCGATCGGCAATCAATTTTCCTACCGCCTTAGCCGCTTCAATTCCACCGGTCGATTTCATGGACTTCCGTAGCGATTTGTCGAGCGATGACGCAGCCGCCAGAGTAGTACCTTGAAGATCATCAATGATCTGGGCGTAAATATGGGCCGCACTCCTAAATACATTCAGGCGCGGGCGGCCTGCGGTCCCCGTAATGACACGCCTCACTCTACGGCGCCGTCGATCAAGCTGTCGAACTTTGTCTGCAGCATTCATAGCCAGTTCCTATTTCCCTGTCTTACCTTCTTTTTTACGCAAAATCTCACCCGCGTAGCGAATACCCTTTTGCTTATAGACATCCGGCGGTTTAATAGCGCGCAGATCAGCCGCCACCTGCCCCACTAGCCGCTTATCAACTCCCTTGACATTGATGAGCGTCTGCTTGTCCACTTTTACATCGATACCCGTTGGCACCTGGTAGATCACCGGATTGATATACCCCACATTGAAACTGAGTGTCCGCCCCTGAACCTGAGTCTTGTAGCCCACTCCAGTAATTTCCAACGAACGTTCGTATCCCTTGGTGACGCCGTGGATCATATTGCTCAATTCCGCACGAGTCAGCCCATGCAATGCCCGCAACTGACGATCGTCACTCGAACGGCCGACAACGACTTGACCATTAGTGACGGCAACGTCCACCCCCTGCACAAGCGACCAATCCAGTCTCCCCAATGGGCCTTTGACTGACACGGTTGACCCGGCAACTTTAATTTCTACTCCACCCGGAATTGCGATCGGTTTTTTTCCAATGCGGGACATGATCTATTACACCCTTCACGCGAGATCGAAATAACTCATCCGTCTACCATACCGAACAGAGAAGCTCACCCCCGAGACGATTCTTACGGGACTCCTGGTCGGTCATGATTCCTTTGGACGTAGAAAGGATGGACACACCAATCCCATTGCGAACCTTCTTAATATCCTGACTGCCGACATACACTCGCCGTCCCGGCTTGCTAACGCGCTCCAGCCCAGTGATCATGGGCTGCCCCTCGCCGACATATCGAAGATGCACGGTAAGGATGGGATGCCCGTCATGAGCTCCATCCTCGACTGCGTCAACATAACCTTCCTTCATCAAAATTGCCAAAATGGCACGCTTCAGCTTTGAAGTGGGAACCGTAACCGTCTCATGACGGCGCTGAGCCCCATTCTTTAAACGAACAAGAAGATCGCCGATTGGATCGGTAACCATGCTATATCCTTCTATCCTCCATTGGCAGTCACCGGCGTGAGAACACCCATTACCAGCTAGATTTTCGCACTCCAGGAATCTCTCCGCGCAGAGTCATCAGTCGAAAGCAAATACGGCACATTCGAAACCGTCGGAGAAACCCATGAACTCGTCCACAGACTCCACACCGATGATAATTACGCGTGGAGAACTTCTGCTTCGTTGCCGCTTTATTCCTCAGTGCCAATCTTGACACACGCACTCCTTCCGTTCAAACAGACACTATCGCCCAATATCGCACTCACGTGCGGAATGGCATACCCAAATGCTTCAGAAGCGCCTTCCCTTCGTCGTTCGTCCTGGCGGTGGTGACAACTGTAATATCCATCCCATGGATCGAGGCGACTTCATCATACTTAATCTCAGGGAACATGAGCTGCTCCTTTAAACCAAGCGTATAGTTCCCCCGACCATCAAAGGCCTTTGGAGAGACGCCGCGGAAATCTCGGATACGTGGAAGAGCCAACGTAACCAGCCGATCAAAAAACTCATACATTCTCCGGCTGCGGAGCGTCACCTTCGTGCCAATAGGCAATCCCTGCCTCAGCTTGAATCCGGCGATGGCTTTTTTAGCTCGTGTGACGACGGGCTTTTGACCGGTAATCAGTGCCAGCTCAGCCACTGCCCCCTCCAAAAGCTTCACATTCTGAATCGCTGCGCCCATCCCGACGTTCAACACGACGCGTTCAAGCCGGGGAACCTGCATCACATTTTTGTACCCAAACTCCTTCATGAGAGCCGGAACCACCTGCTGCTCATATTTATCGCGAAGTCGTGGACGAAACTTGGACTCTTCGCTTCCCTGGTCCAATGGTGCGACCGACTCCTTCTTCGAGGATTTTCGCTCAGACGGTTTACTCGATCGACTTTTTACTTCCTTAGTCATTACGTAACCTATTCCACAGTCTCATTGGATTTCTTACTAAAGCGCACTCGCCTTCCATCTTCCAAAACACGAATCCCTATGCGCGTAGGCTTCTGCGTGACCGGACAGAAAAACATAACATTGGAAATCTGCAGAGGCGCCTCTCGCTCGAGAACCCCCCCCTGCTTGGCCTTCTGATTCGGTTTGGTGTGTCGCTTGATGATGTTTAGCTTCTCTACGACCACCTTGCCCGCCCCCAAATCAATAGACAAGACTTTCCCCCTCTTGCCCCGTTCACGACCAGAAACCACGACGACTGTATCACCTTTTCGAATTCTGCTTTTTCGGAGTGCTTCCACGATGCCCCTCGTTCCTTCTGATCTACAAAACCTCTGGCGCCAAAGAGATGATCTTCATGAATTTCTTCCAGCGGAGCTCGCGGGCAACGGGACCGAATATCCGCGTTCCAATTGGCTCGCCATCTTTATTGATCAAGACACAGGCGTTTCGATCAAACTTGATATAAGATCCATCTTCTCGGCGAACTTCCTTCGTCGTTCGAACAATGACGGCCCGACTCACATCACCCTTCTTCACGCTGGCTTGCGGGATCGCTTCCTTGACAGCCACGACCACGATATCGCCTAGCGATGCATAGCGCCGCCTCGTGCCCCCGAAAACATGAAAACACATGGCCTGCTTCGCTCCGGAATTATCGGCCACATCCATATATGTATAGTTCTGAATCATTGCTATATCCCTACGCGCGGAAATGAACAGAAGACCATATGAAATACCGCTGCTTACTTTTCAGGTTGACCCTTTTCCATAACTTGAACGACACGCCAGTTCTTTTCCTTGCTCAAAGGCCTGGTCTGCACCAGCTTGACACGATCCCCAACTTTACACACACCACTTTCATCGTGGGCTTTCAGTCTCGTCACCCGCCTAAGAACTTTCTTATAGACCGGATGAATAACCGATCTTGAAACCACGACAACGACCGTCTTTTGCATCTTGTTACTGACGACGTCGCCATACCAATGACGGCGCTTTACCACCTCAGCCATAGCGTCCTTTACTTTTTAGAGCCCTCAGATCGGGCCTTCATCTGCTGGAGAATAGTTTTCACCCGTGCAATATCACGTTTCGTTTTCCGAATTTGCATGGGATTTTCAAGACGCCCGGAGCCGAACTGAAAGCGTAGATTGAACAGCTCTTGCACAAGCTGTTTTTCCTTATCTACAAGCTCATCAGCCCCTAGCTGCTGGAGCTCTTTGACCTCCAATGCCATAATCCCCTGCTCCTCTAAATTAGACTCTCAAGAACCTTGCCCAAACTCACCACGAACGACTAACTTCGTGGCAACAGGCAACTTGTGCGACGCAAGACGAAATGCCTCTCGAGCAACCTCGGGGGTGACTCCGTCCATCTCATAAAGAATCCTGCCAGGCTTCACAACAGCAACCCAGTACTCAGGATTACCCTTTCCTTTACCCATTCGAGTTTCAGCCGGTTTTTTAGTGATCGGTTTATCGGGGAAAATACGCGTCCACACCTGCCCTCCCCGTTTCACGTATCGAGTAATTGCAATACGTGCGGCCTCAATCTGCCGGCTGGTCACCCATCCTGGCTCCAATGCCTTGAGACCAAACTCTCCCAGGGTAATCTGACCCCCACGATAGGCCTTCCCTGTCATCCGGCCTTTCTGCATCTTTCTGAATTTAACTTTCTTAGGCGCTAACACAGCTCGATCTCCTCACCCAAACCGTCGTTCTAAAGATGATTCGGCCTTGACAGGCTGAATAGGAAGCAGCTCTCCCTTATAGATCCATGTTTTCACCCCGATCTGCCCCATCGTCGTGTGCGCTTCGGCGAATCCATAGTCTATCTCCGCACGGAGCGTGTGCAGCGGAACACGCCCCTCTCGATACCATTCCGTCCTGGCGATTTCAGCGCCGCCCAGACGACCAGCCACCATGATCTTGATACCTTGAGCTCCAAGCCTCAACGCAGACTGAACACTGCGCTTCATCGCTCGCCGAAAAGCTACCCGCTTCTCAAGTTGAGTTGCGACATTTTCACTAACGAGCTGAGCATCAAGCTCTGGCTTCTTAATTTCCTTGACCGTGATATAGACCTGCCCCCCATACTGCTTCTCAAGGTCAGCCTTTAACTTATCGACCTCAGCACCCTTGCGCCCGATGATAATACCAGGGCGCGCGGTATGAATAATGACCCTGGTCTGATCGCCGGAACGCTCAATTTCTACCTTCGACACACCGGCATGATACAACCTCGCCTTGACCATCTTGCGGATCTTGACATCTTGATGGAGCAGCTTGGCGTAATCCTTCCCGGCATACCAACGAGAACTCCACGTATAGTTGTAACCCAGGCGATAACCTATTGGATGTGTTTTTTGACCCATGCGTTGTATGCCTCAATAGAGAGAAATGAGTTATTTCCCCTTGTCCTGAATTCCTGGCGCCGCCACGACGACGGTAATGTGACTCGTACGTTTTTGTATGGCATTAGCCCGACCCATCGACCTGGCACGTACGCGCTTATACGTTGGACCGCAATTAACAAAAGCTCTGGAGATGATCATTGATTCGCTATCACCCATCTCCTTCAGCTCAGCATTTGCCACGGCCGAGCGAACGAGTTTCTCAACCACGCGCGCGGCATGACGAGGCGTGTGTTTCAAGATGGCCAGCGCCATCGGCACTTGCCTGCCACGAATCATATCGATTACCGGCCTAGCCTTTCGAGGCGCAACACGAACAAATTTTAGAACCGCATGTGCTTCAGTCATCTTCTAAACCCTGTTCCCGAGTCAGCTCCACACAACCAATAAATTGCATGATGCGTCAGTCATTGACGATGAGCCAACCGATCAACCTTTCTACTTAAGAGCGACAGCTTTCTCAGTCTTGGCCTGGCCATGCCCCTTGAAAAACCGAGTTGGCGAGAACTCACCAAGCTTATGACCGACCATATTTTCAGTCACAAACACCGGAATGAACTTTTTCCCGTTATGAACAGCGAACGTATGGCCGATCATATCAGGAACGACCGTTGACCGTCGCGACCAGGTCTTGATCAACTTACGATCCTTCGTCTCATTCATATGCTCGACTTTCCTGAGAAGATGACCATCGACAAACGCCCCTTTACTTACCGATCTAGGCATTGCGAACTCCTGACTTACGCCGCGCAATAATAAACTTGTCCGTTTTCTTATTCTGCCTGGTCTTGTACCCTTTGGTCGGAAGACCCCATGGAGACACTGGGTGCGGATTCCCCTGTCCAGATTTTCCCTCACCACCTCCGTGGGGATGATCGACAGGGTTCATCACGACCCCTCGCACGTGCGGCCTCTTCCCTTTCCAGCGAGTCCGCCCGGCTTTCCCCACACTGACATTCTCATGATCGACGTTACCCACTTGCCCAACCGTCGCCATGCATGCCCCTAAGACTCTACGCATTTCCCCAGACTTCAAACGCACTTGCACATAATCACCATCACGGCCCATGACCTGCGCAAAGCCACCAGCGCTTCGAATTAACTGACCTCCCTTTCCAACCTTCAACTCAAGATTGTGGATGGTCGTGCCTAGGGGCATATTCACCAATGGAAGCGCATTACCAGGTCGAATTTCAGCCTGTGGCCCTGATTGTATTTCATCGTTCACGCTCAGCCCGACAGGAGCCAAGATATACCGCTTCTCTCCATCCCGATACTTCAACAGTGCGATTCTTGCCGATCGATTGGGATCGTACTCGATAGCTTCAACCCGCGCCGAAATCCCGGCTTTATCACGCAAAAAATCAATCGTGCGATAGAGCCGCTTATGCCCTCCCCCACGAAAGCGGACAGTCGTCCGACCATCGTTGTTCCGCCCTCCGCTCCGGAGATGAAAAGCAGTCAACGATTTCTCTGGTTTCTTTTTTGTTAACTCTTCCGTCACCACAGCTGTCATGCCACGACGACCAGGAGACGTAGGACGATAAGATTTCAGCCCCATAAAATAATACTCCCACCTTCCGAACTGCACGAACGGACGAACTATTCGGCCGCGCTAGGCGCTTTCGTACATCTCCAACTTTTCCCCTTCCCGAAGGGTCACCAACGCCTTTTTCCAATCGGAGCGTCTGCCCGAGAACCGTCCAAGACGCTTCACCTTGCCACGGACATTCATAACGTTAACCTTATCGACCTTGACCTTTAACAGCGCCTCAACGGCTAGCCTGATTTGAATGCGATTCGCATCAGGATGAACCACGAAACCAACGGTATTTCTCGTTTCACGCAGTCCGGTAATCTTCTCCGTCAATAAGGGTCGAATCAAGACTCTGTGGCTATCAACTTTCATGACCACACCTCACTCACAGGACCAAGCTCTCGCTCGGCGATCATGATCACTTTGGCACGGACAACATCGTACACGTTCAACTGATCGGCACTGAGCACTTTTACCGCAGTCAAATTTCCAGCAGCCTTCAAGATTTCTGACTGCTCTTTTCCGACGATCACCAGCGCGTGATCACCTCCAGTGAATTGTTTTAACGCTTGCGCTAACAACTTCGTCCTGGGCTGTTGCAGAGAAAGATCAGACACGACAAACAATTTACTCTCCGCTACTTTCGCCGATAAGGCACTCTGCAGCGCGATACGATACTTCTTCTTCGGCATCGAATAGGCGTAGCTTCGTGGCTTTGGTCCAAAAACACTCCCTCCATGACGCCAGACAGGAGACCGAAGAGATCCAGCCCTTGCGCGTCCAGTGTGCTTTTGCTTCCATGGCTTTTTACCAGATCCGCTCACTTCACCGCGCCGCAACGTAGAGGCCGTCCCCCTACGCTCACAGGCACGCTGCAT
>ERZ1292633.5542-Hain-H41-02um-R1-5542-length-11362-cov-4_pt1 | contig 11362 bp, 14 predicted proteins | sample MGYA00564406_ERZ1292633 | MGnify/ENA primary metagenome ERZ1292633 (study PRJEB36523, sample SAMEA6512639) | groundwater metagenome | collected 2019-01-08 | study: AquaDiva: Metagenomics assemblies of 32 groundwater samples
CCCCTCCTGCGGGCGGGACGGGAGCCGAGGCAGGGCGAATCCATATCCCCAGTCATTTGTTTAGCCCTGTCGAGTCCATTCAGATTTCTTCTTCGGGATTTTCCGCAAAATACATTCGAACTTTGTCTAACAGATACCGCCACCCTACGCTCTGGCTGTGTTTGTACAGAGCTAGAGCGTAGGGTGGCGGTTTTGTAATGTAATTGCACCGTAATTACAACAGTGCCGACTTTAAATGTCCATTCGCTCTAAAGCGAAATCAATGTCTTCTCACCACTCTCAATATTTACTCTCCATGTCCCTCCCGATGGAGGTGTTGTCTCATCCCAGATGACACCCGCTTCAGTGTATTGAATGTTTAGATCATCAATCCAAAATAAAGAATTTGTATCCAGCTCTCCCTGACCTTCTGGCACGGTCTGACTCGCCACGACGCGATCATCTGTGCCGTCAAGATTACTGACATGAATTTGTACACCAAGAGGTTCTAGATTCCACACTGCATATGCAACGTATTTTTTATTCGGAGACAAACGAATTTCAGGAGGAATGTTAAAACTTGGCCAACCTTCAGAAGTGGCAACAAGACCCGTTGGAATTTTACTACCATCTTCATAGATCGCGATAAGAGACGAGCTTAGTTCGTACCCAGTAATGTTTGGTGGCTCTTCAATGGTCGTAGCGCTGCATCCCACCCCTAAGAGAATGAGAAATAAACCTGAGCCTAGAACAAATGAATATTTTTTCATACGGTACGCGTTAAAAAAGTTGGTTTTGAATTTTTGATGCATCGTTTAGAAAAGGGATGAGATGCCGTTGGCGCACCTCCTCCGTCTTGAGTCGTTGAACTACAGCGAGCAGCTCATCGCCGATCGTCGGCGTCTTGGCCGTATAGTCGCTCGAGGTGATCGAGCTGTCTTCCAAGAAGCTGATGGAGACCGACCCTGAGGAGCTCGCGCTTCTCGCACCACTGCTCTGCTTCTGGAAGTGCAGATGGTCGCCACAACCACCCTTGCTCCCGCAGGTGTTCCCGGTATGCCCCTCATCGCCGAGCCAGCAGCCAGCAGATGCCGACATACTCGAAAACAATGGCGAAGGAACGCATGGCAGACCTTGTTGTGAGTGTGTTTGCCTTAGTCAGCCGGAATGGCTACCAAGAGCTGAAATCAAGGTAACACAACCATTTAAGAGACCTCTGCAAAAGTGTTATCTGTCATTGCGAGGTCGCATCGACCGAAGCAATCTCTTAGGGATTGCTTCGTCGTCGGACTTCTCGCAATGACAATACATGAGTTTTGCAGAGGTCTGTTAATTATTATTTTTATGAAAATCTGTTCGGATTCTGCTTAGACTGTAAAAAATAATACCGGTCCAGATGGAGATACACCCGAACAGCAAAATCAGCCCGGAGAACATGTAGGCCATAATCCCTAAGTTAAGAGCGGTGGTTAGTGTTGTCGCGGTTATCCAGATGTCACGGGCAGTATTTTCTGTGATTTCGGGCTTGCCGTCGGCACCCAAAACTTCTTCACCGTTTTCATCGAGTTTCGGAATCTGCCTAGGCATTTCGGCGAATGTTTTACCGCCTGTGCTTTTCAATGTGTGTTCTCTGATAATGTCTACCTGCGCTTTCAATGTGAAAGGTCCACGTACCGGTTTTTCTGGAATGCTTGCGTCCGCGGGTGTCACGATTTTTTCCTGCGCTATATTTTTATAGGTAAAAGAAACGCCCCAGACACCGCCAATCATTAGCAGAATACCAACTCCGATTGCCAACCCTGATGAAATTTTGAGTAATTTTTTCATAGACATATTTTATCGAATTATTTATTAGTTTTAAGGCTCGGCTCGACGTGCCGGAGCCCGATGAATTTCAGGACTTGATGATATCCTTCAATTCTTTTACGTGGCTTTATTTGAGTTTTGTTTCAAACAACGTGGCTATTTTACCACGTTTTTTGATTTCAGAAATCTCGTTTCATAGTGTGATGTCTATGATGGTCAATTGTGATAGGCTAGGGATTAGTATGGATCCCAAGGATGAAATAAAACAAAAAATCGATATCGTCGAGTTGATTGGCGAGTCCGTCCAGTTAAAAGTGGCTGGATCTGGAGGTCTCAAAGGTCTATGTCCATTTCATGGAGAGAAGACGCCGAGTTTTCATGTCTCGCGTGATCGGCAGATTTGGCATTGCTTTGGGTGCGGTGAAGGTGGAGATTGTTTTGCGTTTGTGATGAAGATGGACGGCATGACGTTCCCAGAAGCGCTCATGCATCTTGGAAAAAAGACCGGCGTGGAAGTGCGACGTCTGCCGACCGTGGAGACGAATGTCAAACAACGCATGTATCAGGTGAATGATTTAGCGCAGAAGTTTTTTCGAAAAGTTCTCCTCGATTCCGCTAGTGCTCTCACCGCTCGTGCCTATGTTGAGTCGCGTGGTATTTCTGTTGAGCTCGCGGAGACGTTTGGGATCGGCTACGCACCAGACGAGTGGGAAGCGTTGTCAGGATTTTTATTGAAGCGTGGGTTCTCGGAGACCGAGATCGTACAAGGCGGACTCGCACTCAAAAAGAAAAGCGGATCAGGCGTCATCGATCGATTTCGAAATCGTCTTATGATTCCATTGCGCGATCATCACGGCAACGTCGTGGGGTTTACAGGGCGTTCTCTTCCAACCTACGACCCACAACCCACAACCTCTGATTCCCCTAAGTACATGAACTCACCGGAGACGCCGATCTATCACAAAGGCGCTCTTGTGTTTGGACTTGATCTTGCCAAACGCGCGATTCGAGAAAAAGGATTCGTCGTGATTGTGGAGGGGAATCTTGACGTCGTTGCTTCGCACAAAGCGCACGTTGGAAACATCATTGCAAGCTCAGGCACAGCTCTCACGGGGGATCAACTCACACTACTCAAACGCTACACCGACAAAATTGTGTTTGCGTTTGATGCGGACGCGGCAGGATTTACGGCGGCGAAAAAAGGAATCAGTATTGCTCGCGGTTTAGAATTTGATGTACGCGCCGCGATTCTTCCAGACGGTGTGAAAGATCCAGACGAGCTTGTGCAACAAAATCCTATTGCATGGGAAGCACTCGTAGTGGAGTCTGTGCCGATTATGGAGTTCTTGATCGCTCATGTCACCAATGGAAAAGATTTGCGACAGGTCGATGATAAACGTGAAGTTGCAAAAGAGCTTTTGCCAGCGATTTCCGAAATGTCGTCTGTTGTCGAACGCGAACATTGGTTGCAAGTAGTGGCGGATTTGCTGCAGATTTCGGCTGATCAATTGCGAGCTTCTCTGTCACCTGTTTCAATCGAACCCAGGCTGAAGCCTGGGGCTACCACTGCTCGGCTTTCTCTTCCAAAAGATGAACAGGTTCGCCGTTTACTTTTCGGTTATGCGATTCAATCAGTATCTCAATTTGACAAACTGTCTGTCAGAATTGAGCCCGTTCTTCAAGCAGACGACCTGTGGATAACGCTTTACAAGCTGGCTGTGAGCGCGTATGATCCAAACAGTCAAGCAGCTCCGACACACAATCATTATGCGGTCGGAGCCCCGACTGACAACGTCGGGGCACAAACTTCCTATTTTTCGCGGATTCGCTCCCTGACGGACGGCCACACACACCAAGAAGCCCTCGAGGCACTTCTTGATACATCTATTTTGATGGCCGAAGAAACGTTTCAGGACTTACCCGAAAATCTCGTGCTGCAGCAGATCGAACATCTCTTCTCTCTTTTGAACACGCTTGCCATAAGTCGTGATCGTGAGGCGTTGGCGCGCGCGCTACGTCAAGCCGAGCTTGCGGGAGATGACAAGGAGGTTCAACGTTTGTTAAATTCATACCATTTTTAATGAACGCTCCGGCATAGCCCGTTCAAAATTGAGGCGAGACGAAGAGAAAAGTTTGAAGCGTATCTGCTGATACGTTGAAGACTTTTCTCAAAGTCGCAGCCCAATTTAGTACGGGATGGTGCCGGATGGTTCGTTGAAGATGGTTTCAATGCCTCGATTATGAAGAAGCCGCACAAAAAAAAAATTCGACCGCACGTACAGAAAAAGAAAGTCTCGGTGAAGCCGCATAAGAAAAAATCCGGCCTGAAGGTCGGATTCGGCTCAACCGGAAAGCACCAAGTCAAAAAAGTTCACGTGGCAAAAAAACTCGTTCGCGCTCCCGAGCCAAAGGTTCGTTACAAACGCGCAGAACCTCCATCCGAGATTGTTCTGGAAAAACTTGTTGACAAAGGCATGCGCCGTGGATACATCACAGAGAACGAGATTCTTTTTACGTTTACAGATTTGGAAGATTACTTAGACGTGTTCGAAGATTTCTTGGACGAGCTCGATCGCGTGGGTGTGAACTTTGTCGAAGTCAAGGAAGGTATTTTAGGAAGACACAAAGAACGCGGGGACGTCTACGATAAAATTCGTGTGAGCGAGGACGCCAGGCGGACCGTGCTTCCCGACATCACCCAGGATTCGATCCAAATGTATTTGCGCGAAATCGGAAAGATTCCACTTCTCACTGGTGAGATGGAAGTCGCACTTGCCAAACGAAAGGAAAGGAATGAAAAAGAAGCAGAGCGACGTTTGATTGAAGCGAACTTGCGCTTGGTCGTTTCGATCGCCAAAAAATTCGTCGGCAAGTCAATGTCGTTGTTGGATCTCATTCAGGAAGGCAACGTCGGATTATTTCGTGCCGTGAAAAAATTTGAATATCGCAAAGGCTATAAGTTTTCCACATACGCGACCTGGTGGATTCGCCAAGCGATCACGCGTGCACTTGCTGACCAGTCGCGCACGATTCGTATTCCTGTGCACATGGTGGAGACGATCAACAAGTTTCAGCAGATCGAACGCCAGTTGATTCAGGATCTGGGACGCGAACCACTCGCCGAGGAAATTGCTGCCGAGATGGGACAGCCGTTGGAAAAAGTTCGCCACATTCGTAAGATCTCACAAGAGACCGTTTCACTGGAAACCTCTGTGGGTGACGATGACGAAGATTCCAAACTTGAAGATTTTATCGAAGACGTAAAGACGATCTCTCCAGACCGTACCGCCGCGCGCGAGCTCCTCAAAGACTACGTGAACAAGGCGATGGAAGGACTCACACCACGCGAGCAAAAAATTCTAGAAATGCGCTTTGGCCTCACCGACGGCGTAAGCCACACCCTGGAAGAAGTCGGCCGCGAGTTCGACGTCACCCGCGAACGTATCCGCCAGATCGAAGCCAAGGCACTGGAAAAGATCCAAGCGAATCCGATGATTGAGAAGTTGAGGGATTACTAAGCAAAATCAGGCCACACGGCCTGATTTTGCTTGACGAAATGGCCAAAATGAGACATAATGGCGCCTCCCTATTGGGAGCCATTTCCAGGAGTCAACATGTCTCAAGTCACATTCAGATTGGACGGATGGAAGTACGGCGAGGACCGAATCGAAGATCTCGCAGCGCTCGTCAGGGCCAAGGTGTCCTACATTCCGATCGTGACGGATCGTGGCGGTAAGGCATTCGGTCTTTCCCTTGCGCAGGCTTTGTCCGACGGCGTCTTCTGGGTTCCGCCGTGGGTCTCGGTTGTTCCCGACGACGCGAGTCACGAAGCGTGGTTGCGCAGTCACTCGTTCGTCTTCGTACGTAGCAATGCCATAGACGAAGATTGGGAGGATCGCCGTGCTGGTCTGCATGAGAGCAAACCTGCCTACCACTACGATCATGCCAACACGCTGATTGCCGAAATGCTCGCAAGCTGCGGAGGAGCTGTTCTCCAGACTCGCGTGAGTCACGGTGTCGGCGTGGTCGTGGACCTGGGATGGAGCGAACTCTTGCAGCGCAACGTTCTGCGTGTTGCACTCGGTTGTCCTTCGCAAGAAGGCGGTGGAGTTGTCTACACGAGTCCAACCTGGGACAACGAGGCAGCCGTGGGCTTGTTCGATGCTGAGACAGGTGAACCGATCGTTGACCTCCAGGTCAGGTACTATGACGTGAGGCAACGCATCGTGGACAAGATGGTGCACTGGATCATTCCAACGCTCATCAACTGTGGGATCACCTTCGGACTCCAGTTCGAGTTCGTGGGGAGCTTCCGGATCGATGATGACGATGCACTCGTCCAGGTTCGTCCAAGTCCTGGCGATTTGCGTGGGGTCGTTCCCAAGGTGCCGTTTACGGGTCAACTTCTCAGCACAACCGGGAAGGTGAATCGTCCTGGCGAAGCGCGTGGTGAAACTGTGTGGGTCAACGGAATGAATGACCGCAGAGTGCCCAAGCCGCTTTACAGTCAACTTGGCGACCTCGGGGAGTATGAGGCGTACAACGATGGTGGACTCAATCCCGAGTTCGAAGGTCGCATCGTGGTGTGGAATTACGACGCCTTACAGCGTTACGGATACAGCATGTGGCAGGTGCTGGCTGCCTGGAAAGTCGGAGCTATCGCGCAAATTGCCGGTCGCGCGCTTTTCATCAACTCGGCGCATGGAACGCACATTCCTTGCTGGAAACGTCGACCCGACGAAGTGGCAGGTTATCAGAGAGCCAAGCAAGGAGGGCCATTGCTGTGCATCAACCACGAGGAACTGCGAGCTCTCGTGCAGAAATGCGACCAGACCCCCATCACCCTGCACGTGGTGAGCGATGGGTTGGTCGGCCAGGTCTACCAGCTCTAAACACTACGCGAGCGCCTTTTACGAGGCGCTTTTCAAATTGAAAAAACCGCCTATTGCTTTACAGCATCTGAACACAATAACGTCACCCGGTGACGTCGTTTTGGCTTGGTTGAGAGAAAATGAAAAACCGCCTGTTGCTTTACAGCATCAGACGGAAGAGGTTGGTATCGCGGACCGTGAAACCGAGCGAGCGGTAGAGGCGGTTGGCTGACTCACGCTCCGGCTCGCTGCACAGATCGATGCGTTCGATCTTGATGCTGCGGGCGTGGGCAATGAGCTGACGCGTGAGTTCTCGACCGATGCCGTGTCCACGGTAGGCTTCATCTACGACAACGTCCTCGATGTGGCCGCTCATGTGGGAGAGTGAGTTCAGCGTGACGAGTAGCGCCGTGCCGACGATATCCTCGTCATCGCGGGCGACGACGAGATAGTGTGACAGTGTCGTGGTGTGAAGATCGGTGAGTGATAGCTCACGCGGGGCGGAGGAGAGTTGACGGATCAGTGCTACAAGCTGTGCGTGATCCCTGATCGTCGGGTCGGTAAGTCGCGAGTACGAGATCATGTGGACTCCTTGGGTTGGTTATTCTTGAGCGACAGAATCACATCGAGTGCTTGTTCAAGGTTGTTCACGACGTGGTGTGCATCGCCTGAGCAGGGGATCTGATGAGTTCGGCGGATTTGGATCCGATGAACCGTGGGTGCGATCACGGCTACCTGCGAGTGTTCACTTGCGCTGTCGTCTAGGAAAACCACGCATCTTGACTTTAAAGCTTCATGAAGAATTAGAACCTTTTCGCCTGGCGCTGTCGTGCAGTGAACTCCTCTGAAGAATCCATCGAGCCGACCTAATCCATCCACCTTCAACTGTTGGTACGCACGATCACCAAATGTGATGATCGAGCGTGCAAGTTCATGATGCGCAAGAGCGTCCAAAAACGCACCTGTGTCATCGTAGTTGGTTGTGCCTTCACGCAGTCTTTTTTGAAAGTCGGCTTGCAACTCTCGTGCCCATCCTGCTTCTGGATCGATCGCGAGTTCACGCAGGTGACCGTGAAGGGTGTAGATGTCGCCACGTTCCCAAATCGCGGCTCCTTTTGTGTACACATCGTCGGCGCGCAGGCAAGTCCTCTGTGCAAGTTGTTTGATCCAGCGCGTCCGCCACAAAGGGAAGACGTTCACGAGCGTGAGGTCGAGGTCAAGAAAAATGTGAAGGGGCTTTTGTTTCATGGATTTTGGGTCTTGGTGGCGCGGAAGCGGCCGCGGGCGAGTTCGCGTCCATCGCGTTCGACGGTGAAGCCGCCGTGGACGCCGTCTTCGCTTTGTTCGATCATGCCTCGTACGCGGTGTTGACGGGAGCCACTGGCGAAGGGTGCGTCAGTGAACTGTTCGTGTTCGTCCGCTTGAGCCTCGCCCTCACCGTAGTCACCGATGCGGAATCGCGTCCGGCCGTTCTCGAGTTTCTCGATGTCGATCACAGCCTCTTGTTGTGGTCTCCCCTTTGGCGTGATGTTGGCGTGACCACGGTAGCGTTCAGACATGTGGACTCCGTAGGGCTCGGCGAGATTAGCATGAAGACAAATAGAGTTCAAGGAAAAAGAAAAGAGACTCAGCGCCGAAGGCTGTGAGCCCGTCGAACAGTGGGTCTCTCGTTGAGCAGTCTAGCTGAAGTCCACGCCTTCCACTTGCCAGTCGAGCGTTTCGCCGGCGAGGAAAGGGACGATGCCATTGTATTCTGCTGGCACCTCCCATGGGCGTTTCACGAGTGTGATGATTCCCTCGTTCAGAGGGAGGCCGTAGAACTCGGCGCCGTTTTCTGAGGCGAAGTGTTCCAGGTGATCGAGGGAGCTGTAGTGCTCGAACACGCTGTTGAGCGACGGGAAGTCGTTGACGATCCTTTCGAATACTCCCAGCGCCTCGCTCTCAGCATCCATGATGAACGACTCAGGTTTCTCCACATGCATGGAGTTCACGAGATTGTGATCTGCCATCGCCGTGAGAAGGAGTCTGTGCTCTGTGCTGAGCGGATCGCGCACGCCCCAGCCAGAGTTTGTGCTCACACCGCGGAAGAACGTCTTGCAGGCCCTGATGCCAGCGCGTGCTGCCTCACCGATCATCACCGGAGTCGTTTGCTCCGTGATGTACATGCAGCCGACAGGTTCAAAGTTCCAGCCGTCTATTTGGCACAGCGTCTGGATCATGGCTCGATGTTTGAGAACATCTTGTGCTCGGACACCAGGTGCCCACGGTATCGCCTCGGTTCCCCAAGGGTGACCTTCGATTTTCCAGTTGGGCATGTCGAGTGCTCGACCGAACACGCGGGCCGTGAAGCCCAGAACAGTCTCGAGGCGATCGTCCCAACGGAAATGGCAGTGGAAATCATCAGGGCGGCGGATGGTGAGGTTCACGAGGTACTCCTTGAATCCAGCTGCAATTTAGTAGATCGTGAGGCGATGGTCAAGACACGTCGGTCGCGACCGACGTGTCAAGCTCCTGCAACGATCTCAGTCGTGCTACGATATACCTGGTGCAAGGTCGAACGATTAACTTTTATGGAGCAGGAAATGGAGGTGATCAATGCCCAAACAGATCCAGAGACGTTCGGCCGGTTGTACGACACGTACTACCAGCCGGTCTTTGGTTTTTTGTACAGCCGTACTGGGCGCAGTGAAGTGGCAAAGGATTTGACCAGCGAGACGTTTTTTCAAGCGCTGAAGAATTTGCATCGTTACAAATCTCGTCCTGGCGCTAGTTTCAAATCTTGGTTGTTCGCGATCGCGGTCGCGCAGATCGGCAATTACTACAGGTCTCGATCGCGGTTTCTAGAAGTGACAACGGACGAAGCACCAGAAATTATCGCTCACGATGACTTTCGTCCGGACGTTGCCTATCGCATGGGTGAGGATGCGGCTGAGCTTCAGGGACAAATCGAGTTGCTGCGGCGCATGATGAACAAACTCAATCAACGACTTCAGGATATTTTGACCTTGCGCTTCTTCTCTCATATGAGCGTTCCTGAAATCGCTGCGACGCTCCATATGAAAGAAGGAACGATCAAATCACACATTCATCGCGCGCTCAAAAAATTGCAGGTGCTCATGCTTGTTGAAATGGATCGTACCGTTGTGAATATGCCAGTTCAATCATCTAAAAAATATGAACCGCGAACCGCTCAAAATTGAAGAATTGATCCAGACCATGGGAACGCACGAGGTCTCAGGAGATCCCACACATCGTTACGAGCTTCGTCGCAAGCTTTTGTGCTCGCGGTTTTTTGAGGTTGAGTGCGCGCGTCACAGCAGGTGGAACAGACTACTCACCTACACCGCGCCCCTTGTTGCCGGTGGCATGATGGTGGGCGTATTTAGTTTATTTGCTGTTTCGGTTTCTGAGTCAGGCGGTGAGTCAGTCATTGTTTCTACAAGCGTTCACGTGATCGAAACGCGTGAGGAGCCACAACCAACACTCAATGCGTTTATTTCAGATCCATCCGAGTTGGTCGTGCAACTGGCCGATATTGACACGAACACCATCGATGAACAAATTCATTTCGTTCCGATCTCAGAACGCACGCTCATCTTGACACAATAATTTGGTTCGTTCTTGGTTCGTGTGCTATACTTTTTGTAGCTCCATGGAACTAATTTGGGCAAATACATTGGCATCGGGTCTAGAGCCGTTATCTTTTCGGAGATAGCGCGAGGACCCCGCGGTAAACCTGAAAAGGTGCAGCAACGTTTGAACGAGAATCCGGTTTCGACTGGATGGACGTGCAAACAGCGTACTGGAAATCCAGTACCCGACTGTCGTCAGCCAAATTTAGTTCAGTGGAGTCACAAAAAACCAACGGTCATGCGCCGTCGGTTTTTTGATTTGTTGGTTTGGGGTCACCCCTCCCTTCGCGAAAGGGGCGATCATATCACACCAGCTTCTACGAGTGCGTCGTAGTGATCGGGCGAGAATCGATACAGGTACTCGATGATTTTTCCTCGCACGGGCGTTTGATCTAGTCCAAGCTCCGTTGCCAATGCTTCGATTCGCTCGAGTGCTTTCCCACGATCTTGTGCGTTGTCGATCATGAGTTCAATCTCGGCGAGGTCATGTCCAAAATCACAGATATCTAGATCGATGTGGAAATCACCACGCTTGTAGCTGCGCCGTTCTTTGCGAATCGGTGCAAATGGTTTGTAGCCGGCCGAGTGAAGATTAGATTCCAATGATCCGTTTCCAGGCAAATGCAGAAACTCGCGAATACCTTCCTCGTCTTCGATTTCGTCGTAGGCTGTTCCTCCGAGTTTGTGACCGAGCTCATGGACGCGGCGTTTAAGCTCAAACCGACCGTTCCTTGTTCGAAGCCAGTGATCTTGTCGGGTGAGAGCAAAATCATCTGTGTCGAAATAAATATCTTCATGGCGCTTCACCTCTATAAGCTGAGCGCTCTCGATTAATCGTCGTTCTTGCTCAGGATTCAGTTTGAATTTTTTTTCAACCTCGATCATACAAGACCCATAGTATCACACCCCTTGACACGTTACTGCGAGTGACGTAGCTTGACAGACTCTTGCGAGGTTGTTCTCAGCTGGTATTATTGTGTCACATAATTCATAAATTATTCCTTAAGGCGTATTGCCAAGAAGTAATGTATGTTACAAGCTTTCAGTATTCCCTCCGATGACGAGTTCGACGAC
>ERZ1292633.5543-Hain-H41-02um-R1-5543-length-11361-cov-4_pt1 | contig 11361 bp, 12 predicted proteins | sample MGYA00564406_ERZ1292633 | MGnify/ENA primary metagenome ERZ1292633 (study PRJEB36523, sample SAMEA6512639) | groundwater metagenome | collected 2019-01-08 | study: AquaDiva: Metagenomics assemblies of 32 groundwater samples
TAAAACATCTGAATCGGGCAAATTATTCGGGTTATTTGACTGAACCGATCTCTGCAATTGCGGATTTGGGATTGCGGAATGCGGATTTGGCAGTAGCGTCTGCGTTAGCTGATGCGTCCAATGTGGCAATTCAAAAGATTTTAGTTGAACGAGCTGATTTAACTTCCGAAAACATTCTAGAAATTAGCGAACCTTCAGTTTATTTTCCGTCGGCGGGCGGAATTTATGAGCGGGTTGAAAGTTTTCTGGTGCAGATAAATAATTGGGAGCGTGAGCCTTTTGAGATTGAAAACTACACCTCGTTTACAAATGCGGGTTGCGTCCGCGAGCTAGATGCGTTGCAGGTTTTGCGAGCATCGCACGTTGGCGGAATGTTTGATGCCCGTCTGGAAATCAATATTTATCGGCTTTTGCGTCAACTGAAACGCTCGCCAGGAACTTGGATTGGTGCGGAAATTGAACCAAAATCGCAAAATCTAATTGTAAAAATTGAAGATGATTTTAGTTTGGAAACACGGGAAGTTTTTGAACCATGCGAATTGGAAAAGACTCATTTTCTCAAACTCGAAAAGTCTGAGTTTATCGAATACGATTCGTGCGGCGACCACTTGGCAAAAGCTGATTTTGAATATGTCGTGCCGAATAATTTTAGTAAAAATACGGTTGCGGCAGTTCCATTTTTCAAGGCAAATGACGAAATTTTTGTCGGCATCGAATACCGTGATTTACCTGCGGTGCAAAGGTTTACGGGAAATTCAAATATTTCCTGCGTTCCTGCCTGGCGTTTGCCGAAAACCGTTTCGCATAAATTTGATATTGAGCCGTTTTTAATCGAAAAATTTGCACAAGATTTTAATGTCTCAGTTAATAAAACTTGGGAACTCGGCGGTTCTTTTTTCACGTCTGCCGGAATTACGCCCGAAGTTGTTTATCCGATTGCTGTGGAATTAAAAGTGGAAAGTCTAAGTGAGACTGAATTGAAGTCTTTTAATTTGACAACATTAATCAAGAAAACTGAACAGATTCAAGATGCTCATCTTTTGATTTTATTGAATCGCTTGGCTCATGCTTTAAATTTTTCACCAAAGTAAATTTATTTTTCTCCGCAACCTGCACTGAAGCCGTTTTCAGATAAAACAAGTTTTAAGTTGGAAATATCATTTTGTATTTCTATTTTCTTTGCTGGAGAGTGAAAAACTCTTACCGTTTTATCTTCATAATCTTTTTCGCCTCGAACTTCAACCCAATAAGATTCTCCTGTAAAACCTTGTAATTCAAAGTTGCCCTGCTCATTGGTTTCCGTAGTTGGAGGGCTGAATTCAACTTTATAACCGTCTTTTTTAATGTTTTGCGGACATAAAAGCATAACCCTGACTTTCGAGGCGGGTGTTCCATCTGCCCAAGTTACATTGCCTTTTACTGTCCTAACGCGATATTCGTCAGGCAGTATAAATTTTAAGCCTTCAATTTTACCGCCTAATCCAACCTCTAAAATTTTTGCATCTTTCAAATTAAAAGTTCCGGGATAAAAATATCGTTTTTGCCCTTTTTTGTAGTCGTTGTTCTCAAGTTCAAGATACAAAACATACTTTCCGGGCGGAACACCTTCCACATCGAATTCGCCATTTTTACCAAAAGAATGTCCATAAATGCTTGTATAAGAATTATCTATATTTTCAAGAAATGTAAGGCGGAGGAAAATAGAATTATATGGTTTATCATCTGCATCAACCATTCTGCCCAAAATTTTCCCCGTCATCTCCGCTTCAAATCCAACAGATGAACAACCTCTATCAACAATTTCAACTTCTTTAATTTCTTTTCCAATCGTAAAGAATTCAGGTAATTGAGGCTCAACCCGATATTTTCCGGCTTTAAGTCTTTTTAACTCAAAATCTCCTTCCTTGTTTGTGAAAACGGTAAGAACTTTGCCTGACTCATCAATTACATTTATTTTTAGCTTATCAAAAGGGGTTGCTCCGCCTCTTTTCAAATCTGACCAAATGCTTCCCGTCAGATTTCCGCCTGTGCCAATCGGTGGTAAATTTTCCAGAAACTTTAAATCTTCTTTTGTATATTCATTAGGAATAGGATTTGTTCGTGTGCAAACGCCTGTATAGAGATTGTTTGTATTCTCTTTGTCACCGTAACCATAAACTAAATAGGTAATTCCTCGTTTTAAGCCGTAAGTGCCGCAACTTGTTCCCTTCATACTAGCAATATCAACAGTTACTTGCTTGGAAACATTGCCCTTAAAAACCTTTTGAACTTGGAATCTGACTTTGCCTGATTCGATAATGTATGAATTACCTTTTTCATTTTTTATTGTATGCTTTTCCGTTCCACCAAGCATTTTCCCAATAAAAACAGCTTTGGTATCGGCAAAAGCACTACAAGGGGATGAGAAAGCACACGAACAAGCATTGACGGCAAGTGGTGAAAAAAGAAAAAGGAAGAGAAGGATTACGGTGAATTTCATATAAACTCCTGTTAAAATAAACAACCTATTTTTAACATTACTTCACTATTTTGAAAAGAGTTTTTTTGAAATCATAGAGTTAGCATAAAACAAAAAGCCCAAAACAATTACAAGTTTTGAGCCTTTAAGGATAAATTTGTATTCGACCTTAACTTGCTATTGCATATATATCTCTCAAACGAGGAACTGTAAACCCAAAATGTTTATAAGCCGCAGCCGTTGCGATTCGTCCGCGTGGAGTTCGATTCAGGAAACCGATTTGAATCAAATACGGTTCGATAACTTCTTCGATAGATTCGCGGTCTTCGGAAATTGAAGCTGCAATCGTTCCGACCCCGACAGGTCCGCCATCGAATTTTTCGATGATTGATAACAATAATTTGCGGTCAAATTCGTCCAATCCGAAACGGTCAACCTCCATTTCATCCAAAGCCTTTTGTGCTAATGCACCAGTTACGCGTCCGTCGCCAATGATTTCGGCGTAATCGCGTATTCGTCGTAAAAGTCGGTTGGCGATTCGTGGAGTTCCTCTTGCACGTCGGGCGAGTTCGTCTGCACCGGATGCTTCGATTTCCACTTTTAAGATTTCGGCGGAACGATGAATAATGATTTCCAAATCTTTTTTCGGATAAAAATCGAGGTGATTGACGATGCCGAAACGTCCGCGAAGTGGGGCGGAAATCATTCCTGCTCTGGTAGTTGCTCCAACCAATGTGAATTTTGGCAAATCAATTTTAATCGAACGGGCGGCTGTTCCTTGTCCGATCATCAGATCAAGCGTGTAATCTTCCATCGCCGGATAAAGAATTTCTTCGATCTGCGGTTTCAGGCGGTGAATTTCGTCAATAAATAAAACATCGCCTTCTTCCAAATTCGTCAGAATCGCGGCTAGATCGCCTGATTTTTCGACTGATGGAGCGTGAACGGTTTTCAAAGATGAACCTAGTTCATTAGCGATAATAATTGCCAGACTCGTTTTGCCAAGCCCCGGAGGACCGAACAATAAAACGTGGTCGAGTGCTTCGCTGCGACGCATTGCAGCTTTCAAAAAGATTTTCAGATTGTTGACGATTTTTGTTTGTCCGATATATTCGTCGAGCTTTTTCGGACGCAAAGATAGTTCTGCCGAAACGTCTTCGAGCGTTGCTTCGCCGATAACGAGAGCATTTTGACACGGCGGATTTTCTACTAGTTCTAAGGGCATTTGATAAACCTCTTTTATGTTTATTGGATAAATTGTAGGGGCAGGTCTTGTGCCTACCCAATGAGCGTAGCGAACATTTTCGTTAAAAATTATCAACGCAATAATTAATCTTAAATTTCAGCCATTCGGCTGATTGGGCAGGCACAAGACCTGCCCCTACTTGCAATTTTACGCAACCAATTTCAGTTCAACTTGCTGGGCTTTTTCCTCAATTTCTTGAGTTAAAGGCTGACTCAATTTCTCAACTAACCAGCGACGATAAACTTCGGCTTCTTCCGTTTTTCCTGTCCATCTCGCCCGATTCATCATCGTCAAACCCATTTCGAGTGTGTGATGCTGTCCGGCGCGGTCTTGTGAATTGGAAAAATAGCGATAAGCCTGTTCGAGCGTGTGAACGCTTTTTTCAGCCGTTGCGACATCTTTGAAACCGAGTTTTCCGCGAAAATATTTAGTGTAAACATTCATCGGATAACCGGTCGAAGTGTAAAGGTCGAAATAATTGTTTATCAAACCTTCTTTCTGCAAAACCGAACCGACATAACTCGGACTTGCCCCGCTGATGGTGGCAATCTTTTCAATCTCTTTCGTGCCTTGCTTAAAGAGCGATAAAATCATCTCTTTTTTGCTTTTTTCCGTTTCTTTTACCTCAATCAAAGGAACTTGTTTTACTAATTCTAATGGCATCTTTTTTCTTCTCCTTGTTACATCTGATTAGATGTTGCATCCGTGAAACAAGATGTCTCAATAGTAACTTTTTTTGACCTTTAAATCAAGCAAAAAGTTCAATATTTATCAGTGTTTTGTTATAAATTTATTGGGAGAAAATTCAAGCAAAAAAGTTATATATTTTTGACTAAAAACGAAGGTGTTTGACCGTATTTCCGTTGTTGATAAGTTGTTTGAGCGAATTGATTCCAATTTCTAAATGTTTATCAACAAAATTGGATGTAACTTTATTATCACTGTCAGAAGTTTTTACCCCGTCTGGTGTCATCGGTTGATCGGAAACCAGTAATAATGCTCCGGTCGGAATTTCGTTGGCAAAGCCGACTGTGAAAATTGTCGCAGTCTCCATATCAATCGCCATCGCCCGAATTTTGTTCAGATATTTTTTGAATTCATCGTCGTGTTCCCAAACTCGGCGGTTGGTCGTGTAGCAAGTTCCTGTCCAATAATCACATTTGTAATCGCGGATGGTGGTCGAAATTGCTTTTTGTAGAGCAAACGCAGGCAGAGCGGGAACTTCCGGCGGAAAATAGTCGTTGCTCGTTCCTTCACCGCGAATTGCCGCAATCGGCAAAACAAAATCGCCAACCTTATTTTTCTTTTTCAAACCACCACATTTTCCTAAAAATAAAACCGCTTTGGGTTTGATGGACGAAAGCAAATCCATACAGGTTGCGGCTGAAGCACTGCCCATTCCAAAGTTAATAATCGTAATGTTTTCGGCTGTTGCACATTGCATCGGTTTTCCTGCTCCGATGACCGGAACCTTGTGCATCGCGGCAAATTTTTCGATGTAATTATGAAAATTGCAGATTAAAATGTATTTGCCAAAGTTCTCTAATTTCTCGCCCGTGTAACGCGGTAGCCAATTTTCGACGATTTCTTTTTTTGTTTTCATATTTAATAAACGAATTATATCATTCCTGATCTGATTACTATTAAGTTCAAAAAAAAACAAAATAAATTCCACTCATAAAACCGTTATCCTTACTGTGTTCTCTTTCGTAAATTTTGTTAAAATTCTCTCAATGGATTTTCAATTGGATAAATTTCATGAAGAATGCGGTATTTTCGGTATCTACGGACACGCCGAAGCCTCGACCTTAACCCAACTCGGACTTTTTGCCCTTCAGCATCGCGGACAGGAGGCTTGCGGCATCGTTTCTTCGGATGGTGAAGAACTTCATCAATTCCGTTCAAAGGGCTTGGTAGCGGATGTTTTGGTCGAAGAAGAACTTATCAAGCTGACAGGTTCAAGTGCAATTGGACATACCCGATATTCAACTGCGGGAAAAAACACTATCAAAGAAGTTCAGCCTTTTTCTGTTACCTGCCAACACGGGCAAATTGCCGTTTGCCACAATGGAAATTTGCCGTTTGCAGACGAAACCCGCAAAGAATTGGAGCATAGCGGAGCAATTTTTTCTTCAACCTCTGATACAGAAACGATTTTGCACAGTGTAGCCAGAACTCAGGCAAATAACATAATTGAAGCGATTGAAACAGTCTTAAAACAAACTGAGGGTGCTTTTTCCTTACTCTTCTTAACCCCAAAATCATTAGTTGCCGTTCGCGATCCGCGTGGATTTCGTCCGCTTGTTTTAGGCAAACTTAATGATGCCTGGTGTGTGGCGAGTGAAACCTGTGCGTTTGATTTGATAGATGCGGAATATGTTAGGGAAGTGAAATCAGGAGAAATGCTCGTAATTGATGAGCAAGGGTTACATTCGAGTTTTCCTTTTGAACAAAAACCATTGTCAGTCTGCACTTTTGAACACGTCTATTTTTCTCGCCCCGATTCGATAATTTTTGGAAAATCGGTCAATGAATCTCGTCATAAAATGGGCAAACAACTGGCGATTGAGCATCCTGTCGAAGCTGATTTGATTGTTCCTGTGCCGGATTCGGGTGTTGCGGCGGCGGTCGGATACGCGAGACAATCGGGAATAAATTTTCGACACGCGATTATTAGAAATCATTACGTTGGGCGGACTTTCATAGAACCCAGCCAATCAATCCGCTCATTTGGCGTTCGGCTTAAACTTAATCCAATCAAAGATTTAATCAACGGCAAAAGGGTTGTGCTGATTGACGATTCAATTGTTCGAGGGACAACTTCAAAGAAAATTGTGCAGATGGTCAGGGAAGCGGGAGCGAAAGAAGTTCATATGCGGATTTCGTGTCCGCCGACTGTTTCGCCCTGTTATTATGGGGTTGATACACCGCGAAGAAGAGAATTGATCGCGGCTCAAATGTCGGTTGATGAAGTCTGCAAATATGTGGAAGCAGATACTTTAGGCTATCTTTCGCTTGAAGGAATGTTGGAAGCAATCGGGATTGAAGAATGTAATACTTGCACCGCTTGCTGGAGTAAAAAATATCCGACCGAAGTGGCAAATGGTAAGTAATAATCTATTCCTATAAATATTAAAGAGCCGAAAGATAGTTAAATAACATTTGCAAATAACCGAAAAGAATTTGTAAATTGTTTATAGAGACTTAATTTTGGAGAAAAATTAATGAGATTTATTTACTCGATTTTACTTGTTTCGATACTTTTAGGCGGGGGATTTGGTTTGCAGAAAGTCTTTTCCTCTCCACAGGAAGCATCGCGAATTTCTTTGGTTGATGCGAAGAAAGATTTTGACGCGGGAACAGCCATCTTTGTAGATAGCCGTGGTGAGAGTAACTACAAAGACAAACACATCAAAGGGGCGATAAACGTTCCTTTTGCTGAGGCGGAAACTCGTTGGAAAGAGATTCCGACCGATAAGAAAATAATTGTTTATTGTTCCTGACCGAGTGAGCATACAAGTGCCGGTCTGGTGCAAAAGCTCAATGAAAAAGGTGTTAAAAATGCGTTTGCTTTGGTCGGAGGGACGCAGGCTTGGATAGATGCAGATTATCCAACCGAGAGTAGTAAATAAGAAGTTTATTTTGGAGGATTGTAAATGCGTTTAATTTTGTCGCTGCTGATGTTTTTAGCGTTGGCGATTGGATTGGCTTGTAACAACGCGGCTAAACCGACGATTACCAAAGTCGAACCGCCTAAACAACAACCTGTCGCAACCCCTCAAGCCGATGATCACAATCACGCTGAGGAATCAACGGTTGCGAGAATTTCTTTGGCGGAAGCGAAAAAGGCTTTTGATGCGGGAACGGCTGTTTTTGTGGATACACGGGATATTTCGTCTTTTAATTTCAATCGAATTAAAGGGGCGGTAAATCTTCCGATGAGTGAATATGCAACGGGCTGGCAGAAACTTCCGAAAGGCAAAATGATAATTGCCTATTGTTCCTGAGTGGACGAACATACAAGCATCGGTCTGGTGCAAACACTTAACAAAAATGGAATTATGGATGCTTACGCTTTGAAAGGCGGCACACAAGCCTGGTCAGGTGCAGGCTTTCCGATGGAAGGCTCAATGCCAAGGAAGTAAAAAGGTAAAAGTAAAAATGAACAATTTAAAGTTAATAATTTATGGAGCATTTAGTCTCTCTTTAATTTCGGTAGTAGGATTTTTGGGGATTAATTCCAATACCATTAGTGCCAATACAGAAACTTCTGTAAATGTAATTGAATCAAAGCCCGAAACTCGTTGTGGTTGGATTGCCAATCCGACTCCTGCTAACTGGTGGCTGAACGACAGCACAGGTGAATGGACTATTTCAGTGCAAGGTGGCTATCAAGCCGAAGGAACAGATAATATTCCTGATTTTGGCAATAAATGGATTAAAACAAACGGAAATTACGGCTACGGATGTGCTTGTATGAAAGTGACAACGGATAAATCGGAAATGAAGATTTTGGATATTTCCAGTGTAACCGTTCGTCCGATTTCAACTTGTAAAAAAGATAAGAAATTGAGAAAGCCTTAATAAAAGGCAGAAACCCGCACGTTAGTAAGGGTGTCTCAAGTTGAATAATTCAAAAGTGAATCACAAATTCGTTCCGCCGTTTTACCATCCCAAAGCGGTGGGATTTTTGCGTTTGCAGTAAAATTTTCATCAGCTAAAACTTCAAAAGCGGTCTGTTTGATATTTTCGGGATTTGTGCCGACTAAAATATTCGTTCCCATTTCAATCGTAATCGGACGCTCAGTATTTTCTCGCAAAGTTAAACAGGGAATTCCGAGTGCCGTAGTTTCTTCCTGAAGTCCGCCCGAATCGGTTAAGACTAATTTCGCACCCGAATAAAGCCTCATAAAATCAAGATAACCAAGCGGTTCGATAAGTTTGATATTCGATTTTTCTACTTTTTCAACAAAACCAAATTCCTCGACTCTACCTTTAGTTCGTGGATGTGCAGGGAAAATTATCGGAATCTTTTCTGAAATTGAAACCAAAGAATCAATTAATCCGCCAAACACTTCTTTATCATCAACATTCGACGGACGATGCAAAGTCAAAACCGCATATCCTTTCTCAGTTAAATTCAAATCTTCGCGGACGGTTGAACTTTCCGCAATCTTTAAATTCCGCAAAAGGGAATCAATCATCACGTTGCCGACCAATTTTACTTTCTCATCAGCAATTCCTTCTTTTTTAAGGTTTTCATTGCCGTCAGGTGAAGGTGTCAGTAATAAATCCGAAATTGAGTCGGTCAAAATTCGATTAATTTCTTCAGGCATTGTGCGGTCATACGAACGTAAACCCGCTTCAACGTGGGCGACTTTTACTCCGAGTTTTGAGCAAACCAAGGCACAAGCAATCGTGGAATTTACATCGCCGACGACCAAAACCCAATCAGGTTTTTGTCCAAGCAGAATCGGCTCAAATTCCATCATTATTTTCGCCGTTTGGACTGCGTGAGAAGCCGAACCGACATTCAAATGCACATCAGGAGTGGGCATTCCCAAATCAACAAAAAACGAATCGGACATCGCCGCATCGTAATGCTGTCCGGTATGCACGATTAGCGGCAAAAACTCCGATTCACGCCGTTTCATTTCAGCGTAAATCGGAGCTATTTTCATAAAATTCGGTCTGGCACCGACGATGTTGAGAACTTTGAGCATAAATTATTTTTTTGATTTAACGAGTTTTAGTGGTTTTAATTCAACTTTTGAATAGATATTTTTGAGTGAGATTTTACAAATGATTGAATCTAAAATTAACGAATCATCAAGATTTTCTAATACTTCAAAAGTCCACTTCCCGCCGCTGATTCGTGAATAATGCTCAACTCTGACACGGTTTTGAGCAATCATCACATAGTCTCGTAATGATTTGAGTTTGAAATAATCCTCGGCTTTTTCGCCACGGTCGCGGGCTTCGGTTGATTTCGATAAAACCTCAAAAACCACAACCGGATTAAAAAGAGTTGTGTTATTTGTGTCAAAAGTTATTTCATCGCAAACAACGCTAACATCCGGGTAAACATAATGACCTTCACGAATCAAAACTTTAATGTCGCTTCCGTGAACTTCGCAAGGTTTTTCTTCGAGTTGGTTGCCCATCGAACGACTAACATTTTGCGAAATAGTGCTATGATTTCGCTTAACTCCAGCCATTGCAAAAACTTCGCCGTCCATATATTCGTGCTTGCGTTTGGATTTTTCTTCAAACGCCAAATACTCTTCAATGGAAATAAATTCTTGTTTTTTTGCTAATGATTGGCTCATAAAAACAGTTTAACTTTTTAATTTAGATTGATAAAACGAGTCGCAAGCCTTTATCAATTTGCTCCATTTTTTGTTCGGAAAGTGTTTCTATATATTCAGACAGCAAACTTTCGTCAATCGTAAAAAATTGCGTAACATTGACAACCGAATCCTTGGAAAGTCCGCTTTGTCGTTTAGCCAGCGAAACATTGCCCAAAGATTCAGCTAATTTTAAGTTTGTGGAAATTACTAAAATAACAACCGTGTTAATTTTACTGTGGTTAAAAGAATCAGACTGAACAATTAAAACAGGTCGCCGATAACCCGGACCAGAACCAATTGGCTCATCAAGATTTGCCCACCAGATTTCGCCGCGATTGATTACCATTCTTCTTTTAATATCGAACGAGTTGCCATTCTGCGAATTAAGGGGTCAACTTCGGCTGGATTTTCGCTGTAAAACTTATTCAATTTTTCAATGATTTCGTCTTTTTCAAATTCTTCGCCCAGTTTCTCCACGCCCATTGCAAAAATTTTACTACGTGAAACCTTTAAACGCTTGGCAAGTCGCTCGCTTAATTCAAAAATTTCGTCTGATACTGAAATTGCAGTTTTCATAAATAAAAGTATAACTCAGGTATAACTTTTTAGGCAAGATTTTGCTTTTCAATAAGATAAAGCCGTTTGGCAACTCAAATTATCAAGTTGAAAAACGGCTTTGAATAGGGAATTTGAAATTTACAATTCCGAAACTACAATCTAACAATCTTTGCTTTGCTTCCTTCACGCAAATCTTCTTTCAAAGCGTTGCGAGTATCAACAATCACGAAAGCGAGTTCGCAAACTCGTTTGTAATCTACGCCTGAGTGTTCGGTGCAGATTACTACGCAGTCTGCTGAAGAAATTAATTCATCGGTCAATTCCTGATTATAAAGTGGTTCGCCATCGCCGATTGTGTAAGCGTGATCGAAAGTAACTTCGGGAACAAAAGAGTCGTGATAGACAACCTTTGCACCGCGTGAACGTAGCAAATCAATTACTGAAAGTGCAGGAGATTCACGCATATCGTCAATATCTTTTTTGTAAGCCACACCCAAAATCAGAATTTTCGCACCTTTTACCGATTTTTCGTTGTCGTTCAAAGCATCACGAACCAATCCGCAAACGTATTTCGGCATTCCCGAATTGATCTGTTCGGCTAAGGTGATGAATTGTGAATCAAAACCGTGTTGACGGGCTTTCCAACTCAAATAATGCGGGTCGAGCGGGATACAGTGTCCGCCAATTCCCGGTCCCGGATAAAACGGCATAAATCCGAAAGGTTTAGTTGCAGCAGCACGGACATCTTC
>ERZ1292633.5544-Hain-H41-02um-R1-5544-length-11361-cov-4_pt1 | contig 11361 bp, 8 predicted proteins | sample MGYA00564406_ERZ1292633 | MGnify/ENA primary metagenome ERZ1292633 (study PRJEB36523, sample SAMEA6512639) | groundwater metagenome | collected 2019-01-08 | study: AquaDiva: Metagenomics assemblies of 32 groundwater samples
CTTCTAAAGTCATATTTTAGCTTCTTAGGCTTTAGCTCTTTAGCTTATTAGATTTTGTTTTTTAGTTCCCCAGAGCTGATGGCACTACCGCGGCTGTGGCCGCATCCGCATTTGATTCAGTCCCGGTTGCCGCGCCTGTCTCTATTCCGGCCGTACTAGTCGGCACGCTTAACTCCTCCACTCCCACCAAACACACGGCTTGCCACGGACGATAGTGGCTACGAAACACTTCTTCATACACCGTGCCATCCGCATAAGTTACATGATACGTGAAGTGCGCATCGGCGCCCGCGTGCGCTGATTCGGTGCAAGTTTTTTTGCCCGGTTCCAAGTCCAGCGTTTCCACCAACTTCATGGGCGGCGGCTCCGTGATGTTATAAATCGCCGGTTTATACGGATCAACCTTGCGCCCATCGCCCGTGCCCCAGAATTCAAACACCACATTGTCGCCTTGGATATAAGCATTGATTAAAATATGCGCCGACGTGTCGTTGATAAAACGCAAATCAGGCGACGGATCATAAATCGTGGCATCCGTGCCGGCCGGTTCATAGTAGCGCACGCGATAAGAATGGTTGCGCCGCTCCGTAATTTTCAAACCAGTATTCAGCGCCGCGCGAAATACCGTGGTTCCGATCTGGCACAATCCCCCGCCGAATTCCGGCACAGTCTCATTGCCCTTAATCACCAATTCCGGAAACCAACCGTTCTCGCCGTCGATCTCGCCCAAAGCGCTGATCAGGGAAAATTCTTGCCCGGGTGGAATCAACGCGCCGGTCAAAATTTGCACTCCCTTGCGGATGTTCTTGCGCCGGTTAACCGGCGAGCCGCTGAAATTAGATCGTCCCACGCCGATAATTTCTTTCAAACCTAAGCGCTCCGGATCTTCGCCCAAGAGCGAGCCTGAAGTGATTTTAGTCTCAATGGGAAAAATTGATTTTCCCGGCCAGTCGCTACGCAACGCAGCCACCATCTTTTCAATATCAAAAGCCACGCCTTGCGTACCCGCCTCGAATGACTCAATCTTGCCATCCTTAATCACCAAACTGCCATTTTTGGTAGCTTGTTCAATCTGCGGCGCCAGTTGCCTGAGATCTTGTGCGAATGATTCGGCATCAATCTCCAAACGCCATTGGCCATGATCGCTTTTCACGGTCAGCCAATCGGAAAAAACCTTGGGTCCGGCCGTATATTTTTGACCGTCGTATGTAAATACCAAAGCCGGTCGCTTGAGGATTTCCAATAAATCAGCTTCGAGCGGTTCCAGATCGTTCCGCATAATGGCCGGAGCGGATAATTCCTCAGCCAAAGTGATGGGACGAAAATCCAAACGCAGAGCTTGGCGGTGCAATTCTTGTATGGCCTCCGCGGTTCTTAACACCGTGCCGCTGGATTCATTTTCAATATGGATAAACGGTTCGCCGTCGGACGCAAACGTAACCACAAACTTAGCATTTTGCGGCGGATTAATTTGCGCTTTAAACGCGGCCTGGAGCGCCTCATCCACAGCCGCCTCATCCACAAACATGTTAGCTGATAGATTGATCGGAGCCACGCGCGCCGCCACTTGCGCGCTAAAATTACTCAACCAAAAACCGCCTCGCCCCACCGCATAGGCGCGCCGTAAACCATCTTCAATGTCATAACTGATTAAATCGCGCGCCGCATCCGAACCCTTGGCTAGCAAGGTGGTCTCGAGCTGCGCCTCTTGGCCGCGAAATACAAAACGCAATCCCTTGGACAAATTATCGTCCACGGATTTTTGCAACACCTCGCGCGCCTCGCTTTTGGTCAAACCGTACAAACGCACGTTTAAAACTTTCACGCCGGGAAAAATTCGATTGTCATACAAGCGCGCATAAGCGGCTTGCGAACCATAGGCCGCCAAACTTAAACCGCCGAGCAATCCAATAATCACTCCGCTCCAAATAATAACCGGCCGACCCAAAAGCCCTTTCACTTTACTTAGCATGTCACCAGTATACCCTGTTAAAAATTTAAATTTAAGGCCGCTGGCTCATCCTTGGCCGTAAAAATTTTCAGGCCGTTAACTAAAACAAGGCCTCAAGCAATCCGCATCCAAGAAACTTTCTAGTAGGGATATGCGAGTCCGAAGACCTGCGACACCCTTCAAGAAAGCCCCATGCTTGTCGTGGATACGGATTGCTTAAAGCCTCGTCTTGAGCTGAATTGGTTATGAAAAATCTCAAACCCTTGAGCCATTTTTACCATATATCAGCCTTTCTGTCAAGCGCTTGCGCGCTGGAGCAAAGAGACTAAAAAACGGTCTTTCTGGCCGTTCAAAGGACTAAAAATAGTATATTCCCTTTTAAAACCCAGGTCAAACAGCTTGTCAATCCTCCCCTATACCGACTCTTCGGATTCAAATTAATGATTAACTTCCTCCAATTTAACAGACAAAAGCTGGGACACCCCATCATCACCCATGGTTACGCCATACAACACATGCGCCTGGTTCATGGTGGCGCGGTTATGCGTTACCACTACGAACTGCGTTCGATCAGCCAGTTGGCTGATGATATCCGCAAATTTGCGTGAATTGGATTCATCAAGCGCCGCGTCCACCTCATCCAACACCACAAACGGCGATGGGTTGGTAGCCATGATGGCGCAAATCAAAGCCATGGAGATCAGCGCGCGTTCACCGCCCGAGAGCAGGGTCACTGACTTCAAACGCTTGCCCGGCGGAGTGGCTAAAATCTCCACGCCTACCACCCGCTCTTCAGCCGGAATAGCCGCTACCTCATCAGGTTCAACCTCATCGGATTCTGATTGAATTTCAACCAACTTAGCTTCGCCGCCCCCAAACAATTTTTTAAAATAATTTCCGAATTCGCGATCCAAAACTCGAAACGCCGTGGCCGCACGTTCTTTGATGGTTGCGTCCAACTCAACGATGATGGACTCAAGCGAGGCCATGGCTTGCTTTAAATCCTGCGTTTGCGTCTCTAGGTCGCTAAAACGTTTTTGCGTGTCTTCATATTCTTTAATCACCTCCGGATCAATGCTCCCAATCCACTCCAACTTGGAACGCAACTTACTGATCTGCGGCGCTAGCGCCTCAATTTCCGCCGGAGTCTTTTTGGGATCAAATCCCTTTGCCAGAGCGTCTAGCTGTTGTTCCAAGCTCGGAGCATGCAAACGCAAATCTTGTAAAAATCCCTCGCGCCGCGTTTCCAGCCGCGCCAAATTGACAGCCGTCTCATTTAACCTACTTTCCATTTGCGAAGCCTCTTTTCGTCCATCCGTTAATTTATGTTGTAACTCAAAAATACGCGCGCGCCCAACTTGTTCGGACTGATTCCAATCTTCCCAACGCGCCTCAGCCGCTTTAATCAAACTGTCCAAACGAGCAATCTCGCCAGCTAGCTCATGCAGTTTTTTCTCCAGCGCCGGATCTGCGGCCGTGGACGTTTGCCCGGTTGCCGGACGCTGTAATTGAGATAATAAATGTTCATTATCTTTTTTAATCTCCGCAATTAACTTTTTTAATTGATCAAAATCCGGCGCTGTTCCCGCCACCGCCGTCCACAAAGACTCGTGTTGCGCGCGCAAACGCTCGAGCGTCTCAATAATTTTAACTAACGGCAAGGGCGACCAACTCTTTTCGGACTTCAAGCGGCTAAGCTCGCGCGTACTCTCCAGTCTTAATTGCTCCTCGCGCAATCCGGCGCGCTGACGCGCCAGCTCATCCAGCTCCTGACGAATTTCCTTAAACCCGGCTGAGGTCGGCGCCGCTGTTTCTAAAGCGGACAACTCTTCTTCCAAACCCCGCACGCGCTTCATGCATTCGGCTCTTTTCCCGTCAGCCTGTTTGCTGGCGATCGCAACTTCATCCAACTTGCCGCGCAATTCAAACCACACTCCCCCATAATACTGAACCTCGGCCTCGCGCAATTCCTTTTCAATGGCGCTGCGCTGTTCCAAGCGCCGCGCTTGCCGCTCCAGCGTGCCGAGCCGCGGACCGATCTCGTGCAAAATCAATTCCGCTTGTTTCAAATTATCTTTGGTGGCTTCCAATTTATTTAACGATGCCTGCTTTTTTAGTTGGAACGGCTTTAGGCCCGCAGCCTCGTCAAAAAATTCCTTACGTTCCACGGGCGATGCCGCGAGCACGCTGTCCACCATGCCCTGGCCGATCACGCTATAGGTGCGCTGACCCAAACCGGCCTGTGCCAAAAGCAATACCACATCGGTCAAACGAACGGATTTTTTATTGATTTCGTATTCAGACTGGCCGTTGCGATACAAACGCCGCGTGGCCACGATTTCCGGCAAATCAATCTCCGGCCGATCATCGTTTACGAGCGTCATGCTCACTTCCGCAAAACCGGCGCGCGATTTTTTAGCCGAGCCGCTGAACACAATGTCTTCGGATTTTTTGGCGCGTAGTAATTTTAAACTTTGCTCGCCCATGACCCAGCGCAACGCATCCGCAATGTTGGATTTGCCTGAACCGTTTGGCCCCACAATGGCCGTGAGCCCGGGTCGTCCGCCCGTATCCGGCAAAAATTCCAAAACCGCCTTTTGCGCAAAGGTTTTAAATCCCTGGAGTTCCAATCTTTTTAGATGCATACCCAGTACTACAACTTCGATCTGGATGAGTTAGGCTGTAGTTTGGTTTTAATTATTGAATAACAATCTTTTAATTTTTATGGCGCCATCTATCTTGGCGGCTTCCCGAGTGCGTGGACACGCCAAAACTTTATCGAAGTTGTAGTACTGGGCATAGCCTCAATAGCTTATCTCATTCGGCGTAAGAAAAAAAGAAGACGGATATAATTGCAGAGCCTATAAAAACCTCCTCCGGCTTGCTAGAACTCCTTGGGTATTACTGATACCATGTACGCATGAACTTACAATTTCAATACGATCTGCAAAAAGACATCAGAAATTACCAGATAGCCTCTCAATCAAAAAATAATAAGCAGCCCACAAAAATGCAGGCGCTTTACGTCGCCGAATATGGCGAGACCTTTGAAGATAAAAAATTGGCTACATTCATTACGAGGTATATTGCGGAACAAAAATTGGATATCTCACGTGAAATTGAAAAGATCAATAACGCCTGGCGATCAATCGAACAAGAATGCCTGAAAAAGATTGAGTCTATCTTCGGTATCATATGTCCGCTAGATATCGTTCGAGTTTTCCTCACCACGGATACTCGTTGCTCTTATAATATTGAGCAAGGTTATTTTTTCGTCTCTGTTTCAAAATCGTTTCCAAATAAAACCATCCTGCACGAACTTCTCCACTTTTGGACATGGTGGGTCTTCCGTGAAAAAGTAACGAGTGGGCGCATGACAAAGGGGTGCTATAACGACGTAAAGGAATCTCTAACAGAACTTCTCAATGTAGAATTCCAAGATGTATTAGACGGAGCGCATGATGATGGATACCCGCAACATCAAGAGATGCGAGCCATCGTGCATAAGACGTGGGTTGAAACGAGGGATATTAAAAAAGTCTTTACAGCGGCTTCGACACTGTGCCCGTTGGTAATCAGGGACGCATGAGCGTTTGCGCTACCCCACAGAATCACGACCCAAAACTGGCTCGTGAGTTTGTAATCGCCTACCCTTGACTTTTATCTCAAAAACACATAAGCTCCTTGATTCCCAAATTATGGATCATCTCTTCAAACAACTCCATCAAGCCATCCGCCAAGCGGATCGGATTTTGCTGACCATGCACCAAAAACCTGATGGCGATGCTTTAGGCGCCAGCTCAGCCATGTTCAACTGGCTGTTGCGCGAAAATAAAAACGTCACGGCTTTTTGCGTGGACGCTCCGGCGCGCATGTTCGGCTATCTGGACAATATCCACCGTTACACGCAGGATCCGAAAATTTTTGATCAACCCTACGACTTGATGATCGTTCTTGATTCCGGAGATTTGCGCGTCTGCGGCATAACCGATCTGTTGCCGCGCTTGCCCGCCGGCTATCAAATCGCCAATCTGGATCATCATCTAACCAACACCCGCTATGGCCACTTCAATTTAGTCATGCCCGAAGCCAGTTCAGCCTCGGAAGTGGTGTTTCATTTTTTTGAAACCAATAACATTTTCATCGACGCTGCAATGGCGACTTCACTCTTAACCGGAGTGCTGACTGACACCAATAATTTTTCCACTTCCTCCACCTCAGCCGAGAGTTTGCAAATCGCCAGTCGGCTTTTTTCCGCGGGCGCGCGCTATCATGAAATCGCTCAGCGCATCCACAACTATCAAAGCGTGGATACTTTAAAACTTTGGGGCAAACTTTTGTCTCGCCTAAATCACAATGCCAAATACGACATGGCTACCACTTATATTTTGCTGGAAGATTTAAAAGGGTTGCCGCCCGGGCTGGAAGACGGATTGGCGAATTTTTTAAGTTCCATGATCAGCCAAGTTGACGCGATTATGGTTTTAAAAGAATTATCCACGGGCGAAGTTAAGGGCTCACTGCGCAGTAAAACCAGAGATGTCTCCAAGCTTGCTCAACGCCTGGGCGGCGGCGGACATAAATTAGCTGCCGGCTTTACGGTCAAAGGACGAATTAAAGTCACGCCCCAAGGCCCGCAAATCATAAACTAATCACGCAAACTGGCACTCATGAGATTTGACTGCTAATCCAATTTAAGCTACCCTCCTTCCATATTCCATATTCTCCCGCCTGTGGCGGGACCCCGCCAACGGCGGTGGCATATTCCAAACATATGAAAAATCCCTATGACATTCGTTCGGAGATCAAAGATTCGTGGCTCGTGCCCACGGTGATTGAAAAATCTCAATACGGCGAACGGGCGTATGACATTTATTCCCGCTTGCTCAAAGATAACATTATTATTTTAGGCACGCCCATCACGGACGAAGTGGCCAACACCGTGGTGGCGCAAATGCTATTTTTGGAAAGCCAGGATAAAAACAAAGATATCAAACTTTATATCAATTCTCCGGGCGGATCAGTCAGCGCCGGGCTGGCCATCTACGACACCATGCAACATGTGGGTTGCGAAGTCTCAACCATCTGTATGGGTATGGCCGCTTCCATGGCCGCAGTAATCTTAGCCGGCGGCGCCAAAGGCAAACGATTAGCTCTGCCCAATTCAGAAATCATGATCCACCAACCGCTGGGCGGCATGGAGGGACAAGCCACGGATATCAAAATCCACGCCGAACGCATTTTGGAACTGCGCGACCGCTTAAACAAACTTCTGGTCAAACACACGGGCCAAGCTTTGAAACAAATTGAAAATGATACGGAACGCGACAACTTCATGTCGCCCAAAAAAGCCTTGGACTACGGCCTGATCGATCGCGTGATCGCCTAACCGATGAGCGCCCAACATATTAAAACGCCCCCCGATAGCTATCGGGGGGCGTTTTGATTTGCTACGATTGTTTGTTTGCAACGCGGCCGCTCTCTATGTGCCAGCCGCCATCCGGACACGCTTCCAAAAAATGCACTTTAACCGCGAACGCCAAGCCATCAGCGCCCGTAGCATGGCCCGTGGCGCGTTCTTTATCTATCTTATGTTTACCGCAATCGCAATGTTTAATTGTGTAATCCACATCAGGGTCTACTTCGCGATGCTTGCCCCCGCAATGATGCACAACATGCCTGCCCTCTTTGTGGTGCAGGTGATGGAAAAGCATGATGATATCTTGATTTTGCATATTAAAAAGTTTAACACGATCTGGCTATACAAAAAAGCAGGGTAGTTCCCGAGAGGAAACCGCCCTGCTGAAGACCAACTGAAAACTTTCACTCCGGCAACTCGTTCACCGGTGTGAGTGCATCGCAGAATCCGCGCTTCCTGCGCCGGATCACTGCGTCGGGCACGCTGTTCCACTCAGCAAGCTCGCGGAGCGGCAGTTTGCTTACTGCCCGCGAAGTGCGTTCGGCCAGAGGGATCGCGGTGATCTCCTCCACTACCTCGCGTTGCAGATACGGAAACAGCACCTTGATGCCCACACTCTGCGCGATGGTTTCCAGTGGACGCAAATGATTCTCCTCGAGCCTGCGCCAATGATCGGCGAAAACCGCTTGAGCCTCCTCTGCCCTGGCTACGCTGGCGCGATGCGCCCAGTAGCCGCCCAGTAATTCGTCGATTCCATCATGCGCGATCACGGCTCCGACCATCTGATCGTGCATCCGCTGATAACACGCCAATACTCCGGCTGTACCCTTGAACCGCGCACAGTGTTCGCGACCGAACAGTTTTTCCACTTGTTCCGTCGCAATTCCGAGCTCGTGCTGGCCAAGAATCTGGATGTGGTGCGCGAGCGAAAAATGCCGAGCCACCAATTTGGCATGCACCACGTCAGGATGTTCATCCCCCGAACCAGCAGTGCAGGCCGTCATGGGAGCGGACGGAAAACTTCGCCGGATCATGGCCGCACTCAAAGAAGAGTCCAAACCGCCGGACAAGCACAACACGATTTCACGGCCGTTGATCCTCGCGCATTCTTCTGCGCACTCGCGATTCGCCTCGCGCAAGACTCGCTCAAGCCGATTGAGATCGCACGGGTGGGTTACCGGTGCGACAATGGGCAACGACAAAACTTCGCGCCAGTGATTCATCAGACACCTCCTGTTGATGACGCGTTATTCTCCTACCATTTTTTTCGCTTTTGGTCAAGCCTTTATTCCTCGGTCTCTTCTTCATGCTCCACAAACGTCACGCTGGAGACATGATCCCCCACTTCTTTAAAGCGCATCACGCGCACGCCCTGCGTATCGCGCCCCAAAGACGGCACGCTGGCAAATGGCACGCGCAACACAATCCCCTTTTTGGAAATCAAAATCAAATCTTGTTTTTCATCTTTGTGCGCGATGTAAGCGCAGACCAAGCTACCGGTTTTTTGCGTGATCTTCATGGTGCGGATACCTGATCCGCCGCGGCCTTGCACTTTGTATTCCGTGAGGTTGGTCCGCTTGCCCAAACCGTTTTCCGCCAAAGTGAATAATTCCATGGCTCCGCGCTTAACCTCCGCCGGACTGATCACGGCCATGCCCACCACCACATCATTCTTTTTTAGTCTGATGCCGCGCACTCCGGCCGCAGTTCGTCCCATGGGCCGCACATCCTTTTCCGAAAAACGAATGGACTGGCCGTTGCGGGTGATGAACGAAATTTCGTCCTGCCCGCTGGATGATTTTACCCATTGCAAATCATCGCCCTCGCGCAACTTAATGGCGATCAAACCGCTGGCACGAACTTTTTTAAAATCTTCCAGCGCGGTTTTCTTGACCGTGCCCTGGGTCGTTACCATGACCAAATATTTGCCTTCGGTTTTAGCATCGCCCTCCATGGATAAAATAGCCGAAACTTTTTCACCGGGCGCAAGCTGGAGAAAATTAACAATGGCTTGGCCTTTGGCCGTACGGCTGCCCTCGGGTATTTCGTGCGCCTTGAGACGGAACAATCGTCCGCGCGTGGTGAAAAACAATAATTCAGCGTGCGTGTTGGTGGTGAACAAATGTTCTACCACATCCTCCTCTTTGGTCGTCACGCCCACCACGCCCTTGCCCCCGCGGCGCTGGGCACGGAAAGTGTCCGGCGACAAACGCTTGATATATCCGTCAGCTGTGATCATGACCACCGTGGTCTCCTCCGGAATCAAATCTTCAACCCTGAATTCACCCAAGGGAGACTTGATGACCTGGGTGCGCCGCTCATCGCCAAAGCGCTGTTTCAAATCCAAAATTTCCCGCTTGATCACATCCAAAATCTTTTTGGCGGATTGCAATAAAGCGGTCAGCTCTTTAATCAAAGCCATCTTCTCGTCATACTCTTGTTCGATCTTCAAGCGCTCCAAGTTAGCCAGCTGTTGCAAGCGCATTTCCAAAATGGCCACGGCCTGCTTTTCGGACAGCCGAAACTTCTTCATCAAATTCACGCGCGCCTCATCGCGATCTTTGGATTTTTTAATGGTGGCAATGACATCATTGATGTGAGCCAAGGCGATTTTCAAACCCTCCAAAATATGCGCGCGCTCTTTGGCTTTGGCTAAATCATATTCAGTCCGGCGGCGGATCACCACCTGGCGATGTTTGACATACTCTTCCAAAATATCCTTGAGCGTCAGCACGCGCGGCTGAACGCCCTCGGTCAGCGCCAGCATGTTCAAGTGGAACGTGCCTTGCAACATGGACATCTTATACAGTTGATTGAGAATCTTTTTTGGATAAGTATCCTTTTTCAAATCAATCACAATGCGCACGCCCTCTTTATTGTTTGACTCATCGCGCAAATCCCGGATGCCCTCGATCTTTTTGTCCGTCACCAAAGTCGCGATCTGTTCGAGTAAAGTAGCCTTGTTCACCTGATAGGGAATTTCAGTCACGATGATCTGATATGCATCGCCCTTACCCTCCACGATTTCTGTTTTCGCGCGCATCACGATGCCGCCGCGCCCCGTGGCATAAGCATTGGTAATATCTTTGACATTATAAATGATGCCGCCCGTGGGAAAATCCGGACCCTTGATGAATTGCATGAGCCCCTCCAAAGTAATGTTGGGATTTTCAATCAACGCGGCAATGCCATCGCATAATTCAGTTAAGTTGTGCGGCGGAATATTGGTGGCCATGCCCACGGCAATACCCAGCGTGCCGTTCAACAACAGGTTGGGCAGTTTGGCCGGCAATACGGTGGGCTCTTGATGCGTGCCATCATAGTTGGGTACGAATTCAACGGTTTCTTTTTCAATATCCTCAAGCATCTCCTCGGCAATAGCCGCCATCTTGGCCTCTGTATAACGATAGGCCGCGGCTGAATCGCCATCCAATGAACCGAAGTTGCCTTGGCCTTTGATCAGCGGATAGCGCAGAGAAAAATCTTGAGCCATGCGCACCAAAGAATCATACACGGCCAAATCGCCGTGCGGATGATATTTACCCAGCACGTCGCCCACCACGGTCGCGCACTTTTTGAATTTAGCCGTGGAGCGCAAACCCGACTGCCACATGGAATACAAAATACGGCGATGCACCGGCTTCAAACCATCGCGCACATCAGGCAAGGCGCGCGCCACAATCACTGACATGGCGTAATCCAAATACGCGGCGCGCATCTCGTCGGAAATCGGGCGCTCCTCCACTTTGCCCTCGCCGACTAAATCTATTTTTGCCTCTGCCCCTTCGGGCACAGCGGGAATTATTTTTCTCTTCTTGATCATACCCAGTACTACAACTTCGATCTCATGGACGAAGTTACAGTTTTTATTGAATAAGAATCTTTATAAAAGTTTTAATAGCACTTACCATTTTTTACACTCTCGATTATACAGACCTGCCAAAGCTTTATCGAAGTTGTAGTACTGGGCATAAATTATTTTTCTAGTTTG
>ERZ1292633.5545-Hain-H41-02um-R1-5545-length-11359-cov-14_pt1 | contig 11359 bp, 4 predicted proteins | sample MGYA00564406_ERZ1292633 | MGnify/ENA primary metagenome ERZ1292633 (study PRJEB36523, sample SAMEA6512639) | groundwater metagenome | collected 2019-01-08 | study: AquaDiva: Metagenomics assemblies of 32 groundwater samples
CCGCACCACCCCGCGCGGAACGCCGATTCCCGCGCCGTCCGCTGGGCGAAGAGGTTCCCCACCTGGGTCATGACGACGGCGGCGAGCGTCATCGAGGTGGCGGCGCGGTACAGGGTGCCGTCGGTGGGGAGCCCCGTCCATAATCCCGGGTACCCGTTCGTCCAGAAGAGGAAGTAGAAAGCCGCCATCGCCGCGGCGCTCTGGATCAGCCCGAGAAACAGGTAGGCCCGCGCGAGGAGCCCCGGGGTGATCGCGTGCTCCGAGGGCTTCCGGGGCGGCCGTTCCATGATCCCCGGCTCGGGCGGTTCGGCCCCCAGCGCGAGCGCGGGGACGAGATCGGTGCCCAGGTCGATGGAGAGGATCTGCATGACGTTCATGGCGAGCGGGATCCGCCCGCCGCTGAAGGCGAAGAGGATGAAAGGGACCGCCTCCGGGGTGTTGCTGGTGAAGATGTACGCGATGAACTTCTTGATGTTGGCGTACACCGCGCGCCCTTCCTCGACCGCGCTCACGATGGAGGCGAAGTTGTCGTCCGCCAGGACCATGTCCGCCGCCTCTTTCGCGACGTCCGTTCCCGCGATTCCCATCGCGACGCCGATGTCGGCCTTTTTCAGCGCGGGGGCGTCGTTCACCCCATCCCCGGTGACGGCGACGACGTGCCCCATCCGCTGGAGCGCCGACACCGCGCGCAGCTTGTGTTCCGGCGCGACGCGGGCGAGGATCACCTCGCCCCGCAGCGCCTCCTCGAGGGCCGGCTCCCCCATCCCGTCCATCTCCGAGCCGTTCAGGATGCGGGGGGAGCCCCCGCGCAGGATGCCGACGCGGCGGGCGACGCTCTCCGCCGTCAGCCCGTAGTCTCCCGTCACCATGACGATCCGGATCCCCGCCCGATGGCATTTCGCGACCGCCTCCGCCACCTCGGGGCGCGGGGGATCCATCATCCCCACCAGGCCGAAAAACGTCAGGTCCCGCTCCACCTCCTCGGCCGTTCCCCCCGGGGCGGTTTCCGGCCGGGCGCCGGCGAGGGCCAGCACGCGCAGCCCGGCGTGGGCCATCCCGTCGTTCTCCAGGGTGATCCGCCGCCGTTCCTCCTCCGTGAGCGGAAGTTCCCTTTCACCGTCCCGCGCGCGGGTGCAGCGCTGGAGCACCTCCACGGGCGCGCCCTTGACGAAAACCGCCCACCGGTCTCCCTCCCGGTGGATCGTCGCCATCCGTTTCCGACGGGAGTCGAACGGGACCTCGCGCCATCGCGGGAGACGGCCGGAGAGCGCTTCCGCGTCGACGCCGCCCTTCGCCGCCGCGACCCGCAAGGCCGCCTCGGTGGGATCGCCCAGCACCTCGTATCCGGCGGTCCCGTCGAGGGACAGCAGGCGCGCGTTGTTGCATAGCGCCGCCACGGTCAGCAGCTCCGCCAGGGCCGGATCCGTCCGCGCCTCGACGGGATTCCCGTCGAGGAGGAGTTTTCCCTCCGGGGCGTATCCCGTCCCCGTCACCTCGACCCGACGCCCGCCGAGGCGGATCTCCCGGACCGTCATGGCGTTCTGCGTCAATGTCCCGGTCTTGTCGGTGCAGATGACCGAGGTGCACCCGAGCGTTTCGACCGCGGAGAGGCGCTTGACGAGCGCCTTCCGGCGGGCCATCCGCTGGACCCCCATTCTCGGAGAGGAGGAGGATGTCTCCCGGGACAAGTTCCTGCGCGGGGATCTGCGCCTCCCCGCCGCCCCTTCGGACACGGGCCCGCTGCGGAAGGATCCGCCGGAGGGCCTCGGCCGCCTTCTCCGCCTTGTGCTCCTGCCAGAAGCCGAACGCGCCGTTGATGAGGTTCACGACCAGCACGGCGACGCCGATCTGGGGCATCCCGGCGAGGAACGCCACGAGGCCGCCGACCCACAGCAGGATCGCCATGAGGTGGGTGAACTGGGAGAGGAATTTCCGGTAGAGGGGTCGCCCCCGGGGCTTCCGGAGAACGTTCGGCCCGGACCGGCCAAGCCGGTCCGCGGCCTCCTCCCTCGTCAGCCCTTCCGGACGGGAGGAGAGGAGGGTGCAGGCTTCCCCGGGGGGTGCGGAGTGGATGGAGGGAGCGCCGTCCGCGGCAAGCGGCATCGATGATGGCGGCGTGGCCGCCCGTACGCAAGGTTGGCTGCCGGCGACGCCATCATTCTACGCCGGCTTCTTGTAGATCTCCACGTCGATGGTGATCTCCACCTCGTCCCCCACCGCCACGCCGCCGGTCTCCAGGGCCGCGTTCCAGACCAGCCCGAAATCCTTCCGGTTGATCTTCGTGGTCGCCTGGCCGCCCACGCGCTGGTTGCCCCACGGGTCCTTGATCGCGGGGGTCGGCCCCTCAACGGTCAGGACCACCTCTTTCGTCACGCCCCGGATCGTCAGGTCTCCGGTCATCTTCAGCGTTCCGTTCACTGCCTTTTCGACCCGCTTCGACGTGAAGGTGATCTTGGGGTACTTCGCCACGTCGAGGAAATTGGGGCTGCGCAGGTCCTCGTCCCGCTTCGCCACGCGGGTGTTGACCGAGGTCGCGTCGATCGTGATGTCGGCCGTCGATTTCGTCACGTCCGCCTCGTCGTAGACGATCTTCCCGGTCACTTTTTCGAATTCCCCCCGCACCGAGGAGATCATCAGGTGCCGCACCTTGAAATGCACCCCGGTGTGGGCCGGGTCGAACTCCCAAGGCGCCGCATGGAGAAGCCCCGGCGCCACGAGGCAAAGCGCCGCCGCCGCAAGAATCATCCGTCTGCGCATTCGTACCTCCTTGTCCTGTCGGTGATTGTGCAATATACAGGAGAGATTCAGGAATGCACCGGCGGGATTCTTGAAATCGTGCGAAAGGCCCCGCGCACGGAGGAGAGCCCGGAGGACGCTTTTTCAACGGACAGGGGCGAGACCGGAGCCCTCACGCAGGCCCTGGTATTGCGGGTCAGCGTCCGACGAGGTAGCGGTCCGCCCCCGCCGCGGCCAGCCGGCCGAGGTTGATCGCGCTCACCACGAGAGACGCCCCCATCACGGCGTCCCCCGCGCCGAACACGCCGGGGACGTTCGTCATGCAGTTCCCGTCGGCGACCAGGTTCCCCCGGCGGTCCGTCGCGACGCCCAGGTCCCGGACCAGCGGGCCGTGCTCCACGTGGACGAATCCCATCGCCAGGAGGACGAGATCCGCCCGCAGCTCGAACGCGGAGCCGGGGATCTCCTTGAAGGTACGCCGCCCCGCGCGGTCGGGCCCGGACCAGTCGAGCTTTACGCACGAAAGTTTCCGGACCCCTCCCTTTTCGCCGAGGAACTCCTTCGTCTGGACGCTCCACATCCGCTCGCACCCTTCCTCCTGGGAAGAGGAGGTCCGCAGGATGACCGGCCATGTGGGCCACGGGTTGGTCGGGAGCCGGTCCTCCGGGGGCTTCGGCAGGAGCTCGATCTGGGTGATCGAGGCGGCCCCCTGACGGCGGCTGGTGCCGATGCAGTCCGACCCCGTGTCCCCCCCGCCGATCACCACCACGTGCTTCCCCGTCGCGGAGATCTCTTCCGCCTCGGGGATCGCGTCGCCGGCGTTCCGCCGGTTCTGCTGCGTGAGGAACTCCATCGCGAAGTGGACCCCCTTGAGATCTCTCCCGGGGACGGGCAGGTCGCGCGGCGCGGTGGCCCCGGCGGCCAGGACGATCGCGTCGAAGGAGCGGCGCAGGTACGCCGCGGAGACGTCCACCCCCGCGTTGACGCCGGTCTCGAAGACCACCCCCTCGGCCCGCATCTGGTCGAGTCGCCGGTCGATGACCCACTTCTCGAGCTTGAAGTCGGGGATGCCGTACCGCAGGAGCCCCCCGACCCGGTCCGACTTCTCGAAGACGACCACCTCGTGGCCGCTGCGCGCGAGTTGCTGGGCGGCCGGCAGCCCCGCGGGGCCCGAACCGACGACGGCCACGCGCTTGCCGGTCGAAAACCCCGCCGGCTCCGGCCGGATCCACTCCTCGCGCCACCCGTGCTCCACGATCTGCAGCTCGAGGTGGCGGATGGTGACTGCGGGGAGGTTGATCGCCAGGGTGCACGCGGCCTCGCACGGGGCGGGACAGACCCGGCCCGTGATCTCCGGAAGGTTGCAGGTGGCGTGCAGCAGGTCGAGCGCCTTCCGCCAGTTCTTCCGGTAGACCATGTCGTTCCAGTCGGGGATCCGGTTCTTCACGGGGCAGCCGTAGGCGTGGCAATACGGGATCCCGCAATCCATGCAGCGCACCGCCTGGCGGTAGATCCCGTCCTCGGGGAGCAGCTCCTCGATCTCGCGGTAGTCCCCGACCCGCTCGGTCACCGGCCGGTGCGCCGGTTCCTCCCGATCGTATTCCATGAACCCGGTCGGCTTAGCCACGGTAGACCTCCTCGGTGGCGGAGACGCTCTCGGTGTTCATCTCCTCCTCCATGCGCATCCGCTCCAGCGACTTCCGGTACTCGATCGGCATGATCTTGACGAACAGGGGGAGGCGCGACTCCCAGTTCTCGAGGATCTGCGCGGCCCGCTGGCTCCCTGTGTGGCGGAAGTGGCTCTCGATCATGCCGCGGAGGCGCTTTACGTCCTCCTCGTGCCAGACGCTCTCCACGTCGACCATGTCGAGGTTGCAGCGGGTGTCGAACAGCTCCGTCTCGTCGTAGACGTAGGCGAGCCCCCCGCTCATCCCGGCGGCGAAGTTGACCCCGGTGGGCCCCAGCACCACGACGACCCCGCCGGTCATGTATTCGCACCCGTGGTCGCCCACGCCCTCCACGACGGCTTTCCCGCCGCTGTTGCGGACCGCGAACCGCTCTCCGGCCGTCCCGTGGAAGTACGCCTCGCCGCCCGTGGCGCCATAGAGCACCACGTTTCCGACGATCACGTTCTTGTGCGGGAGGAAGGTCGCTCCCTCCGGGGGGGTCACGACGATCCGTCCCCCCGACATCCCCTTGCCGAGGTAGTCGTTGGCGTCCCCGTGCACGTGCATCGTGACGCCGGGGGCCAGAAATGCCCCGAAGCTCTGGCCCGCGGAGCCGAGGAGGGTGAGGTGGATCGTGTCGTCGGGCAGTCCCGCCGCCCCGTATCGGCGGGTGATCTCGCCGGAGAGCGCCGCGCCCACCGACCGGTGGACGTTCCGGATCGGCAGCTCGATCCGGACCGGCTCCTTCCGGTCCATGGCGCTCCGTGCGAGCGCCATGATCTCGTGGTCGAGGGCCTTTCCGACCTCGTGCTCCTGCGGACGCACGCAGTGCAGCGGGCTTTGCCGCCCGTTGTCGGGCGGCAGGAGCATGGCGGAGAAGTCGAGCCCCTTCGCCTTCCAGTGCTCGACCGCCGGCTGGACCTCCAGCAGGTCGACCCGGCCCACCATCTCGTCGACCGTGCGGAACCCGAGCTCCGCCATGTATTCGCGCAGTTCCACGGAAACGAAGCGGAGGAAGCGCACGACGTACTCGGGCGCGCCGCCGAAGCGCGCGCGCAGGACCGGGTCCTGGGTCGCCACCCCCACCGGGCAGGTGTTCAGGTGGCACTTCCGCATCATGATGCACCCGAGGGTCACGAGCACCGCCGTGCCGAACCCGAACTCCTCGGCCCCCATCAGCGCCGCGATGGCGAGGTCCCGGCCGGTCTTCAACTGCCCGTCGACCTGCACCCGGATCCGGTCGCGAAGCCGGTTGTAGATCAGCGCCTGCTGGGTCTCGGCCAGCCCGAGCTCCCACGGCAGCCCCGTGTGCTTGATGGAAGTGAGCGGCGAGGCGCCCGTGCCGCCGTCGCTCCCCGCGATGAGCACCAGGTCGGCTTTCGCCTTGGCGACCCCGGCCGCGATCGTCCCGACGCCGACCTCGGAGACGAGCTTGACGGAGACGTTCGCCCGCGGGTTGACCGATTTCAGGTCGTAGATGAGCTGCGCGAGGTCCTCGATGGAGTAGATGTCGTGGTGCGGCGGCGGCGAGATGAGCGTCACGTACGGCATCGTGTGGCGGATCCGGGCGATCTCGGGGCTCACCTTGTGGCCGGGGAGTTGCCCGCCCTCGCCGGGCTTGGCCCCCTGCGCTATCTTGATCTGCAGCTCGTCGGCGTTCACCAGGTACTCGGTGGTCGCGCCGAAGCGCCCGGAGGCGACCTGCCGGATCCGGGATCGCCTGCTGTCCCCGTTCGGGAGCGGGATGTTCCGTTCGGGATCCTCGCCCCCTTCCCCGGAGTTGCTCCGGCCGCCGATCCGGTTCATCGCGATGGCGATCGTCTCGTGGGCCTCCTTGCTGATGGAGCCGAACGACATCGCCGCGGTGACGAAGCGCGGCAGGATCTTCTCGACCGGCTCCACCTCGTCGAGGGGGACCGGGGTTCCCTTGCGGAAGCGGAACAGCGAGCGCAGCGTGGCGTGCGCGCGCGACTGGTCGTTGATGAGCGCCGCGTACTCCTTGTAGATCCCGTAGTCGTCCAGGCGGGTCGCGCTCTGGAGCTTGTAGACCGACTCCGGAGTCCAAAGGTGGCGCTCGCCGTCGACCCGGACCTGGTAGACGCCGCCCACGTCGAGAAGGTTGTCCGCGTTCCGCCAGCGGCCGTCGGCCGGGAAGCCGCGCCGGTGCCGCGCCACGGTTTCCGCGGCGATCTCGGAAAGCCCGATCCCGCCGATGCGGGAGGCCGTGTTGGTGAAATAGCTCTCCACCAGCTCCTTTCCCAGCCCCACCGCCTCGAAGATCTGGGAGCCGAGGAAGCTGCGCAGGGTGGAGATCCCCATCCGGCTGAAGGTCTTGAGGAGCCCCTTCTTCACCGAGGTGACGTATTTGTCCACCGCCTCTCCCGGCAGCAGCGGAGCCTCCAGCGATTCGCTCTCGGCGAGCTCGCGGATCGTGGAGAGGACCGTGTGGGGGCTGATCGCGTTGGCGCCGTACCCGAGGAGGAGCGCGAAGTGGATGACCTCCCGCGGCTCGCCGCTTTCCACGATAATCGACGCCTGTGTCCTCAGACCCCTGCGGATCAGGTGATGATGGAGCCCGGAAGTGGCCAGCAGCGACGGGATCGGGGCGCGGCCGGCGTTCATGTTCCGGTCGGTGAGGATGAGAAGGGTCGCTCCCTCGCGAATTGCCTTGTCGGCCTGGACGAAGAGCCTGGCCAGCGCCGTCTCGAGGGCCTTGCCGTCCCCGCCCGCGGGGAAGAGCATGTCGAGTTCCGAAGCGGCGAGGTCCGGGTGGGTCGAGCCGCGCAGCCGGAGCATGTCCTCCGGGGTGAGGATCGGCTGGATGAGGCGGAGCATGCGGCAATGCTCCGGGGTCTCGTCCAGAAGGTTCCGCTCCCGCCCGATGAAGCCGTTCAGCGACATCACCAGCTCCTCCCGGAGCGGGTCGATCGGGGGGTTGGTCACCTGGGCGAAGAGCTGCTTGAAGTAGGCGAAGAGCACCTGCGGGCGGTTCGAGAGGACCGCCAGCGCCGCGTCGTCTCCCATCGAGCCGATCGCCTCCTGCCCCTGGGACGCCATCGGGGTGATGATGAGCTTGATCTCCTCCTCGGTGTAGCCGAAGGCGTGCTGCTTGCGCCGCAGCGTCTCCGGGTCTTCGGGGGGGATCTCGGACGGGACGAACAGCCCCCGCAGCTCGATCTTGTTCCCCTTGACCCACATCCGGTAGGGCTTCCGGCGGGAGATGGCCGCCTTGATCTCGTTGTCCGGGACGATCCGCTTCTGCTGCAGGTCGAGGAGGAGCATCTTCCCGGGCTGGAGCCGGCCGCGGCGGACGATCCGGTCCGGCGGGAAGTCCATCACCCCGGTCTCCGAGGCGAGGACGATCATCCCGTCGCGGGTCACGGTGTACCGCGCGGGACGCAGCCCGTTCCGGTCGAGGGTGGCGCCGAGGTACCGGCCGTCGCAGAAGACCATCGCCGCCGGCCCGTCCCACGGTTCCATGATCGTGGAGTGGTACTCGTAGAAGGACCGCTTGTCCTCGCTCATCTGGAACTTGGGCCCCCACGCCTCGGGGATCATCATCATCACGGCGTGCGGCAGCGACCGGCCCGACATCACGAGCAGCTCGAGGACGTTGTCGAAGATGGCGGAGTCGCTCCCCGCCTCGTTGATGACGGGGCGCAGCTTCGCGATGTCGTTGCCGAAGAGCGGCGAGGCGAGGTTCGCCTCCCGGGCCCGCATCCGGTTGATGTTCCCCCGCAGCGTGTTGATCTCGCCGTTGTGGGCGGCGAACCGGAACGGGTGCGCGAGGTGCCAGGTGGGGAGGGTGTTCGTGCTGTACCGCTGGTGGACCACGGCGTAGGGGCTCATGAAGAGCTCGTTCGAAAGGTCCGGGTAGAACAGCGGGAGCTGGGATCCGGTCAGGAGCCCCTTGTAGACGATCGTCCGGCTGGAGAGGCTGGAAATGTAGAACTGGCTGGCGTCGACGTCGTGCCAGGAGGCGACCTTCTTCTCGGCGAGGCGGCGGATGACGTAGAGCTTCCGCTCGAAGGCGTCCCCCTCGTGGGTTCCGCGCCCGAGGAACAGCTGGCGGATCCGCGGCCGGGTGGACCCGGAGAGATCCCCGAGGATCGACGGGTCGACCGGCACCTCGCGCCACCCGAGGACCGGGCACCCTTCCGCGGCGGCGATCCGTTCGAGGGCCGCGGAGCACCGCCCGGCGAGCGCTTCGTCCATGGGGAGAAAGAGCATCCCCGCGGCGTACTCGCCGCGCGGAGGAAGGTAGAGCCCGTCTCCCGGGCACACCTGGCGGAAGAAGGTGTCGGGGATCTCGAGGAGGAGGCCGGCGCCGTCGCCGGTGGACTTGTCGCCCCCCAGGGCGCCGCGGTGCTCCAGGTTGACGAGGATCCGGATCCCCTGCTCGACCACGACGTGCCGGGAAACGCCGTCGATCCGGGCGATGAACCCGACGCCGCAGCTGTCGTGGTCGTTCTTCGGGTCGTACAGGCCGGTCGGTTTCGGGACGCCCGAGGCGTTCAACCGGAATGAAGAGTCGTTCGGGATCATGTCGTTCCTTCTTTCTGCTGTTTCCCCTCTCGCCGCTCGAACCTTTTATTATTGCATTTCGCGGCTGAAAATATACCACCGCCGGAAGACGAAACGTTCGGCCGGATGCGGCAACCTTATTTACTATAGTCGGAGCAGCGGGACGTACTTCACACCCTGGATCCGGACAGGCTCCGGAAGGAGGCAAGGGACATGGCGAGACTTCTCTATGTAGAGGCATCCCCCAGGAAGGAGCGGTCGGCATCCACCGGGGTGGCGAAGGCGTTCGTGGAGGAGTACCGGAAAACGCACCCGGGCGACGAGATCGACACGCTCGATCTCTGGGGGACGACCCTCCCGGAATTCAATGGGGAGGTGATCGACGCGAAGTATGCGATTCTCCACGGGCAGCCGCACACTCCCGGGCAGAAGGCCGCGTGGAAGGCGGTCGAAGGGGTGATCGAACGGTTCAAGGGGGCGGACAAATACCTCTTCTCGCTGCCCATGTGGAATTTCGGGATTCCCTACAAGCTCAAGCATTACATCGACGTCATCGTCCAGCCGACGTACACCTTCTCCTTCTCCCCGAAGGAAGGATACAAAGGGTTGATCACCGGGAAGAAGGCCGCCGTGGTCTACGCGCGCGGCGGCGCCTACCCGGCGGGAAGCGGGGGGGAGGCGTTCGATCTCCAGAAAAGGTACATGGAGCAGTTCCTCGGCTTCATCGGGTTCACCGACATCACTCCGATCGTGGTCGAACCGACCCTCGCCAAGCCGGAGTCGGTGGAGAGGACGAAGGCGGAGGCGGCCGCAAGGGCGCGCTCCGCGGCCGGCGCGTTCTGAGTGGGCGCGCACCCGAGCGCCGGGAAGCCGGCCGATCCGAGGCATCTCGTCAACGTTCCGCGGCTCGTCGCGGCCTACTATACTGGAAATCCAGACCCGTTCGAACCTTTGCAGCGGGTGGCGTTCGGAACGTCCGGTCACCGCGGCTCGTCCCTCCTGCTCTCCTTCAACGAGGCCCACATCCTCGCCGTGACGCAGGCGATCTGCGAGCGCCGGGTGCGGGAGAAGGCGACGGGCCCGCTCTTCCTCGGGATGGACACCCACGCTCTCTCGGAACCGGCGTTCCGAAGCGCGCTCGAGGTGCTGGCGGGGAACGGCGTCGAGGTGTTGGTGGACCGGCACGGCGGCTACACGCCCACGCCGGTCATCTCCCACGCCATCCTCTCGCACAACCGGGGACGCAGGGAGGGTCTTGCCGACGGGATCGTGATCACCCCGTCCCACAACCCGCCGGAAGACGGGGGGTTCAAGTACAACCCGCCGCACGGCGGGCCGGCGGACACGGGGGTCACCCGGGAGGTCGAGGAGCGCGCCAACGGGATCCTGCGGTCGGGGTCCGGAGAGGTGCGGCGCCTTCCCTTCGAGCGCGCCCTTGCGGCGGGTACGACGCGGCGTCACGACTACGTCGGCTCCTACGTCGGCGACCTCGGCGCGGTGCTGGGCCTCGAGGCGATCCGCGGGGCCGGGATCCGGATCGGAGTCGACCCGCTGGGCGGCTCCGCCGCGGCGTACTGGGAACCGATCGCCGATCGGTACGGCTTGAATCTCACGGTGGTGAACCCCGCCGTCGATCCGACGTTCCGGTTCATGCCGCTCGATTGGGACGGGAAGATCCGGATGGACTGCTCCTCCCCGTTCGCGATGGCCGGCCTGATCGCGATGCGCGACCGGTTCGACGTCGCCTTCGGGAACGACACGGACGCCGACCGGCACGGCATCGTGACGCCGGCCGCCGGGCTCCTCAACCCGAATCATTTCCTTGCGGTGGCGATCGACTACCTTTTCCGGAACCGGGCCGGGTGGCGAGGCGATGCCGGTATCGGGAAGACCGTGGTGAGCAGCGGGATGATCGATCGCGTGGCGGCGCGCCTGTCGCGCCGGCTGCACGAGGTGCCGGTGGGGTTCAAATGGTTCGTCCAGGGGCTGTCGGACGGCACCCTCGGGTTCGGCGGCGAGGAGAGCGCGGGCGCCTCGTTCCTGCGGGAGGACGGGACGGCGTGGAGCACCGACAAGGACGGCCTGATCCTCGGGCTGCTCGCGGCGGAGATGATGGCGACCACCGGGAGGGACCCGGGCGAGCACTATGCCGATCTGACCGGGGAGTTCGGCGCCCCGGCGTACGAACGGATCGACGCCCCCGCGACGAAGGAGCAGAAAGCCGCGCTGTCGAAACTGTCGCCTTCGCAGGTGACGACGAAGACGCTGGCGGGGGAGCGGATCGAGGCGATGCTCACGACCGCCCCCGGGAACGGCGCCCCGATCGGGGGCCTGAAGGTGGCCACCGCGAACGGCTGGTTCGCCGCCCGCCCCTCGGGGACCGAGGACGTCTACAAGCTGTACGCCGAGAGCTTCCTCGGCGCGGACCACCT
>ERZ1292633.5546-Hain-H41-02um-R1-5546-length-11354-cov-7_pt1 | contig 11354 bp, 9 predicted proteins | sample MGYA00564406_ERZ1292633 | MGnify/ENA primary metagenome ERZ1292633 (study PRJEB36523, sample SAMEA6512639) | groundwater metagenome | collected 2019-01-08 | study: AquaDiva: Metagenomics assemblies of 32 groundwater samples
GTGTGTTCGGTGTTAATTCTGCATCTTGCACAATCGGTTGGTTTAAAAATGAAATAGGTGAGATTGCCGGAGTAAATTCAGCATTTAGACTGGTTGGTTGTACCACAACCGGAGTGATGGGGTCAGTTGTTACGTCAGTGATGGCGGCGGTTAATTCGGTGGCTGTTATGTTTTGTGGCAGGAAGTCATAGAGGCTGGCACTGGTTGGAGTGACAGCATCGGTTGCAGTTATTGCTGTTGCTGTGCTTGCCGGGCCTGCTTCATCCGGGCGGCTCTGTGTGTCAGGATGTTCAGCGGGTGAGGATGTGGGTGCGGATGTATTGTTTGCCTCACGATTGGTTGTTGATTCAGATACTTCACGCGCTAGGATTTTACTGAACTGTTCGCGATCAGATCCTTTTGAATTAACCGCATTATTATTGATTACTGCGGAGTTATCAGGCAAGGCGTTAACCTGGGGGAGAGTGGTAGTGTTTAGCATAAACTTTTTATCCCGTGCGATTAAAGTGATATGGATATTAATAAATAAGCAATTCTTGTGCCAGTTTCCTGGAGACGGTCAACTTGAACAGGATCAGTCGTTTTTTGAGAAGAATGGGTTGCGGCTTGATGCGTTGGATGAAAATTCATCCTGTATTTTTTGTTCGAGTGAGACTTGCCGTTGATTCTCTATTTTTTGTTGACGTTGTGACAAGGTATCGTAGGATTTAAGCTTGCGCTGGCAGGACAGGAATTCATTGCCACCAATTTCTTTGTTATTTGTAGCATTGATGACAATCTGGCGTTGTTCTGTGATGGCGGAATCAAGCTGGTTCATGAATGCGATGAAATTACGCCATTCAATATGATCGGTCCCATTTTTAGTTGAATTCTGGAATTGCGCCTGATAGCTGTGTCGATATTGCAGGAGTAAATTCAGTTTCTTCTCGGCCTCTTGTTGCAATGAATTCAGTTTCCCAAGCTTCCTGGCAGAAGAGTCAGTTTGTTTCTGGGCAAGGTCCAAGAGTGTTTTGAGAGAGGATGTGTCAGGCATAATGGATCTGGCTTTAAACTATCGGAACATCCCATTGGCGAACAATGCCGTCAGTTTCTCAAGGCTGTCTGTAAAATTTTCTTGTTGGGACATATTTTGCTGTAAGAATTTCTCAAGAGCAGGGTAAAGCTTAATGGCCTGATCAAGCTCCGGATCGCTTCCGGCGACATAAGCACCGACACTGATCAGGTCATGACTCCGCTGATAACGGGCATACAAGCTTTTGAACTGTCTGGCCATATCTGTATGCTTCTGTGAAACCAGACCGGTCATCACGCGGCTGATTGACGCCTCAATATCAATCGCCGGATAATGCCCTGCTTCAGCCAATCGGCGTGAAAGTACGACATGCCCGTCAAGAATTGCCCGGGCACTGTCAGCGATTGGATCATTCTGGTCGTCACCTTCGGTTAATACCGTGTAGAAAGCGGTAATGGAGCCATTCTTTTGATTACCATTGCCGGCACGCTCCACGAGCTGAGGTAATCGGGCAAATACAGAGGGTGGATAACCCTTGGTGTCAGGTGGTTCTCCAATTGCCAGCGCGATCTCTCTTTGTGCCATGGCGAAACGAGTGAGCGAATCCATAATAAGCAGGACGTGTTTGCCTTCATCCCGGAAATATTCGGCAATTGCTGTTGCATACGCAGCGCCCTGTAACCGCAGCAGTGGTGAAGTATCCGCCGGGGCGGCCACCACGACAGACCGCTTAAGTCCTTCGTTGCCTAGAATATTTTCGATGAATTCCTTTACTTCCCGACCCCGTTCACCGATCAATGCGACAACGATTACATCAGCGCTGGTATAACGCGCCATCATGCCAAGCAGCACACTTTTGCCAACACCGCTGCCGGCAAATAATCCCATCCGCTGTCCCCGTCCGACGGTCAACAGAGTATTGATAGCGCGGACTCCAACATCAAGCGGCTCCTGAACCGGAATGCGTTCAAGTGGATTGTAAGGGCGACTGTAAAGCGGCACGCTGTGTTGCGCATAGGTTGGTCCGAGCCGGTCAAGTGGTTCACCAATACCGTTTAATACACGACCCAGCAACTCGTGTCCGACGATGACATGCTTGGTACGATCTGCCGCACGTCTGCGCGGATGCTGGAAGCTACCGATTTTTGGGGTTTCTCCGGTGAGTTCCGTGGGTACAACTTTGGCACCCGGTGATAATCCATAAACATCACTGGATGGCATCAGGAATAAACGATCCCCTGAGAATCCTACAACTTCAGCAGACACACTGTTTCCACTGGATAGAAAAATAGTACAGCTACTGCCGACCGATAGCTTAAGTCCGACTGCTTCCATAACCAGGCCGGCAACCCGCGTAATGGTGCCGCTTAATAAGAATGGGCTGGAAACAGTGGTCAGTTGAGTGCAATTCTTCAGGAAATTGCACCAGTGATTATGATGTGACATCAGAGTCACCTGTTACCAGCCAGTTATTGTCTTGTCCGATCGTCGCCAGTATTCTTTGCCAGCGAGTCTCCGGGCTTGCGTCAATTTCACTGCCGTTTGTTTTAATGCGGCAGCCTCCCCTTGATAACTGCTCATCTTCCCGGACTATCCAGTTGTCTTGTGATAAGTGATCCTGCAGGTGCAAGCGTACCAGGGCAGCATCATCCGGGTGTAAAAAAAGATGGGGATGCTGCATGGAGCTTGGTAAATGACGGATGGCTTCCTGAACGACCGGTAATATCAATTCTGGTTTGATCTTTAATGCCTGCATGACCATTTTTTTGGACAGTTCAAGTGACAGCGCCAATAGATCCTGTGCAACGGATTGATCAATCTGCAGGAGTTCCTGGTCAAGATTGGATAAAATTGCCTGTAAATGAGCCAGTTCCGCCTTTACTTCTGTTTCTGCGATTTTTCTGGCTTCTTCGTAACCATTGCTATGGCCTGCCTGATAACCTTCGGTGTAGCCACTTTCTTTGGCCTGCTGGTAAATCGCGGCTACCTGCTCTTCGGTCGGTAACCGGATCTCGGGGGGTTCATCAACTACGGGTACATTGCTTGCTGCCTCAACTTCCTGATCCTTGTCATTCTTATCATTCTCGTCATCCATATCCAAAGATTCCATTTCCCATCGCTGATAGGAGTTGAGTTCCTCTTTTGGAATAAAATTGGTTGGTTCCATGTTTGTGTAATAGCCTTTATTGATTCTTTCAAAGTTGCATCACTCTGAATGACATGCCGAATTAAACTGATTATTGATATTGTGTTAACAGGATGATCGATTGTTGAATTCGGCAAGGATTTAAGATCACCAACTTAAACAAAAGTGTCGTCACCTTTTCCGCCCAATACAATTTGTCCATCATCGGCCAGTTGGCGTAATGTTTTCAGAATCTCTTTCTGTTCAGCTTCAACTTCCGATACACGAACCGGTCCTTTGCTTTCAAGGTCTTCTCTCAGTGCTTCAGCGGCACGCTGTGACATATTCTTAAAGATTTTATTGCGTATTTCTTCCTGCGCACCTTTTAATGCGATGATAAGCGATTCGGACTGTACTTCCCGAAGCAGCAGTTGAATGCCATGATCCTCAACATCAATCAGATTATCAAAGACAAACATCTCATCCAGGATTTGCTGTGCCAGCTCTTCATCGTATTGCTTGACATTCTCAATAACACTGGCTTCCTGTGCAGATGGGGAAAAATTGAGAATCTCAGCAGCAGCACGTACGCCACCCATAGGTGCTTTGCGGATATTGTTACTGCCCGACAACAACTTGGTCAGTACGTCATTTAGTTCACGCAGTGCATCGGGTTGTATGCTCTCTAATGTGGCGATTCTTATCATTGCGTCATTACGCAGACGCTCTGTAAATAAGCTCAGAATCTCACTGGCTTGATCCCGCTCAAGATGTACCAGAATGGTTGCAATGATCTGGGGATGCTCATTTTTGATTAATTCCGCCGCAGACGGAGCATCCATCCACTTCAAACCTTCAATACCGCTGGTGTCGCCGCCATGCAATATGCGATCCAGCAGGTTGGCTGCCTTCTCGTCTCCCAGTGCGTTGGTCAATACCTTGCGAATATAATCAGCAGAATCATGACCCAATGCAGTTTTTCCACTGGCCTGCGTAGTAAATTCTTCCAATACAGTTTCAATTTCAGCGCGTGTTACGTTGTTCAGGGTAGTCATCGCCAGACCGATGCTTTGAACTTCTTTAGGTGCTAAGTACTTGAGAACAGAAGAAGCTTCCTGTTCTCCCAGGGACATCAATAAAATTGCACTTTTCTTTACGCCCGCATCATCCATTGCCATTCACCCATTCTTTTACAACATTAGCAACGATGGCAGGTTCTTCCACAGCCATCTGTTTCGCTTTCTTGAGGTTTTTTTCAAATCCTGTATTTTGAGTCAGTTTATATTCTTCTTCTAAAGCCTGATTGAGCGCAGGTGTACCAGTGCCATGGATTCCATCAGTTAATGCAGGAATCGGTGTTTCCGGTTGTGTCAGGTTTTTCAGGTAAGGCCGCAGAATCTTCAACAGGAAAAATAAAATGACGGCAACAATGAGTAATTGTTTGCTGATCTCTGTTGCTAACATCATGGTATCCGGATCTTTCCAGAATGGAATATCAAACATCTTGTCTTCAACAGCAGTAAATTGGTTGTTTATGACAGCCAGTGAGTCACCACGCTTCTCGTTGAATCCCATCGCTTCCTTGACAAGATCGCTGATTTCCTTGATTTCATCAGCAGTCATGGGTTCATAGGTGATAACGCCATCCTCGCCTATTTTTTTGCGATAATTGACTACAACAGCTGCTGATAATCGTTTAACGCTGCCTGTGGATTGATGAGTGTGCTGTATGGTTTTATCAATCTCATAGTTGGTAGTGGATTCTTTGCGTGTGTCAGTTGGGGTGGGTGGCGTCTTATCGCTTTCTCCCTCTTTCTTTTGCGCTACTTCAACCTGTGCGATGGCAGGCTCTGGTGGACGGTTTGTCAGTGCACCAGGTATTCCTCCATCAGGTTTTGAGCCGGTGGAAAGTGTTTCCAAGGTTTGTTTGCTGCGAATAGAAGCGCCTTCGGTTTCCGTATTGTTAGGGCGATAAATCTCTTCAGCGCGTTCTATCCGCGAGAAATCGACATCAGCCGTTACCTGAGCGCGCACATTGGCTGCACCAGTAATCGGAGTCAGAATGGTTTCAATGCGCCGGATATAATTTTCTTCAACTTCCTGTATATATTCCAGTTGTTTGGCATCAAACCGTGAGTCAGACTTGTTGTCATTCTGGGAGGTGAGCAGATTGCCATGCTGATCCACAATCGCCACATTTTTTGCAGGTAGATTCGGAACGCTGCTCGACACCAGATGAACGATTGCGCTGACCTGATCGATACTCAGCACTCTGCCAGGGAGAAGATTCAGTAATACGGAAACACTGGGTTGCTGCTTATCTCGGGAGAAAACGGATGGCTTGGCAATGGCCAGATGTACGCGGGCGCTTTGTACCGCTGATAATGATTGTACGGAACGGGCTAATTCGCCTTCGAGTGCGCGTTGATAATTAACTTGCTCGAGAAATTGACTGGAACCAAATTTCTGGTTTTCCATTAATTCAAAACCAGCCAGACCCCCTTTGGGTAGCCCCTGGCCTGCCAATTTCAAGCGTGCTTCATGAACATGTTCACTTGGAACCAGGATGGTGCCATTATTTTCGGTCAGCTTGTATGGAACATTCATTTGTTGCAGGGCACTCACGATGGCGCTGCCATCCTGATCAGATACGCTGGTATAGAGAACGCGATAATCCGGTGCTTTGGTCCAGATAAAACCACCTACAATTAATGCGATGGCAGCAGCTACAACAAACATCAATCCCATCTTTTTCTGGTTAGGCAGTTGATTAAACTGATCCAATCGGAACAAGTTTCCGGGTGATGACGTACTTGGCGCACTGGGTGCTGCCGTGCTTGGTTCGCCGGGTATTGTTGTGTCGGGTTCACTGGGTACTGTTGCCACGAAGCGATCTCCTGCCTGAATTCTTAATAGTGTTCATCAAGTGTTCATCAAGCTATCCTGATGATTACACAAGAATCTAAGTTCTATATTTTTGTAAAAAGTTATTTGCTCTAGAGACCATAAAGTTGATTGGCTGTTTACAAATAGTAAATTGTATATTTCTGTAATCAGCCATCGTTTCTTTTAACGATTCGTTTAATTTAATGGCGATTTCTGCCGTATATAAAAAAACCATTTTTGTTTTTTCTGAGAATTCTTCTGATGTGAGGATTATCAATAAATTTATAAATTTTGAACCATCAAATAGAACAATTTTGCTGGTTCTATTCGTGCCACGCTAAGGATTGGTAAGAGTGCTAAGCTTCGTGTACTTTCTAATAATTGTTTTTTTAACCTGTGCAACCTAATAAGATCAGTGAGATTAAATCAACATCTGCCGATCAAGAGCAGCTTCAGATTGCTTTTGCTGCTTTTAATGAGGCATCAGAACAGCTCTCCGGTGTGTATCAGGCATTGCAGCACCAGGTTGAGCAGCTGACCCGTGAACTGGCCGTGGCAAATGGCGAGTTACACAAGCAATTTATTGCAAAAGAGGATCTATCCCGGCAACTGACTTTTTTGCTGAATGCATTACCGGGTGGGGTTGTTGCTTTGAATATGACAGGGTGCGTCGAGCGAGTTAATCCGGCGGCTGTTTCGATTCTGGGGGAGCCGCTGCTGGAATTGTCGTGGCAGCGGGTGATCGATGAAAGGCTGGCACCGACAACAATTGATAACGAATGGACTACCCGACATGTGAACAGTATGGCGCAACGCCGTATCCGGATTGAAAGCAGTACAGCCGATTCGATGGGCAGGCGGATTCTGCTGGTACACGACATCACGGAAGCCTATGCCATGCAAGAGCAGGTGAGGAGAAATCAACGCCTGACTTCCATGGGTGAGATGGCCGCAAATCTTGCGCATCAGCTCCGGACGCCCTTATCAACTGCATTGTTATATGCCACGCATTTAGGTAGTGATGCACTCACTGCCAATGAACGTCAGCAGTTTGCAACTAAAACAACAGAACGGCTACATCACCTGGAACATCTGATCAACGACATGCTGCGGTTTGTGAAGGGTGAAGCGGCACAGCAGGAATCTATCGTAATTACTGATTTACTGGCGGAGTTGCAGCAGGTGATCGAACCGCAGATGACGCGTTCTGCAATGCAATTCATCCTATATGACAATAGTCAGGGCGTCAGCTTGATAACGAATCATGACGCATTATGCGGTGCATTGATTAACCTGTTGGAGAATGCGATGCAGTTTTCTCATTCGGGAGATCAGGTTGTTTTGGTCTGTGATCTGGAGAAAGATACGGTTGTCTTTAGTGTACGTGATAATGGGCCTGGGGTAGATATAACGCTGCAGGAACGATTATTTGAACCCTTTTATACAACGCGTCCTGAAGGTACAGGTCTGGGCCTTGCGATCGTCCGGGGTGTGATTCAATCGATGGGCGGTAACGTGTACGTGAATTCATTACCCAATAAGGGCAGTGAATTTGTGATACGACTGCCAAGAAATGATGGAGAAGCTTAAAATGAAAACATTGCCCATTCTGGTGGTAGAAGACGATCAGGATTTATTGGAGGCAATCTGCGCCACGATGAGATTGGCTGGATACCGCCCCATGCCGGCCTCTAATGGCAATGATGCAATGGTTCTCCTGCAGGAGCAGGCCGTTGGAATGGTGGTGAGTGATGTGCAGATGAAACCGGTCGACGGTCTTTCTTTACTACAAAAAATAAAGGTATTTAATCCGGAGTTGCCCGTGTTACTGATGACTGCGTATGGGGAGGTTGACAAGGCGGTTGTTGCCATGCGTAGCGGGGCCTGTGATTATTTGTTGAAACCATTCGACCCGGACAGTCTGCTGGTTCATGTGAAACGATATATCCTGTCTGAAACCGAGTTGGATGGACGGATCGTTGCGCGAGATCCTCGGACACGTGCACTCCTGTCGCTGGCCAGGCGCGTTGCCCAATCTCCGGCAACTGTGATGCTGACGGGTGAGAGTGGTTGTGGCAAGGAAGTTATTGCCCGTTTTATTCATCAACATTCATTACGTGCATCCAGGTCTTTTGTGGCGATTAATTGTGCTGCGATACCGGACAATCTTCTTGAAGCGACCTTGTTTGGTTATGAGAAAGGTGCATTTACCGGCGCAACCCAGGCGCAGCCCGGGAAATTTGAACAGGCAGAAGGCGGTACACTGCTATTAGATGAAATTTCTGAGATGCCATTGGAATTGCAGGCAAAATTACTGCGCGTGTTGCAGGAGCGGGAGGTTGAACGGGTCGGCGGGCATAAAACCATTAAACTGGATATCCGCGTGCTGGCTACGTCTAATCGCGATATGCTGGCGATAGTCAAGAGCGGTAAGTTTCGTGAGGATTTGTACTATCGGCTGAATGTATTTCCAATAGAAATCCCATCGCTTCGGGAGCGGCCACTGGATATAGAGCCACTGGCGCGCCGTATTTTAGAGACGGCAATGACGGATTCGGGACGAAAGGAATGTGAGATGACAGCAGCGTCAATGGCCAGGCTGATACAATATGACTGGCCGGGCAATGTCAGAGAACTGGAGAATGTGATACAGCGTGCCATGATTCTCGCCACAGACGTTATCGATGCAGAGCACATTGATCTTCCGGAAATAAGCTGTGTGCGCGAGATTAATGAGAAAGGGGTGGAATTGACGCCTCAGGATATTAAGACATTGGAACGCAATCATATTCTGGAAACGCTGGCGGCAGTTAATGGTTCCAGAAAACTGGCCGTTAAGAAACTAGGGATATCGGAACGAACATTGCGGTATAAACTGCAACAATACCGGATGACTGGTTAATGGGTGATCGGTTAATTTTTATTTGAACTTTTATAATTTTTGATAGATACTTGATTCTTAGTAAGATTGGAGGGAATTATGGATAATTCCGGAATTGACAGTGTATTAGAGCAACTGCGTGCTGCGTCAGCACTGGCTTCTGGTACTAAAAAGCAACCTTTGGTTGATGAGGTCGCTAAGGTTGACTTCAGTGAGAAGCTGAAGGCGGCAGTTGATCAAGTAAATAATGTCCAGCAGACAGCTGATAAGCTAAGCAATCGGTTTGCTAATGACGAGGCGAATGTGGATTTGCATGAAGTAATGATTTCGCTACAGAAGGCAAACGTATCATTTCAATCGATGATACAGGTTCGCAATAAATTGATTTCCGCTTATCAAGATATTATGAATATGCAGGTGTGAAGTTTTATTGTTTTACTACACAATCCATCAATGCTTCGCCCCCGCTTGACTATCAGATTCAATAAACCGATCTTGTATTTAATAACATTTTGTTGAGTACTATTCATGAGGTTGCGTCTTTGGTTGATAAAGATTAGACACTTCTATCAAACCAGGTAGTTTCACCGTTTTGGCAAGAATGAATGTCAGACCGAGTCTGAGCTACTACATATTAAGAAAGTAAAGACAAGAGCATCTGCGGAGAGATGTTTGCTTGCGCCAATATGGCTGTTGCAGCTTGCTGCATGATCCGCGTTTTAGTAAGTACCGTTGTCTCGATAGCATAATCAGCGTCTTGAATCCGGGATCGACTGGCTGTTGCAGCTTCGCCACTGGTTTGATTGCTAGTAATGACAGACTCAAGGCGATTTAACTGAGCGCCAAGCTTGGCTCTTTCCATGTTGACGTGATTCAATGCAAGATCCATTTTATTGATTGTGAATCCAGCATTATTGATCAGATCGATATCCTGAATTGCCATTGCAGCAGTATTGACCGCTCCCAATAATATATCCAATGTCTGATCTTTATTCGCACCCACTTGGAGGGTTTTATTATTGCCCAGTGCACTGGCTATACCGATATTTTCCCAGATTTCATTAAATCCACTTGTAGGATTTAAACCACCTCTTGTACTGACATCAGAGTTTACACTTTCAGCTGTTTTAAGCGTTCCACCATCGGCATTCAAACCACCGATTGCACCGGTATCCGCATCTGCCAGATTTAGTCCAGCTATAAATGCCGCACCATTTACATTAAAAGCTGCATCAAAAGCGTCAGCCGTTGCATACAATCCACCTGTAGCGGTATTAATTGCATTATCCAATGTTGCAGCTGGATTCTGGTTCAGGAAAACCATCACATCCTTAATGCCCGTGCCTCCATTATCCTTGATAACTTGATGCAAATAACGTGTTGCGGCATAAGCTGCAGAATAATCATCAGAAGTGCCGCCCCAAGCCGCTCCAGCACTGCCGAAGGTTGCTGCTTTCGCCATGACACCACCTATGCCAATGCTGCTTATCGAGGATTGTAAGCGTTCATCAGCGCCATGAATAAATTCAGCAGCGCCTTCCAGAAACCATGTTTGATCGCTGGTATTTACTATTCCGCCAATGTTTACACTCCGATACATCACTGCATGCACCATTTCATGTGTAATAATCCGGTCATTATAAAATGGAGCACTACCGCCATTGGGTAAGTTGGGAGGTATAAAGTCACTCATATCAATCTGCAATGTGACATTGGTCGCCTTGCCGCTTAGTGGCACCAAACCGCCCACACGGGCAGCAGTGCCCCCAGCACCATCCGTAAATGTTGTTAATTCAATGCTTAAGTCACCACCATCGGCCGTAATGCCAAAGTATTGCTGGATCATACTTTCAGCCTGCTCCAGCCAGCCATTTTGTAATCCATACATTACCGCGAGTTGATTCGGATCACCTAGAATACTGCTGCTGGTAAAATCAAATATTTTTTCACCATTAAAGCTAGCAGTTGTCGCGACCCTTTCCACTTCTTGAATGAGTTGATTGGCTTCCTCTTGTAATGCTCTCTTATCGGTAATGCTATTGGTGGAATTTTCTGCCTGAATTGAAAGTTCACGAACGCGCTGCAATGCATCAGTTATGGAAGTCAAAGCCCCTTCGGCAGTTTGAAGCATGGAGATGCCATCATTAGCATTTCTCGAAGCCTGACTTAAACCACGAACTTGAGTTGTCATTCGCTCAGAGATCGCAAGACCAGCTGCATCATCTTTAGCGCTATTAATACGCATACCTGATGAGAGTCGCTCTAGCGAACGACTCAAATCCGTTGCAGATGCTGACAAATGCCGAGAACTATTCAGCGATCCTAGATTGGTATTAATTGAGAGGCTCATATCAATAGCTACTGTTAAAAGTATATTTATACGGAAGTTATTAAATTTAGGGTCTTAGGAAGTTAAAGCGGGTTTAGACGTAATAATTTGAGAATTGCAT
>ERZ1292633.5547-Hain-H41-02um-R1-5547-length-11353-cov-9_pt1 | contig 11353 bp, 10 predicted proteins | sample MGYA00564406_ERZ1292633 | MGnify/ENA primary metagenome ERZ1292633 (study PRJEB36523, sample SAMEA6512639) | groundwater metagenome | collected 2019-01-08 | study: AquaDiva: Metagenomics assemblies of 32 groundwater samples
GCCGCGTCCTGGCCGCGATGCTGCAGCACCAGCAGCCCGTCGTAGAGCAACTGGTTCACCGGAGTTCTTGCCACTACACCGAGAATCCCGCACATGGTTTCACCTGTAACGGATGCGTTGCGCCAAATCCATAGGCAGCACCGGCCTGGCCGCCAGCACCGCAGTTTCAACCGGGCCGGAAAGCACCGCCTCGCGCCAGAAGGGCTCCTTCGGCAGGCTGGTCAATCCGGCCAGCATCACCCCGACAAACACGATCAATACCCCGCGCACGAGCCCGAACAAGGCGCCGACAGCGCGGTCGGTGAATCCCAGGCCTGCGACACGAAACAACTTGGCCAGCAGCACCCCGGCCAATCCGGACAGAAGCAGCACGCCGAGGAAAATCACCAGGTAAGCGATGACCGCCTTCAACATCGGCGACAAAGCCGCGGGCAGCCACTGCGCCAGCTCCGGCGCAAACAAGCCCGACAGAACCAAGGCAGCCGTCCACCCCGCAAGCGCGGCAATTTCCCTCACTACCCCACGAAACACCGCCAGCAGCACCGACAGACCGACGATGGCGATCACAGCATAATCAAACCATGTCATCGGCTCGCGACAGCGCCGGGCTTGAGTCCCATTGCCTCCAGCTTGGCGCGCGCCTTCTCCGCGGCTTCCTTGCTGGCAAAAGGCCCGGCGCGCACGCGCGTCAACTCGCCCTTGCTCGTCTTCACTGGTTCAGTATAAGACTTTACCCCGGCTGCAGAAAGCCTGGTCCGCAGCTGTTTCACGTTTTTCGCATCGGAAAAAGCATCGAGCGCCACGACCCATGCTTCGCCGTGAAGTGCGGCCTGCGCCCGCTCCTGCTCGGCTTTGTTAGAAGGTGCCTCGGCGTTGACAGCAGGCGGTTCAAGCTTTGCCGGAGCAGCCTCGGTTTTTTTCTCGGGCGCGGGCGCGACTGGAAGCTGCGCCGCGGGCGGCCCGATGCGGGACGTGAATCCGCCAGATTCCTGTTTTGGGATCTGCACGTCCAGCGGCGGACCGGCCGGCCCGGGCTCCTTGTCCAGGAGCAGGGGCAAAATGATCACGACGAAGGTCACCACGGCGATGGCACCGACCAAGCGGCGCCGGGCTCGCCGTTTCAGCTGCAGGGCTTCTTCGCTTTCCGCCATCTACGCCTTTGGTGACTCCCGTGCAGCGAGAACGTCTGCAACGGTATGGAAAGATCCGAACACTACAATTCTATCATTATCAGCAGCCTCGCTGCAGGCAGCCGCATAGGCAAGCGCCGGATTTTCGAACTCGCGCACAGCAAACGCGCCAGCCCGCCGCAATGCCTGCGCCAACTGTGCCGCCTTGGCACCGCGCGGTGGCGGCAGCGTGCAGGCCAGCCAATGGTCCACCTGCTTGGTGAGCAGCCTCACCACGCCGTCAATGTCCTTGTCACACAGCATGCCGAATACCGCCCAAGTGCTCGTGTATGAGCCCATGCCGGACAGATTGTCCGCAAGCACTTCGGCTGCGTGCGGGTTGTGCCCCACGTCGAGCACCACCACAGGGCGTCCGGGCAGCACCTGAAAACGCCCGGGCAATCCAAGCTCGGTCAATCCACGTCGCAGATCCTGCATCGAGACCGGCAAAATCTGCTGCAGAGCATCCAGGGCGGCGAGCGCGGCACTCGCATTTTGCAGCTGAACCCTGCCGGGTAGCGCCGGATAATCCATGCCGGATTTCCTGCCTGCCGGTCCCCAGAACAGCCACTGGTCGCGCTCAGCCTCGTAGCCGAATTCCTGCCCGAGGCGCAGCAGCCGCGCGCCTATTGCCTGCGCGTGCGCCAGCACCGACGCCGGCGGCGCCGGATCGGAGAGCACGGCCGGTTTGCCGGCGCGGAATATGCCGGCCTTCTCCCGGCCAATGGCCTCGCGCGTGGCGCCGAGGTAGTCCATGTGGTCCAGGCCGATGCTGGTGATGATGGCGCAATCGGCATCAAAGACATTCACCGCGTCCAGGCGTCCGCCCATGCCCACTTCCAGCACCAGCACATCCACTGCGCTGCGCAGGAACAGATCCACTGCGGCGAGCGTGCCAAACTCGAAATAAGTCAGGCGAGTGTTGCCGGCCTTTTCCGCCCTCGCCGCCTCCACCCGCGCGAACGCTGCAGCGAGCGCCGCATCATCGGCGTCCCGCCCCGCGATGCGCACCCGCTCGTTGTAGCGCAACAGGTGGGGCGAGGTATAGAGGCCGACGCGGTAACCCGCTGCCGAGAGGACGGCTTCGAGCATGGCGCAGGTCGAGCCCTTGCCATTGGTGCCCGCAACAGCGATGACCGGCACGGCCGGCACGAGGCCCATCGCATCGCGCACGCGCTCGACCCGTTCCAGCCCGAGCGCGATGGTCTGCGGATGCTGCTGCTCGATGTAGGCGAGCCAGCCGGCGAGATCTTTATTTATTGGCAAATCGGAACGCCAATGAAGTCAGGTGTTCTCTGGTGCAATGCGCATCAGCAGGGTGATCAACTGCGCCAGCCGGTCGCGCATCTGGCGCCGGTCGACGATCATGTCGATGGCGCCCTTCTCCAGCAGGAACTCGGCGCGCTGGAAGCCTTCAGGCAGTTTCTCGCGCACGGTCTGCTCGATCACGCGCGGGCCGGCGAAGCCGATCAGCGCCCTGGGCTCGGCAATGATCACGTCGCCGAGCATGGCGAAGCTCGCCGACACACCGCCCATGGTGGGATCGGTGAGCACCGAAATGAAAGGAAGCTTGCGCGCCGTGAGCTGGGTCAGCACCGCCGTAGTCTTCGCCATTTGCATCAGCGACAACAGGCCCTCCTGCATGCGCGCTCCGCCGGTGGCGGTGAAACAAATGAAGGGCAGGTTCTGCTCCACGCACACGTGCACGGCGCGCACGAAGCGCTCGCCCACCACCGAGCCCATCGATCCGCCCATGAATTCGAATTCGAATACCGCAGCGACCAGCGGGATGTTCTTGATCGCGCCCTGCATCACTACCAGCGCGTCGGTCTCACCCGTCTGCCGCTGCGCGTCGGCGAGGCGGTCGGAATAGCGCTTGCTGTCCTTGAACTTGAGGCTGTCCACCGGCAATACCTCGGCGCCGATCTCGAAGCGGCCTTCGGCATCGAGCAGCATGTCGATGCGCGCGCGCGCCGAAAGGCGATTGTGGTAGCTGCACTTGGGGCAGACGTTGAGGTTTTTTTCCAGGTCGGTGGCGTACAGCACCGCGTCACAGGACCCGCATTTGATCCACAGCCCCTCCGGCACGGCGCGCTTGCTCGAGCCGATGGAGCGGTTGATCTTGGGCGGCAGCAGTTTCTGCAGCCAACTCATCTGGCGTCCAACGCGTCTCGAATGCCCTGCATGAACCTACCCGCGCGCAGCACCTGCTCGCCCGCGGGCGCAGTTTCCATTTCCTGGATAATGGCGCTGCCTATGACCACGGCGTCGGCAAACTCGGCTACGGCCTTGGCCGTGGCCGCATCGCGGATGCCGAACCCCACGCCAACGGGCAAATTGGTCTGCTTGCGGATCCGCGGAATTTTCTCTGCCACCTCGGCCAGGTCAAGATGCCCCGCCCCGGTGACGCCTTTGAGCGAAACGTAATACAGGTAGCCGCTCGCGAGCTTTGCCACTTGGGCCATGCGCGCATCGCTGGAGGTGGGCGCAAGCAGAAATATAAGATCCATACCGTGGCTGCGAACAAGGTCGGCGAAGGATGCGCATTCCTCCGGCGGGTAATCCACCACCAGCACGCCGTCCACGCCGGCTTGCTGCGCCTCCGCGACGAAGCGATCGGTGCCCATCGCCTCGATCGGATTGGCATAGCCCATCAGCACCACCGGAGTGGTCTGATTGCTGGCGCGAAACTCGTGCACGAATGCGAGCACCCGGTCCAGGCCCACGCCGTGCTTCAAGGCACGATCGCTCGCGCGCTGAATAACCGGGCCATCGGCCATGGGGTCGGAGAACGGCACCCCGAGTTCGAGCACGTCCGCGCCGGCCTCGACCAGCGCATGCAGCAGCGGCACCGTCATGCCGGGCTCGGGATCGCCCGCGGTGACGAACGGAATCAGCGCCTTCCTGCGGTTCTTGGCAAGTTGCTCGAATGTGGCCTGGATGCGGGACATTAGGATTTCACCGTACAGAAAAAAGGTCTGCCACGTCTTGGCTTCCGCCATGCTTGCCGTTGATGGTCTCGGCAATGCGTTTTTCGACGATGGCGAAATAATCGGAGTTGAGCTCGAAACCGACGAAACGCCGTCCGCGCCGGACCGCGGCCACGGCCGAAGTCCCGCTGCCCATGAAGGGGTCGAGCACGGTGCCCCCCTCGGGGCAGCTTGCGAGCACCATGCGCTCGACGATTTCCAGCGGCTTTTGCGTCGGATGGTCCTCGCGCTCGCCGTGCTGGCGGTGCAGGCGCGACACGCTCCACACGTCCTTGGGGTTGTAGCCGACTTCCAGCCACTTCTTGCCGACGAAAATGGAGCGCGTGCGCGCCTTCTTGGTTTCGGCGTCGTACGGAATGCGCACCGCATCGACGTCGAAGTAATAGTCTCGCGATTTGACGAAAAAACCGATGTTGTCGTGCACCGACGAGAATTTGCGCGTGCTGCCGCCCATGCTTGGCACTCTGCGGTCCCAGATGATCTCGTTCACCATGGCAAGGCGCGTCTTGAGATGGCTGAAAACCTCCGGGCTATGCTGCCAGGTGAGAAATACATACAGGCTGCCGTTCGCTTTCAGCTTCGGTACCACCGCGTCGATCCAGCGCCGGCTCCAGGCGAGGTATTCGGCTGCGCCGAGACGGTCGGAGTCGTTGCCGTAGTCCTTGCCCAGGCCATAGGGCGGATCGGCGATCACGAGATCCACGGACGCATCGGCCACGCGTGCCATCCCCGCCAGGGCATCCTCGTTGTAGAGCAGCGCGGTCATCTGCAATTGGGTCAGAACCGGATACCGGATTTCTCGGCAACGGTGTGCATGTCCTTGTCGCCGCGGCCGGACAAATTCACCAGCAGCATCTTGTCTTTGGGCATGCCCGGCGCGATTTTCGCCGCATGCGCCAGCGCGTGGCTCGATTCCAGCGCCGGGATGATGCCCTCGAAGTGGCACAGATCGTGAAACGCCTTGAGCGCTTCGTCGTCGGTGATGGTGACGTACTCGGCGCGGCCGCTGTCCTTCAGCCAGGCATGCTCCGGCCCCACGCCCGGGTAGTCGAGGCCGGCGGAAATAGAATGCGTCTCCATGATCTGGCCGTGCTCGTCCTGCAGCAGATAGGTCCGGTTGCCATGCAGCACCCCGGGCCTGCCGGCGGTCAGAGAGGCTGCGTGTTTGCCGCTGGCAAGGCCTAGGCCGGCCGCCTCGACGCCGATCAGGCGCACGCCATCGACCGGGATATAGGGGTAAAAAATACCCATCGCATTGGAGCCGCCGCCGACGCAGGCGATTACCGCATCGGGCTGGCGCCCGACGAGCTCCGGCATCTGCCGCAGGCATTCCTCGCCGATCACCGACTGGAAATCGCGCACCATCATCGGATACGGGTGTGGCCCGGCAACGGTACCGATGATGTAATAGGTGTTGTGGATGTTGGTGACCCAGTCGCGCATGGCTTCGTTCAACGCGTCTTTCAGGGTCTTCGAGCCCGATTCGACCGGGACCACGCTGGCGCCGAGGATTTTCATGCGGTGCACGTTGGCCGCCTGGCGCCGGATGTCTTCCGCACCCATGTACACCACGCATTCCAGGCCGTAACGCGCCGCCACCGTGGCCGCGGCCACGCCGTGCATGCCGGCGCCGGTCTCGGCGATGACGCGCGGTTTGCCCATGCGCCGCGCCAGCATGGCTTGCCCGAGGGTATTGTTGATCTTGTGCGCGCCGGTATGGTTGAGGTCTTCGCGCTTGAGGTAGATCTGCGCCCCGCCGAGCAGGCCCGACCAGCGCTTGCAGTGATAGACAGGGCTCGGGCGGCCGACGTAGTGCTTGAGGTCGTAACGGAACTCCGCCATGAATTCAGGATCGCTGCGGTATTTTTCGTACGCGATTCTGAGTTCGTCGAGCGCCTGAATCAGGGTTTCGGCGACGAAGATGCCGCCGTAAGGCCCGAAATGTCCACGGCTGTCTGGCAGGTCATGCATTTTCATTCTTGACTCCCGCTATGAAGGCCGCGATTTTTGCGGCGTCCTTGACGCCTTTGGCCGCTTCCACGCCGCTGGACACATCCACCGCCCAGGGCCTGACCTGACGCACCGCCGCGCCCACGTTGTCCGGCGTAAGCCCGCCCGAGAGTATGGCGGGCCGGGCCAGGTCACGCGGGATCAGCTTCCAGTCGAACGGCTCGCCCGTGCCGCCGTAAAGCCGGTCATGGTACGCGTCCAGCAGCCAACCCTGCGCCGCGTGATAAGACGACAAATATTGTACCAAATCGGCATCCGCCCTGACCCGCGCCGCCTTAAGGTAAGGCAGGCCGAATCGGCAGCAGAAATCGGGCGCTTCATCGCCGTGAAATTGCAGCAGGCTGAGCGAACAACGACGCAGCACCAACTCGACCTCGCCCTGCGCCGGATCGACAAACAGGCCGACTATGGTCACAAAGGGAGGAATCGCGGCGATAATCGCGCGCGCCTGGTCCAGGCTGACGTTGCGCGGGCTGGGTGCGTAGAACACCAGGCCGATGGCGTCGGCGCCCAACTCCACCGCAATGCGCGCATCCTCTACCCGGGTGATGCCGCAAATCTTGATTCGCGTCCTCACACCGACACCTTCTCCGGAAAAAAAAACGACTTAGGTTCGAAGGCCGGCAAGTTCCATCCGGGTGCGTATTCCACGGCCGCTAGATAAAGTCCGTCCGGAGAAAACGTCGGCGCCGCCTGACGCCGGTCGCCGCTCGCCAGGACCTCGGCCAGCCAGCCCGGAGGATGCTTTCCATTGCCCACGTACACCAGGCAACCGATGATATTGCGCACCATGTGATGCAAGAAGCCATTGGCGGTGAACTCGAAACTGAAATGAGCGCCGCGTTGGTCTATGGCCCAAGCGCGCAAGGCTCGCACCGGACTCCTCGCCTGGCACTCGCTCGAGCGAAAAGCGCTGAAATCGTGCTCGCCCGCAAGATGAGCCATCGCCGCGCGCATCGCCGCCAGATCGAGCGGCAGATGGAACCAACCCACCCTGCCGTGGTGCAGCGCCGGCCGCACCGGATGGTTGTAGAGCACATAGCGATAGCTGCGGGATGCGGCCGAGTAGCGCGCGTGGAAATCGTCGGGCACGGGCACGGCCCATTGCACCGCGACGGCTTGCGGCAGCAGCGCATTGGCACCGCGCACCCAGGCCGACTCCGGGCGCGCGGCAGCGGTCTCGAAATGCGCCACCTGAGCCATGGCGTGCACTCCGGCATCGGTGCGACCGGCTGCGGCGAGACGAACCTGCTCGCCGGCGACGGACGCGAGCGCACGCTCCAGGTGATCCTGAACGGTGTTGCCCGAGGGCTGCGACTGCCAGCCGTGGAAATGGCTGCCGTCGTATTCGATCCCGATCGCGATTTTCATGGTTCAAAAAAACAAAACCCCGGGCAAGCCCGGGGCTGTTTCAGGTTCCGCAGTATCAGCCCAGGGCCGAGAGCATGGTCTGCGCTTGCTGCTGCTGGGCTGCGTCGCCCTCCTTCAGCACTTCGTTCAAGAGTTCGCGCGCCCCGTCCTTGTCGCCCATCTCCTGGTAGGCTTTGGCCAGGTCGAGCTTGGTCGCCACCTCCTGCCAGTACGCATCGGCGGGTGCTGCGGCGCCACCCGGGGCGCCCAGATCCAGGCTGATCGAAGACAGATCCAGCGGCGCTGCAGGCGCTTCTTCCTTTGCCGCCGGCAGATCCAGATTGAAATCGAAATCTATGCCGCCGCCCTCCGCGGGCGCAGCGGCGCCCGGAGCCGCTAGCGGTGCGGATGCTTGCTCCGCTTTCGCCGCACCGCCTGTCGCAGGCAATTCAAAATCGAAATCTATGGACGAAGCGGTGTCGGGAGCGCTAAGGGCGCTGGCATTCAGGATCACCGTGCCGTCTGCATCACTGTCCATCTCTTTTTCGGCAGGCGCCGACGCTGGCTTATTCTCATCGCCACCCAGATCGAGATCGAAACCGAGATCGGACGCAACATCGGCAGCGTTAGCGGACGACGCACCGGTCTCCGCCGGCCCACTCAGACCGAGATCGAAATCCAGTCCCGGAGTTTCAGCCGGCTTCTCGCCCGCATCGAGCGCAATATCCGGCACGGCTATAGTTGCAGTAACTGCAGCGAGATCGACCCCGGAGAGAACCTGGGTGTCGCCGACGCCTGGAGTTTCACCCGCTGACGCTGTGCCGCCATAGAGCGGATTACCGGGATCGATCTGCAAGCCCAGAGCGACGGCCTTTGCCCACAGCCCCCCCTCGCCACCGGTGCCGGCGTGAAGCTCGGCCGCCACGGTTTCGAACGTCGTCGCATCCTTGCGGCCGGCATATATTTCCAGCAATTTAACGCGAACCGGCTGACGCGCAGGATCCTTGGCCAGCGCCTCCTTGAGTATTTCTTCAGCCTGGGTATCGCGGCCGTATGCCATGTAGACGTCGGCTTCGGCGATCGGATCTACTTCCTCGGTGTCGATGGCCGCTGCAGCACCACCCTGGCTGAAATCGCCCTGAATTTCGCTGGCGCCGGTTTCAACCTTTGCACCCCCGGCAGCGCCAAACACCGCGTCTGCCGCCAAACTCGGCCCACCCCCCGGCCCGCCCATTACGCTGCTTTCTATTTTCTGCAGGGACTTCTTGCGCTTCCAGGCGTAATAGCCGTAACCGCCAAACAGGAGCAGCAAGAAACCGCCGCCACCGTAAAGGGCCAGTTCGTTTTTCAGAACTTCGTCGATCAAGCTAAGTTCGGGCGGGGGCGGGGGCGGAGGCGCCGCCTTGGGCGCTGCCTTGGCAGGCTCGGCAGCTTTCGCCGGCTCACCAGCCTTGGAAGCATCGACCGCTTTAGCGGGCTCCGACGCCTTGGCCGGCTCCGGCGCTTTCGCAGGTGCAGCCGCCTTGACCGCTTCCTGCGCCTTGGCAGGTTCATCCGCTTTGGCCGCACCCGCTTTGGCAGCCTGTTGTTGCAGTTGTGCTCCGGACTGGCTCTTCAGTTCGAGCAGTTTTTTCACGTCCTGCACGTTCTTCTCGAGCGTCGCGATGCGCTCATTCGCCTCCTTGAGCGCTTTCTCTTTCGCGAGCAAGTCCTCCTGCAGACCCTGCGAGCTACGCTTGGCGCTGGACTTGCCCGGCTCCTCGGCCTTGGAAAGCTTGAGTCGATCCTTGGTGTCCTTGACGGTCGCGGGCTTGTCTTCGACCTTTGCCGTGATCTTGCCGCTTGCGCTCTGGCGGCGCGCATCCGCGCGTTCCGGTGCAGCCGCAACAGCCGCACCCAGTTTGCGCCGGTATTCGTTGAATTCCGCGGCCTGCGCGATTACCGCGCGCGTAGCATCGGACTGGTCTACCGCGGCCGCGGCGTCCCTGTCCGGAATGTTGAGAATCTTGCCTGCGCGCAGCCGGTTGATATTGTTGCCGTCGAACGCATCCGCATTGCTGCGATACAGTGCTATCAGCATCTGTTGCAGGCTGACCCCGTCCGATTTGTTTGCATTGGCAATCTTGGACAGCGTGTCGCCGCGCTTGACTTCGTAGCTGCGTGCCGGCTTGGGCGGGGCTGCCGGCGCGACTTTCGATTCGGCTTTTGCTGCCGGCGCCGCAGCGGGCCTGTCGCTGGCGCCCAATTCGGACTGCTTCGGCGCCTCAACCGGCTTGATCACGGGCGCTGCGGTCACCGCTGGCGCGGCCACCGCGGTTGCCGGCTGGGGCCCTTTGTATTCGGGAGGATCGAGCAGGAACGTGTATTCGCGTACCAACCGGCCGCCGGCCCAATCCAGTTCAACCAGCAGGTCTAGGAAGGGTTCGTTCATCGGCTGCGTCGAGCTGAGGAGGATCACATAACGATCCTCGCCGCGCTGCTCGATGCTGAATTTTATCGACAGCAGCGCACCGCTGTAATCGATGTTGGCTTGTCGAAACGCCTCTGCGGGTGGCAAGCGTACGCCGAGACTGCCCGCTTCGCCCTTTTGCATCGCGACCAATTCGATCTCGGCCTTCAAGGGTTGTCCCAAGCCGGAAAGTACTGTCAGCTTACCGAGCCCTGCAGCGACCGCTAGCGACGGCATCAGCAGAAACGCCAAAGCCACCACGATTGTTTTTATGACGGATTTACCCACCTTCCACTCCTGACGACGTTTTGTGGACGAACTAAATTAACATCATAGCCTTAGCCTTGCAAGCTAATCTTTCTTGTCATGAAAGCGCCTCAAGCCGGATATTTTTCAATCAAAAACCCAGATCAGCCAAAGAAAGTCTGAACCCGGGGCGCCGAGCAAGGAGCAAGCTCCTCTTCATTCTAAGCCAGCACGATGCGCAGCATGCGGCGCAAAGGTTCGGCCGCCCCCCACAACAACTGATCTCCGACCGTGAATGCGGACAGGTACTGCCCGCCCATATTCAGTTTGCGCAGCCTGCCCACCGGAACGCTCAGGCTGCCGGTCACGGCGGCAGGGGTAAGCTCGCGTATGCTTGCCGCGCGTGTGTTCGGGATTACCTTTACCCAGTCATTGGCGGAGGCAAGGATGGCCTCGATCTCGGCCAGCGGCAGATCACGCGTGAGCTTGATGGTCAGCGCCTGGCTGTGGCAGCGCATGGCGCCGATGCGCACGCAGATGCCGTCGATGGGGATCGGCCGGTCCTCGCGGCCGAGGATCTTGTTGCCTTCGGCCTGGCCCTTCCACTCCTCGCGGCTCTGGCCGTTCTCCATTTCCTTGTCGATCCAGGGAATCAGGCTGCCGGCGAGCGCCACGCCGAAATGCTCCTTCGGCAACGCGTCGCTGCGCAGCATCTGCGCCACCCGGCGATCGATTTCCAGAATGGCGGATGCAGGATCGGCGAGCAAGTCACCGGTGGAGGCGTGCGCTGCGCCCATCTGTGCAATCAGCTCGCGCATGTTCTGCGCGCCCGCGCCGGATGCGGCCTGATAGGTCATCGCGGTCATCCACTCGACCAAGCCTTCCTTGAACAGGCCGTGCAGCGCCATCAGCATCAGGCTGACGGTGCAGTTGCCGCCGATGTAGTTCTTCACCCCGCGCGCTAGCGCGTCCTTGATCACCTGCAGGTTCACCGGGTCAAGGATGATGACCGCGTCATTCTTCATGCGCAGCGCGGAGGCCGCGTCGATCCAGTAGCCGTCCCAACCGGCTGCGCGCAGCTTCGGGTAAATCTCATTGGTGTAGTCGCCGCCCTGGCAGGTGACGATCGCATCCATCCG
>ERZ1292633.5548-Hain-H41-02um-R1-5548-length-11352-cov-28_pt1 | contig 11352 bp, 14 predicted proteins | sample MGYA00564406_ERZ1292633 | MGnify/ENA primary metagenome ERZ1292633 (study PRJEB36523, sample SAMEA6512639) | groundwater metagenome | collected 2019-01-08 | study: AquaDiva: Metagenomics assemblies of 32 groundwater samples
GGATTTGTCGAGGCGGCATACTTCAAGGTTCCTGAGGCGGCAAAGGAAGCGCCCACGGTGGATTTTGGGACAAAGTAAACCGGGTTAATAATGTTCGGGATATTAACCATGAATACTTATCCCACACCTTGATATCACGCAATTTGCAGTGTTATCAAGTGAGGATTTTGGTAGCGGTTATTTGATATTTAAATCTTGCTATAAAACTATTTTGATTTATGCTTATATTATTGATTAAGTAGAGAAAACTTGTTAAATATATAGTTGGGCATCATGAAATCGAAAAGTAATTTGGTCTGTCTTCTTGTTGTTGCCCTCGCTGGCTGTGGCGAGACTTGGGAAGGTTTTGTTTACCCGGACAAAATCGACCTTACTCAGCACTTAAATATCGGTACTTACAAGTCACTTGAGGAATGCCGAGCTTCAGCGCTAGCGGAGTTGAGAGAGGTAAGCTCTGTCGAAGCTGGAGACTACGAGTGTGGCTTAAACTGCGAAGCGGATGGTGGGCAGAAAGTCTGTGTAGAAACTCTACGATGAAAGAGTTGCTGCCAAACAACTCGCGTCGGAGAAATGCTCGCTGCGCTTGCACCCCCTGAGCTTGGGAGTTGGATGGAACGAAAGCTAGGCATACCTAGATCGATTGTGGGTGAACAGGAGAAGATAATAAAGTTCCTATGCCTAGCCTATGGTGATGTGACAAAATGGAATGCTCTTTCCAAAAGTAAATAGGACGCCCTTCTCGCCCAGGATAAATTGCTTCGCAAACTTTTAGAACTTTTAGGGTCAAGAACTTTTAGAAACTTTTAGGATAAGTTCCCCTCATGGCACGTCCCCTTCGCATTGAATATCCAGGAGCGGTGTATCACATCACCAATAGGGGCAATGATAAAAAAGCCGTATTCAAAGATGACCAGGATCGAGAAACCTTTCTAAAAATCCTCGCTTTCGTCAACAAACGCTACCACTGGCTCTGTCACGCCTACTGCCTCATGGACAACCACTACCATCTGATGATAGAGACACCCGACGGGAATCTTTCTCTCGGCATGCGACAGCTAAACGGTGTTTATACACAGGCACGTAACAAACGTTACAACAAGACCGGACACCTTTTCCAGGGCAGGGACAAGGCAATCCTTATTCAAAAGGACACGCACCTTCTGGAAGTCTGCCGCTATATGGTTCTTAATCCGGTCCGCGCAAGTATGGTCGAAAAACCGGAAGGCTGGAAATGGTCCAGCTACCGGGCAACAGCTGGGAAAGAAGCGCCCCATCCCTGCCTCACCACTGATTGGATCCTCGGTCAATTCAGCCGAACAAGAGCCTCGGCAGAGAAAGAGTATCGCCAATTCGTGAAATGGGGAATCGGCAAGGAGAAGATATGGAAAGAAGTTAAGGGCCAATCCCTTCTCGGAGAGGATGATTTTGTTGACAGCCTTGCCGAACATCTCAGAAAGCATAGAGATATTCCTGAAATACCAAAGAGTCAGCGCTACGCAGACAGGCCGGCACTTGATAAAATATTCAATGAGGTTATAATTGCGGACAAACGCAAGCGGGACAAGAAAATAGCCGAGGCCGTCGAGAAGTATGGGTACACTCAGCGAGCAGTTGCCGATCATCTTGAGGTACACTTCACCTATGTAAGCAGGATTTTGAAATCGAGGGGATAGTCTAACAGTATAGACCTGACCCTATGAAGGTGAGAACGAGAGGCTTTTTTGTAGCGAAGGAATACCGCCTCAAGATATTCTCGCTTGGACTTTGGACTCATAAGCCGGGACCTCCTTGTTTTTCAAGGGTTTATTGTCCCGGTAACACTGTTTATGAGTCAACGATGCCCATTTGAACAATCTTGGGTAACATTTTTTGTGAGGCAATTAAAAAAACTTGACAGGCTCAAAATAATTGCTTAAACTGAAAAAAAAGTCAGAGGTCAAACTGGGGTCAGCATATAACCTTAACAGAATAGCAATTTCTTGCTTTCAAAAACCCCGGTTTCACCTGAATTATGGATGACTGATGTTTTTAAATTTTGGAAAGTAGGTCGGCTTCCTTTGCCGATAAAATAAATCGGAAAATGGTTAAATGGTGAGCCTCTTGCAAAACTCCAAATACTTCCACTTAACTCAACTGGACTCAGGCTAACCATTTGATTTTTGATTTTCAAGAGTTTTCCCTGATATTACGTTGAATCCGGATTAAGGAGGAACAAATGAAAAAGAGCTTTACAAAATGGCTTATGGCTACAATCCTATCCTTTATACTGGCTGTTTTTGTTGCAGGATGTGATACGACGAAGGAATCTACAACTCCTACAGAACCAACAACTCCAGCAACTCCAGCATGCGAAACTAACAATACGGCAAAAGTAACTTTTGAGAATAGATCTAACACCAATACTACTTATGACATCATATGGGATGGATCTAAACGGACTACTGTTACATCAGGCGCGAAGAGTTCAACATACACGGAGGCTGCCGGGGTAAACCATACCCTGGTTTTTAAAATCACAAATACCAATACCGAGGCATGCACCCCAAGTAGCCCGACACTCGCTCAGTGTACTTCGCAAACTTTTTGGTGTACGAAGTAACCCTCTATCAGTGCAGAAACTTTTAGAACTTTTAGGGTGACCCTAGGAAGGAAGTATGAAGTAACACTCCGCTGAACACGGTGTAGCTTGGCCGTTCTCTATAGGCTTCACTTCCTTATCCTTGCCAGATAAACCACGTGCCGCAAACCTCCTCTCCCCGGCCTCTGCCGCACAACGGAAAACCCTGCGGCAGCAAGGCGCTTCTCGAAGGCTGTGTCGGAGTTCTCCCCCCATACTGCGAAAAAACCGCCGGTAGAAAGGGCGGATGCCGTTGCCTTCAGGGCATTGCTCCCATAGAACGGGTCGTTCCTCGCATCAGTGGCTGAGCCCGGGCCTTCGTAGAGGTCAATAATAATGGCGTCGAAGCGTTCAGCTCCGGATTTTGCGGCCCTTGCGATCACTGAAGATACATCCTCTATCACTACCCTGACCCTCCGGTCGTCCACTGCGGAGCCGGTAAGCCCTGCTAGGGGGCCGCGGCACCACTTAACCACAACCGGGTTGATCTCTGCTACGACTACCTGCGCATTAGGTGGAAGTGAGTCAAGCGCTGCCCGAAGGGTGAGCCCCATGCCCAGGCCGCCTATGAGCACCCTCGGAATCTTGCTTCCTGCTATTGCACGGCAGGCAGATTCGCCGAGGGCGATCTCGGACCTGTTCGCGCTGCTGTTCATAAGCACACGTCCATTTATTACTATCAAAAAGTCTTGCTCCCCACGTCGGCGAAGTTCAAGCGCTCCATCCGCTGTATTAACTCTGTCTATAGTCTGCCACGGCTGCGCCATATTTTTTCACCTTTTCTTATCTAAAAGCTTCACACCATAGAGTTTTTTTTGGGATAAAAACCTTTTAACATATAAAACACTGTTGATAAGCCTTTAGCCACGAATTTTCACAAATGTTCACGAATTATAACGATTGGGTGAAACCTAAATAGATCTTTTATCTTTGAATTTCATTCGTGGTTATTCGTGTCCATTCGTGGCCAACTGCCGTTTTTAGGTTTAAAGCCTGTGCGCTCTGTGGTTAATCACTGGATCACACATGCTGCCCTGCTGCAAAGCCGGATGCCCAGGCCCAGTGGAGGTTGTACCCTCCCAGCTGACCTGTCACATCAACAACCTCGCCTGTGAAATAGAGTCCAGGAACCTTATTTGCCTGCATCGTCTTTGATGACAGTTCATTTGTGTCAATCCCTCCCATTGTAACCTCTGCTGTACTGTACCCTTCGGTTGCGGCAGGGATTATGCTCCAGTTATGGATCTGCTGTGCGATAACCCAAAGCTCTTTATCCGAATATTGATTGACGGGTTTGGATTGGATATGAAGTTCGCACCATATAGATGCAAGGCGTTTCGGAAGAAACTCTGAAAGGAGGTTCTTCATCTCCATCCTCCCCTCACGCCTTGCCAGGAACAACTCATAGGCATCCAGGTTAGGCAAAAGATTGATATTAATCTCGTCCCCCGGATTCCAGTAAGACGATATCTGTAGCATGGCAGGGCCACTAAGTCCGCGATGGGTAAAGAGGATGTCCCCACGGAACTCCTTGCCTTTGCAGCTCACTGAAGCATTAATGGATACGCCGCTCAGCTCACTGACTATCTTCAGGTCTTGCGGGTTCAGGGTGAATGGGACAAGGGCAGGTCTAAGAGAGTTAACCTTTAAACCGAACTGCCTCGCTATCCTGTATCCAATCTCTGTAGCCCCCAGTTTCGGATAAGAAAGTCCCCCTGTGGCAACGACAAGGGACTCCGATTGAAAGGTCCCGAGATTAGTTTCCAGAGAAAATAGTTTATCCCTCTTTACATTTTCTACTTGGCAGTGCAGGCGTATCTCCACATCTGCCTCACAGAGCTCTTTCTTAAGCATCTCTATAATCTCGCCGGAACTTCCCGCACAGAATAGCTGACCTGCCTCCTTTTCATAATATTTTACGCCATGCCTCTCAAGCATGGCAATAAAATCATCCGGTGTGAAGCGCGAGAGGGCGGATTTGCAGAAGTGGGGATTGCTGGATATATAGTTCTCCGGTCGAATATCTCTATTCGTAAAGTTGCAGCGCCCTCCGCCGGAGATAAGGACCTTCTTCCCGATCCTTTCCGCATGGTCAATGACCAGGACAGAGCGGCCGCGCCGTCCTGCCTCTATGGCACACATAAGGCCCGATCCCCCGGCGCCGATGATAATAACGTCTTTTTTCATTAATTGACAATATACGACAATCCCTTGCCGCAAGCCACAATAAATGCTATCCTCCAACCCGTGATAAACACGCTATGCATATCATCCCTTGTACTCTATTTATCTGGAATGATTTTTGTCCCATTCAGAAAGGTAAAAACCTACAAGGTCATTACAGCCGCGGGGTTACTTTTACATACAACCGCGCTGGTCATGCGAACCATAGCGGTGGGGCACGCCCCTATGGCCAACAGGTTCGAGACCCTCATGTTCTTCAGCTGGGCCATAATCCTTACAAACCTGATTGTCGTCTTCAGGTACAATATCGCAAAGACATCTCTGATAACAACGCCAATAGGCCTCATTCTACTGTTCTGGGCCATGCGGGCAAGCGATGCCATCACTCCCATGTACCCTGCCCTGAAGACGATATGGTTCGAAATCCATGTAACTTCATCATTTGCCGGGTATGCCCTGTTCACCCTGGCGATGGCCGCGGCAATACAGTTCTTAAGGGCGAGGGAGACTGACGAGGCAACTACATTTTCGGATATTAACAACAAGGCAGTTTTGTGGGGGTTTCTTCTTTTTTCATTATCAATGTACAGCGGGGCCATATGGGGATACCTGGCATGGGGCGCCTACTGGATGTGGGAGCCAAAGATGCTCTGGTCTTTCATCCTCTGGTTTTATTATGCCGGCATACTTCATGGCAGGTATGTCAAGAGCTGGCGGGGAAGGGCTGTGGCATATCTAACTATAGTCGGCTTCGGCATAGTCTTTTTCACATACCTTGGGGTCTCCATACTGATGCAGTCGTCGCACAAATTATAAGACCCGCATTCATCCTTTTCGACGGCTATGCGAAATAGTGAGGTTGTTCCATCTTTATTCCCTCCTGTACTTCCCCATCAATTCCCCTTCAGCCAGGATATGCCCTTCCATGGCTAGGAGCAAACGCTTTTTTATAGCACCTGGAAAAAGTTCAACGATACTATCAAGTGCATAAACCTTAAAGAAGTACCTGTGAGTCCCGCTTGGAGGACAGGGCCCTCCGTATCCCATACGGCGAAAATCGGTCATCCCATGCATCCCCCCATTTGCAAGGGTCTTCTGCGCAGGTACATTCTCAGGAAGGCCTTTAAGGTCTGGAGGGAGGTTGTAGACCAGCCAGTGTACCCACGTCCCGGCAGGCGCATCCGGGTCATCGACAATAATAGCTATACTCCTTGTCCCTTCAGGGACAGTGGACCATGAGAGGGGCGGCGAGATGTCCGCGCCGTCGCATGTGTATTGCTTCGGTATCATCCCGCCTTCTGTAAATGCTGCGCTTCCTACATTTATCTTCATCTCCCTACCTCCTTTCATTTCGGCACTAACAGCTAATGGACAACTTAGAATTAGAACAGCAATTACACATACGACTATCTTCTGATACATTTATTACCTCCAAGATATACATTCAACGACGCATTACCACTTTCATGATAACGCCCCTCTCATCCCCTCTTAATTTAAGAGGGGAAGCCGGAAGGCAGGGGAGTTATATTTATCTCCACCTTTTAAGCCTTGGAATAAACGTCTTCGCCATATCCCTTGCCTGTGTCTCAGTCAGTCGCATCATTGGGGCCATCCCCGCTATCTTGTCAATCATCTGTTCCATCGAGATATGCGGCTCGGTAAACCTGCCGTCCTTAAAGCAGAAGTGGCAATAATCATTTATCCCGAACCCCTCAGCGCCTGTACCAAAGTCCCCAGGCTTCTCCATCGGCATCCCACAACTCTGGCAGGATAGCGCTTTTGGTTGTCCTGTATCCATATTTCTCGCTCCCCGATGCCGCTCGCCCTGAGCAAATCGAAGGGTGACAGCGCAATAAATTTTGACTAATGAAAGCATACCCGAGATATTGAAGCTGCGCAATCCGATACCTTTTGTTCCACGTGGAACAGATGATAATTATCGGTTGACTTTGCAGGGCATGAAAAGTATATTGATTGCAACAAAGTTGAAGAATATAAAAGCTTGACCATAGGCGGTGTATGCGACACAACGCCGCCAATGCAGCCATAGAAAACACTCTAAAGAATAGACCAATTAATTAAGAGGTAGCGACCACAATAAAATCAATCGAAAAAGAGTTAATAATAAACAGCATGAACGTGATTCAGTCATTGATATCACGCGCAGATAAGGCTTTTATGCAATTATGCAACAGCAGTAAAGATGCAGAGTATGAATATAAGCTTGCAGCGGAACATTATCTCAAGAATGCATTTACGCACATGTTAGTATTTCTTGAGGTTCATGATCTTCAAAAGACGTATGAAAAAATAAATGACCTTTTAACAATTGCTCAAAAAGAGGGATTACTTAAAAGCGAAGTGGGAATCGATGAACCATATTTAGTTTGGGGCAGCGTTCTCTATTTATATTTAGATGCAATTGCTGCCAGTTATAATGCCCGTGAATCTATCAATACAGTAACCAAAGATATCATTTCTATATTAAGAGCTTCTTTATACTCTATAACTGACCCAAAGGTTTTTCCTTTACCTCCATCAAACGAAAAGGAAGTCCATGATAGAATTGAAAGTGTCCTTAGATGTGTATTCCCTGACCTAAAACATAAGCCGCACCTTACAAAGCCAATAAAAAACTTCGAGCCAGACACTGGGTTGCCCTCGGTACGCACTCTTATTGAATATAAGTTTATATCTAATGAAAAAGAAGCCAAATCAGTTGCGGATGAGGTGCTTACTGACACAAGAGGGTATACATCTAAGGATTGGGATTCTTTCTTGTATGTTATTTATGAAATGCGTCGCGTTATGCCAGAATATAAATGGAATCAGCACTTAAAGGAATGTGAGGCCGGACAAAGGTTATCGTCTTATCTGGTGAGCCATCGAAAGGGAAAAAAGCTTCTATAATAAAAAGTATGCCTGCAACGGGCGGCTAACATGCGCACAAGCGTTTTAAAAACAATTTAGGGAAAGGCGACTTTTGCCTCTGTCACGAAAGGCGGGAAAAGGGAACGCAACCTTTTTCGAGATTTGAAGTTGTATTGTCATGAAAATGGCTTGTGACACGTTGTTTTTAATAAACCACCCCTTGGGAATCGAAAATACTGCGAGGTGAAAAATGAACATTGCAGAAAAGTACCTTAAAAAGCAACTTGATTCTGAGGAGTTCAAGCACTCATTTCTGGAGGAAAAAGTTAAGCTTGATATCGAATATCGCTTAGAGGAACTCAAAAAGGATATAAAGACTCATAAGAGCCCTGAAGAACTTATCAAGAAGGTTGATTCCATTGAACAGTTCGTCATATCTGTGTAAAAGATATCCGCCATTATAGTGCGATTTATATAACAAACTCTCACAACATCTGTTCCACGTGGAACAGGTGCCTCAAACCCTCTTTTAGCTTGACTCTATAGCCCCAGGATGTATTATTAACGGATGCCGATGAAGCTTGTCATATTTGACCTGGACGGGACACTGGTCAATTCGATAAAAGATATAACCAACTCCCTGAACTATGCCATTGAACCTTTTAGCCTCGCTCCCAAGACCGTTGAGGAGGTTGCGGCACTGGTGGGAGAGGGGATCACAAGGGTTATAGAGAGGGTTCTTGGAGAGGAAAGGCTCCAACACAGGGACGAAGTAGTAAATAGGTTCCTTGATTTCTATTCAGAACATATAGTAGACAATACCTTCCCCTATCCAGGAGTAAAAGAAACCCTCGAAGGACTTAACGGATATAAGAAGGCTGTCATATCCAATAAAAGGGAGGCCTTTTCCATTAAGGTATTAAAGGCACTTGACCTTCTCAGGTTCTTTGATCTGGTCATAGGGAGCGATAGTACCAGTGAGAAGAAACCGTCTCCAGTCCCTGTACTTCATGCCCTTTCAATCTTTGGGCTAAACCAGAAAGATGCAGTAATGGTGGGTGACAGTGACCTTGATATAGCAGCAGGGAAGGCCGCCGGGATAAAGACTATAGGCGTTACTTATGGATACAGGAACCGGAAGTACCTCAAGGATGCGGACTTTATAGTCGATGATATTAAGGAACTACTTAAACTCGTAGAAAACTTTTAACCTAAAAAAGCCTTTGGACGCAGATTTCCAAAAGTAGGCGCTTCTAAGCGACACAGATTTGCTCTGATATTCAAAGGCTAAACAAAAACAGATATTCGCTTTTTGGGTGACAACTGTATTTATGTATCTATTTGTCTTATCTGCGTTCGCTTAGAAGCACCTACTTTTGGTATTCGATCTAATCTGCGTCCCATTGCAGGGTTTAGATGAAACGCCATTAGTAGTTATATCAGCGCAAATCATATATAATCAGTGTAAATCAGTGTCAAAGGGGGATGTTGCTATGTCAAACAAAATGCTTGTTTCAGAGATAAAGGAAAACGATAAGGTGGAGAGCTACTTCCTGGTCAAGGATAAGAATATTGCCATGGCCAAGAACGGGAAGCCGTATATAAATATAAAGCTCATAGATAAGAGCGGCGAGATAGAGGGAAGGGTATGGGACAACGCAGAGGAGATATCCACCCATTTTGAGAAGAACGATATTGTTACTGTTAAGGGTAGGGCTTCCCTTTATCAGGGGAAGATCCAGCTTTCCATAGTAGATGTGCGTAAGGCCCCTGAGGGAACGGCATCTGCGGACGATTTCCTTCCGCGCTCAGCGAAAGAACCTGATGAGATGCTTTCGGAGTTGAAGGGGATAATCTCAAGTATAAAGGAACCGTATCTTAAAAAGCTCATGGATTCCTTTATGAATGATAAGCAGTTTGCCGAGTTGCTGAAGACAGCCCCTGCAGCCAAGGGGATGCACCATGTTTATATTGGGGGCCTCCTTGAACATACCCTTTCCGTGGCCCGCCTGGTGACTGAGCTTTCAAAACAATACGCCGGCGTGAACAAAGACCTCCTTCTCGCAGGCTCAATACTTCATGACATGGGTAAGACTAAGGAGCTTTCATATAAGGCTGCCTTTGATTATACTGACGAGGGACGTCTTCTGGGGCATATCATCATAGGTATCCAGATGCTGGATGAGAAGATCAGGGGGATAGAAGGGTTCCCTGAGAAGACTGCCATGCTTCTAAGGCACATGATAGCCTCCCACCACGGGGAGCTTGAGTTTGGTTCCCCGAAGAGACCAAAGACCCTTGAGGCGCTCCTTCTTCATAATATCGAGGACATGGATGCAAAGGTAAACGCATATCAGGCCGCCCTCTCCAAGGATACAAATGAGGAGACAGGCTGGACCTCCTATCAGAAGATGTTTGAAAGGTACCTTTACAAGGGAGAGTAACGGATGCTATGGCTTTACCTCTCCCTGACCGCGGCCGTGACCCTGGCCACAGTTGATGCCCTTTCCAAGTACGCCCTTAAGGATTCAGGAGAGGAGGTCGTCGCCTGGGCAAGCTGGGGGTTTGCAACCCCCTTTCTACTGGCCACCCTTCCGTTTATTGAGATACCTACCCTTGACCTTACCTTCTGGATGGCAACAATCCTTGCGCTTCCCCTGGAGCTGGTAGCAGTACTCTTTTATATCAGGTCCATAAAGATTTCTCCCCTCTCTTTGACCATTCCCTTCCTTGCCCTGACCCCTGTATTTCTTATTGCGACATCCTTCTTTATACTTGGAGAGCTCCCGGATTCATCGGGCATAGCAGGAATAATACTTATAGCAATCGGTGCCTATCTTCTAAATCTGAACAGCTCTGGCAAAGGGTTCCTTGCGCCGCTTAAAGCCATATCCAGGGAGAAAGGCTCCCTGTTAATGATAGCCGTCTCCTTCATCTACAGCATAACCTCAAATCTCGGCAAGATAGCTGTACTCCACTCATCCGCACCTTTTTTTGCCGCCACTTATACGACCATCTTTTCCATCTTTTTTCTTCCATACGTGATATTTAAGGAAAGGAAGACTGCGGCGCTCATAAAGGCAAGGATTCCACTCTTTCTCTTGATAGGGGTTGTATTTGCCGTAATGGTCATGGCCCATTTCTTGGCGATAAGGCTGGTGGAGGTAGCGTACATGATCTCTGTAAAGAGGACGAGCCTGATATTCAGCGTTCTCTACGGCTGGCTGGTCTTTAAAGAAGAGCATATAAGGGAGAGGCTTCTCGGATGCGTGGTGATGGTGCTGGGGGTGGTCTTGATAACTCTATTTTAGATACTACCTAAATCTAGTAATTGGACGCTGATGCCAAAAGTAGGCGCTTCTAAGCGAACGCCGACAAATACAGATTAGACCGGCACTTACAGGAAATTCAGGCATCGCCCAAAAGGTGAATATATGTTTTTGTTCTTCTCTTTGAAATATCAGTATAAATCTACGCGAATCTGCGTCCAATGGCCCTTATCAGGTATCACTTGAACCTCTCATAAAGCTTCTTTATAAGGGTCTCTCTTTCCATGACCTCTATATCAGAACTATAATCGGTATACACAGGCCTCTCCTCCTTACAGAATGTCCCAAGGTGTAGTTTATCCTCCGTCATGGCAAGGGTAATGGCCTTTACCCTGTCGTCCGGTAGAT
>ERZ1292633.5549-Hain-H41-02um-R1-5549-length-11352-cov-9_pt1 | contig 11352 bp, 7 predicted proteins | sample MGYA00564406_ERZ1292633 | MGnify/ENA primary metagenome ERZ1292633 (study PRJEB36523, sample SAMEA6512639) | groundwater metagenome | collected 2019-01-08 | study: AquaDiva: Metagenomics assemblies of 32 groundwater samples
GGTAAATCTCATTGGTGTAGTCGCCGCCCTGGCAGGTGACGATCGCATCCATCCGTTTCAGGTCGGCGATCGATTTTGCGTCCGTTAGCGGCTCCTTGCTCTCGCCGGGCCCCTTGCCGCCGACATTGGACGTGGTGAAAAACACCGGGTCGATATGGGCGAAATCGTTTTCCGCCCGCATGCGATCCATCAGTACCGAACCCACCATGCCGCGCCAGCCTGCAAAACCTACTTTTTTCATGACACTCTTCCTGATATGAACACTTGAATTCTAAACCCCGCGAGGGCGAAGGAAGTAAACCACGGACGAATGCTGTCGCCCGCGCTCCCCTTGCATTACAACGCCGCCACCACCGCATCGCCCATTTGCACCGTGCCTACCTTTTCCGTTCCCGGCCGATGGATATCCGGCGTTCGCAGCCCGCGCGCCAATACTTTCGTCACCGCATCATCGATGCGCTCAGCCGCCTGGTCCTGGTTGAAACTGTAGCGCAGCATCATCGCCGCCGACAGTATGGTTGCCAGGGGATTGGCCAGGTTCTTGCCGGCGATGTCCGGCGCCGAGCCGTGGATCGGCTCGTATAGCCCTTTGTTGTTCGCGTCGAGCGATGCCGAGGGCAGCATGCCGATCGAGCCGGTGAGCATGGAAGCTTCGTCGGACAGGATGTCGCCGAACATATTGCCGGTGACGATGACGTCGAACTGCCTGGGATCGCGCAGGAGCTGCATCGCCGCGTTGTCGACGTACATGTGCGACAGTTCCACGCCCGGGTATTCCTGCGCCACCTCGATCACGACCTCGCGCCACAGCTGCGAGGTCTCGAGCACGTTGCACTTGTCCACCGAGCACAGTTTTTTCGCGCGCTTCATCGCCGCGCGAAAGCCCGCGTGAGCGATGCGCCGGATCTCGGATTCGCTATAGCGCATGGTGTCGAAACCCTCGCGCTCGCCGTTCGCAAGCCTGCGCAGGCCGCGCGGCTGGCCGAAATAAATATCGCCGGTGAGTTCGCGCAGGATCAGGATATCCATCCCCGATACCACCTCGGGCCGCAAGGTAGATGCCTCTACCAGTTCGGGAAACACCTTGGCCGGGCGCAGATTGGCGAACAAGCCCAATTCCTTGCGCAAGCCCAGAAGAGCCTGCTCCGGACGCTTGGCCCGCGGCAGCGTGTCGTACTTCCAGCCACCCACGGCGCCGAACAAAATGGCGTCGGCTTCGCGCGCGAGCTTCAGCGTGGCCGCTGGCAGAGGATCGCCGGCCGCGTCGTAAGCGGCGCCACCCACCAACGCTTGTTCCATCTCCAGCTTGAGGCCATCCCTGGCGAGCGCGCGCAGCACCTTCACCGCCTGCGCCACGATTTCCGTCCCTATCCCGTCGCCGGGGAGCACTGCAATTTTCATTTATTCACTCGAATAAGGCGGTTTTTCAACCAAACAGCCAGGGCTGTTCGATGCGGCGGCGCGCCTCGAACGCGCGGATCTTGTCGGCCTGGCGCAGCGACAGGCCGATGTCGTCGAAGCCGTTCAACAGGCAGAACTTGCGATGCGCATCGACTTCGAACGCGATCTGCGTGGCGCCATCGGGCGTGATGACCATTTGCCGTTCCAGGTCGACGGTCAGCTTGTAGCCGGGGAAAGCGTTGACCTCGTTGAACAGATGATCGATGCGCAATTCGGAGAGCACGATGGGCAGCAAACCGTTCTTGAAACAGTTATTGTAAAAAATGTCGGCGAACGAAGGCGCGATCACGGCGCGAAAGCCGTAATCGGCCAGCGCCCAGGGCGCATGCTCGCGACTGGAGCCGCAGCCGAAATTCTTGCGCGCAAGCAGGATGCTCGCGCCCTTGTAGCGCGGCTGGTTGAGCACGAAATCCGGGTTGAGCGGACGCCGTGCGTTATCCATGCCCGGCTCGCCCACGTCCTGGTAGCGCCAGGCGTCGAACAGATTGGGACCGAAGCCCGAGCGCTTGATCGACTTCAGGAACTGCTTCGGGATAATCGCGTCGGTGTCGACATTGGCACGGTCCAGCGGCGCCACAAGTCCGTTCAGAAGAGTAAATTTTTCCATGGTCTCAGCGCCAGCTACGTATATCGACGAAATGCCCGGCGATCGCGGCCGCCGCCGCCATTTCCGGACTGACCAGATGGGTGCGGCCGCCCGCACCCTGGCGGCCCTCGAAATTGCGGTTGGACGTCGACGCGCAGCGCTCGCCCGGTTCAAGGCGGTCTGCGTTCATCGCCAGGCACATGGAGCAACCCGGCTCACGCCACTCAAACCCCGAGTCCCTGAACACCCGGTCCAGCCCCTCCTGCTCGGCCTGCGCCTTCACCAGTCCCGAGCCCGGCACCACCAGGGCAAGGCGGATGTTGGAAGCGACGCGCTTGCCGCGCACCATCGCCGCGGCAGCGCGCAGATCTTCAATGCGCGAATTGGTGCATGAACCGATGAACACCTTGTCCAGGCGTATATCCTCTATGCGCGTATTGGGTTTCAGGTTCATGTAGATGAGCGCGCGTTCCATGCCTTCGCGCCGGGTCGGGTCCTTTTCCTTGTCCGGATCGGGTACGCGCTCGTCCACGGCCACCACCATCTCCGGCGAAGTGCCCCAGGTCACCTGCGGCCGGATGTCGCGCGCGTCCAGCCGCACCACACGATCGAACTGCGCGCCCGTGTCCGAAACCAGCGTGCGCCAATGGGCGACGGCACGGTTCCAGTTCTCCCCGGTCGGGGCGAACGGCCGTCCCTTGAGGTAAGCGACGGTGACCTCGTCCACCGCCACCATGCCGGCGCGAGCGCCCGCCTCGATCGCCATATTGCACAGGGTCATGCGGCCTTCCATGCTCAGGGCGCGGATGCTGCTGCCGGCAAACTCGACGGCACAGCCGGTTCCGCCGGCGGTGCCGATTCTGCCGATGATGACAAGGGCAATGTCCTTGGCGGTGACGCCGCGCGCGAGCGGCCCATCCACCGTGACCAGCATGTTCTGCATTTTCTTCTGCACCAGGCACTGGGTCGCCAGCACATGCTCAACTTCGGAGGTACCGATGCCGTGCGCGAGGCAGGCGAAGGCGCCGTGGGTGCTGGTATGCGAATCGCCGCACACCACCGTCATGCCCGGCAGCGTCGCGCCCTGTTCCGGGCCTATGACATGCACGATGCCCTGGCGCTGGTCGAGAAACGGAAAGTACGCTTTCGCGCCGTATTGGCGAATATTCGCGTCCAGAGTTTCAACCTGCAAGCGCGAAATCGGATCCTTGATGCCCTCACTCCAGTCGGTGGTGGGCGTATTGTGATCGGCGGTAGCCACGACCGAATCGATGCGCCAGGGCTTGCGCCCGGCAAGCCGCAGGCCTTCGAATGCCTGCGGGCTGGTGACTTCGTGCACCAGATGGCGGTCGATATAGAGCAGCGCGGTGCCGTCGTCCTCGACGTGAACCACATGGTTCGCCCAAAGCTTGTCGTACAGGGTCTGCGGCATGAGTGCGAGCGGTTACGGGAAACGGAGAATTATGCCACAGTAAACATGGGTTTGGAGTGAAAAATCGAGCAGAAATGAGCGTGCAGTCGCGACTGAACCACGGAGCCTGATGAAAATAATCGAGGTGAACCGCAAGTCACAAACGGCTGGCGCTACAAGCATGGCGCCGGCCGACGTTCAAATGCGCGCGGGACGCACTTTCCAGTGCAGCAGCACATAGCCGGCCAAAGCCGCAAGGGCTGCGGCGCTGAACGTCCATGCCGGGCCGATGCTGTCCCAGCCCAGACCGGAGAGCATGCTCCCCAGCACGCCGCCGGCGCCGAAAGACACCGACAGATAAATTGCCTGCCCGCGTACCTGATGCGCACCCTGAAACCAGCGGTGTATCGCCGTCACGGCAGCAGCATGGTAGGCGCCGAAACTCAGGCCGTGCAACAACTGGGCCGCAAACAGGACCGGCGCCGAACCCACGCCCCAGCCGATCATGAGGAAGCGCAGCACGGTGGCGGCAAAACAGACCAACAGGATGCCCGTGAGGGAATAGCGCCGCATCAGCGCCGGCATCAGCAGGAACACGATGATTTCGGCGATCACGCCGTAGGTCCACATCCAGCCTACCGCCGCCTTGCTGTAGCCGTGGTCCACGAGGTAGAGCGAGAAGAATGCATACTGCGGTCCGTGCGCCAGCGTCATCAGGAAACACGCGGCCAGCAGCGCCGCGACTTCGGGCCGCCGCAGGATGGCCCACACCGGCTCGGGTTCGGCGTGTCCGCTGACGGCAGGCGCATCCGGAAGCGCGAGCGCGCACACCCAGCCCAGCGCATAAGTCGCGAGCACCATCCACAACAGGCTTGCCACCGGCAGCACATCGAGCGCATAGCCGACCAGCGTCACCGTAACGATGAAGCCCACCGAGCCCCACAAGCGGATCGAGCCGTAGCGGCTGGTCGCCCCGCGCAGGTGCGCCAGCGTCAGCGACTCGGTGAGCGGCATGGAAGCGCTGGTGAAAAAACCCAGCGCAAGCAGCAGTGCGAACATGCCCCAAAACGAAGTGACGAAGAAAAACCCGGCAAAGCACAAGCTCCCGCACACGAGCGTAACGCCGATGATGCGCACGCGCTGCCCGCCGCGATCGGCGATCCAACCCCAGAAGTTCGGCCCCACTACCCGCATCAGTTGCCCCAGTGAAAGCAGCACGCCGATCTGCGCCGCGGCGAGCCCCAGTGAGGCGAGATACAAAGTGAAGTACGGGGCGGACGCGCCGACCTGGGCGAAATACGCGAAATAGAACGCGGACAGGCGCCAGTACGGAACGGACTGCAATGAAGGCGGGGACAAAATGAAAATCTCGGCTGCGAGCACTAAGAGCGGAAGGTTTCATTCTACATGGCGGGTCGCAAGCGCCTCCGTTGTTGCAGGGCTGCGATGTTGCGCGGACGAAAAACCGTCCGCGCGGATCACCGATTGCGCGCGGATGAAAAGCACATCCGTACACAATCGGCGATCTTGGATAAAAGCAACCCCAAGCCGTGGTTGCTTTTATCCATAACCATGTTTTTGGTACGGATGCGCTTTTCATCCGTGCCAAAAACATGGTTGGCGCGCGAGAGCGCGCAATGGCCGCTCTTGGCATGCGTCGGAATTTAAGACGCCGTATATATATATCGGCCTTATTGGAGATGCCCTGTGTAGGTCACGTCGAATCTCCACACGCTGCCTGCCGCCTGAGATAAACTGCCGCAATTTCGCGCCCTGCTGCGCCGCATTCGGCACCGCATAGAGCGCATCCAAGCATCCAACCCTGCCCCATGCTCAAACACCTGCGCTCGCGCGGCACGCTGTTCCTGCTGTTCACCCTGTCCGGGTTCGCCGGGCTGATCTACGAATCCATCTGGAGCCATTACCTCAAGCTGTTCCTGGGGCACGCGGCGTACGCGCAAACCCTGGTGCTGGCGATATTCATGGGAGGCATGGCGCTCGGTTCCTGGCTGTGCAGCCGTTACTCCGCCGGATGGAAAAACCTGCTCGTCGGCTACGCGCTGGCCGAAGCGGTCATCGGCGTCTGCGCGCTCGTGTTCCATTCGCTGTTCGTCGCCGCTACCGATGCCGCGTTCGATACCGTCCTGCCTGCGCTGGGTTCCGAAGTCGCCGCGACCTGGTCCAAGTGGTCCCTGGGCACCGCGCTGATCCTGCCGCAATCCATGCTGCTGGGCATGACTTTTCCGCTGATGAGCGGCGGCCTCATCCGCCGCCATCCGGATGCGCCGGGCGCATCGCTCGCCATGCTCTATTTCACCAACAGCCTGGGCGCGGCCGTCGGCGTGCTGGCAAGCGGCTTTTTCATGATCGAAAAACTGGGCCTGCCCGGAACCATACAGGCGGCCGGCGCAATCAACCTGGTGCTTGCATCGGCGGTATGGCTGATCGCGCGCGGCGCCGAGCCGCCTGCTGCCGCATCCGCCGCTGCGGAGGAAGCGACGGACCCCGGCTATTTCCGGATGCTGCTCGCCACTGCGCTATTGACCGGCGCCGCCTCGTTCATCTATGAAATCGGCTGGATCAGGATGCTCAGCCTGGTGCTCGGCTCTTCCACGCACTCGTTCGAACTGATGCTCTCGGCCTTTATCTTTGGCCTCGCCTGCGGCGGCTACTGGGTGAAGCAGCGCATCGACGGAACAAAGGACCCGACGCGCCTGCTCGGCGTGGTGCAGGTGGTGATGGGGCTGCTCGCCATTGCCACGCTGCCGCTCTATGGCACCATGTTCGAAGTCATGACCTGGATCATGAAGGGCGTTGCGCGCACCGAAACCGGCTACGCGCTCTACCACGTTTCCAGCCACGCGATCGCGCTCGCCATCATGTTCCCGGCCACGTTCTGCGCCGGCATGACCCTGCCGCTGATCACCTATGCGCTGCTGCGCCGCGGCTACGGCGAGAAAAGCATAGGCGCGGTCTACGCCGCCAATACCCTGGGCGCGATCCTGGGCGTGTTCGCCGCCGCGCACCTGGGACTGCCGCTCCTGGGCCTGAAGAACCTGATTGCGGCGGGCGCGGCGATCGACACCGTGCTCGGCGTGTACCTGCTGTGGCGCGCGACCCGGGGAAGAGGCTCGATGTTTGCGGCGACGGCCGCCGGCGTGGTGGCGCTGGCCTTGGTCCTCGCCTTTGGCGTAGTCGAATTCGACGTCCACCGCATGGTATCGGGCGTGTTCCGCCATGGCACCATCTACACCGCCGCAAACATAAAACCGCTCTACTACAAGGACGGCAAGACCGCCACGGTGAGCCTGGTTGAATTCGAGGAGGGCACCAGCATTCGCACCAATGCCAAATCCGACGGCGCCATCAACTTGAAGCCCGGCGCGCGCATCTCGGATGAGATCACCATGGTGCTCACGGCGGTGCTGCCGCTCGCAATAAAACCGGAGGCGAAGAACGCAGCGATCATCGGCATGGGCACCGGGCTCACGGTGCACACCATGCTCGCCAATTCGAAGATCGAAGCCGTCGAAACCATCGAGATCGAACCGGCCATGGTGGAAGCGGCGCGCGGCTTCAATGCGCGCAACGCCAACGCTTACGCCGATCCCCGCAGCCACATCCGGATCGACGATGCCAAGACCTTCTTCTCCACCCGCAACGGCAGGTACGACATCATCATCTCCGAGCCCTCCAACCCCTGGGTGAACGGCGTCTCGAACTTGTTTTCGAACGAGTTCTACCATCTGGTGCGGCGCTACCTCAAGCCGGGCGGGGTGCTGGTGCAGTGGTTCCAGCTGTATGAAATCGACGTCAGCCTGGTGGCTTCGGTGCTGCGCGCGCTGGGCGACAACTTTCCCGATTATGCCATCTACGCCTCCACCGACAACGACCTCCTGATCGTCGCCGGCGATGCAGCAACGCTGGCGCAGCCGCTCGCCGACGTGTTCCGCGAGCCCGGCCTGGCGCAGGAACTGCGCACGGTGCATCTGCAGAATCTGGCCGACCTGCAAATACGCAAAATCGCCACCCGCGCCACCATTCACCCGCTGGTGCAAAGCTTTCCGGTGCCGGCGAACTCGGACTACTACCCTTATCTCGACCTGAACGCAGCGCGCTACCGCTTCCTGCAGCAGGGCGCCGGCGATCTGGCCGGCCTGAACGCCGCCGGCGTGCCGGTGATCCCCATGCTGGAGGGCGGGAGCACGCTGCCGCAGGTGTCGCTGGACGGCGCCGATTACTTCAGCCGCATCGAGCAGATACGCCGCGCGCAATACATCCGCGACGCTTATCTGAAACCGAATCCGCCCGAGCCGCTGGCGATGCCGCGCGCGCTGCAAAAAGACCTGGAGCTCGCCAGCCTGCGCGCGCTCGACTGCTGGGATCCGGCGAGGCACGACGTCTGGCTGCACTCCCTGTTCCAGGTGGCAATCGTGGTCAACCCTTTCCTCGCGCCCGAGGAATCCGGCGCAATATGGAAGCGATTCGAAACCGCAGGCTGCTACGGCACGCTGCCGCGGCAGTACAAACTGTGGATTGCGCTGTTCAAGGCAGTCGGCGCGAGGGACGGAGCCGAAATGGCCGGCCTTGCCGAGCAGCTATTCGCCATGCCGAGCGCGCTGCCCGCGGAAAGCCGGCGCTACCTGCTCACCGCAGCGATGACCGGCTATCTTGCGCAGAACAAACCCGAGGAAGCTGTGCGAGCCTGGGAACGCTACTCGCCGCGGATTTCGAGCGATGATCGCGCGCAACTCATCCTGCGCCTGCTCTACGCCAAGGCAAGCAGCGGCAAAGCGCCGCCGAACTAAGCGTGGCGACTTGATTCGCGCCCCCGGTTGTTGCAGAGTTGCGATGTTGGATAAGAACAGCCCCAAGCCGTTATTGCCTTTATCCGGAACCGTGTTTTTGGTACGGATGGTTTCTATCCGTACCAAAAACAGGGTTGGCGCGCGCGAGCGCGCAATGGCCGCTCTTGGCATGCGCCGGAATTTAAGACGCCCAACGGAAGTCCTCTTGGAGGACGCCGTAAATAGCAGCCCTACGCTTCGTCAGCGTCGGGATTATCGACCGGCTTCGCTGCATACTTCGCCGCGAGCCGGGAAGCGGACACGCGCGCGGCGATTTTCGGCGTAGCCGTTTTCACATCGGCGTTCTGCGCGCGGTGCCGCAGCGCGTGATCCGCGAGCACCAGCGCCAGCATCGCCTCTGCAATCGGCGTGGCGCGTATGCCGACGCAGGGGTCGTGGCGGCCGTGGGTTTCCACCGTCACCGCTTCGCCGTTCTTGTTGATCGAGCGTCGCGCGAGGCGGATGCTGGAAGTGGGCTTGATGGCGAGGTTCACCACCAAGTCTTGCCCGGTGGAAATGCCGCCCAGGATGCCGCCGGCGTTGTTGGAGAGGAAGCCGTCGGGCGTGAGCTCATCCGAATGCTCGCTGCCCTTTTGCTCGACCGAGGCGAAGCCCGCGCCGATTTCCACGCCCTTCACCGCGTTGATGCCCATCATGGCGTAGGCGATGTCGGCATCGAGCCGGTCGTACACCGGCTCACCCCATCCCACCGGCACGCCTTCGGCGACGACGGTAATCCTGGCGCCGCAGGAATCCCCGCTCTTGCGCAACGCGTCCATGTAGGCTTCGAGCGCCGGCACCACCGACAGGTCCGCCACGAAGAAGGGATTCCGCTCGACCGCGCTCCAGTCCTTGAACGCAATATTGTTCGACCCGAGCTGCGACAGATAGCCGCGCACGCTGATGCCATACCGCTCTCTCAGCCACTTCTTCGCGATCGCGCCGGCGGCAACGCGTACCAGGGTCTCGCGCGCGGAAGCACGCCCGCCGCCGCGATAGTCGCGTATGCCGTACTTTTGCCAATAGGTGTAATCGGCATGGCCGGGGCGGAAGGTCTCGGCGATATTGCCGTAGTCCTTGCTTTTCTGATCCTCGTTGCGCACCAGCAAACCGATCGCGGTGCCGGTGGTCCTGCCTTCGAATACGCCGGAGAGGATTTCCACCCGGTCCTGCTCGCGCCTCTGCGTCACATGGCGCGAAGTGCCGGGTTTCCTGCGGTCCAGCTCCTGCTGGATGTCGGCTTCGCAGAGCTCCAGTCCGGGCGGACAGCCGTCCACCACGCCGCCGTAGGCAGGACCGTGCGACTCGCCGAAGGAAGTCACGCAGAACAGTTTTCCCAGGGTGTTGCCAGACATGATTTCACTCGCGGATTTGCTGCGGCGAGTTTAACATATCCCCCTCGCCCACCTGCCCGAACGTCATGGCAGATTACGATCCCGACAAGCTCAAAGGCCCCGGCGGCCTGACGCTGCGCCAGATCCACGAGCAGGTGAAGCAAAGCGCCGAGCGCGACCGGCAGGCGCGGCTCACGCAGAACAAGCTGGCGCAGCCGCAGAGCCGATGGCATCGCTTCGTGCGCTACGTCTGGGACCGCAAACGCCCATAGCCATAAGAACCTGTTTCAAAATGAGGGGATACCTCCCCTCATGCTTCCCTAAATCGGCCCGTAGCAAAATTCATCTTGCAACGGGTTGTTACGACCTCGCCGCTGCAGGAACGGCGCCTTCGCCGCGAACGACACTCCGGTCGAAAAATCCCCGTGTTTCGAATATCCCCGCCACCAGACGCTTGCGCCCCAAGCGCAGGCTGCGCTTGAGCACGAAGTCGAACAGGAGCGCGTTGTGCTCGCGCAGGCCCTTGAACAGCGGCGCCGCGTTTTTTTCGATGTAGCCCAGTTCCACCATGTAGTCCACCGAGTAAATCGGAAACACCCCCGGCAGCGGATAGTCCGACCCGTTCAAGAGGCGCGGGTGCCAGTCCTCGCGCTCGATCACGCGCCTGAGTGCCGGCCCGGCGCGCGCGGTCTGCGTCATGGCAGAGATATCGCCGTAGAGCCTGCCGGCATAGCGCGGCTCGTCCATCAGCCGCACAAACAGGTCGAAGCTCGGGATCGCCGGGCCGTTCGTGCCGCGGTCGGTATCGCGGTCCTCGCCCATCGAGGCGCAGTGCGCGACGACGACGCGCACGCCGTGATCGAGCGCGCGCCGCAGCCGCAGAGGATTGCCCAGTTCCTGCGCGTCGTTTCCCTGCAACGCACGCTCCAGGCCTGCATGCGTGATGAGCGGAAGGCCCAGCCGCGCCAGCGCCGCGTAAAACGGATCGCAGAGTTTCGATGCCGGGTCTATGCCCATGGCCGACGGCAGCCACTTGAGCGCGCGCGCGCCCTGCTTCACCGCCGCCTCCAGCCGCTCGACACAGTCGCGGCGATACGGGTGCACCGAAGCAGCCCATTCGAAATACTGCGCATGGCGTTTTACCACTTCAGCAGCATAGCGGTTGGGGACATAGAGGCTGGTTTGCTCCCAGGATTCCTTCCCCTCCTCGGTGACGCTCGCGTCGAAAGCGAGGAGCAGCAGTTTCACTCCGGGGCGCATCTCGTCCTGCAGCTTGTGCATGCGCTCGACATAGCTTTGATCCACCTGCCCCGGCGCATCGCGCACGCAGCCTGCGTTCATGAAAAACAGGCGCTGCGCGTACTGCAGGGGATAGCGCACGCTCTCCATGGCAGGGTTGAGGTAGATGCCGCTGCCTGCATCGCCGCTGCCCACCAGGTGGCAGTGGCCGTCCCACATCTTGCCCGGATCTATACCTTCCCAGGCGGCGCGCACCAGTTCGTGTTGCGCCAGCGCTTCGGGCAGGGCGGCGCGGCAAGGATTGATGAAGCCCTGATCGGGCCAGGTGCGCCAGGCGGCGAACCCGCCCGCGCCGAGCGCGAGGGCGCCCGACAGCGCAAGAAATTTTCTGCGAGAAATGCTCAGAACCGCGCGCTTACGTTGGCGAGTCCTTGATATAGCCCTTGAGCATGCGGTTCTCGAACGCCTGCTCCT